>Ga0182738_1007537_pt1 | contig 11045 bp, 7 predicted proteins | sample eDN5th30CBELigMG_FD_128876 | JGI IMG/M metagenome (GOLD analysis project Ga0182738, IMG submission 128876) | Enriched Miracle-Growth compost microbial communities from Emeryville, California, USA - eDNA 5th pass 30_C BE-Lig MG (version 2)... ... | reverse complement strand
GCGGCGCTGGTCGATTACACCAGCCGTTTCGACCGCCACCGGCTCACCGCCTCGACGCTGGCCTTCACCGAAGCCGAGATCGACCAGGCGGTGGAGGAATGCGACGGCGAGGCGCTGGAGGCCCTCAAGCTCGCCGCCCGGCGCATCGAGGCCTATCACCGCAAGGGCCTGCCCGAGGACGGGCTCTACGAGGACGAGGCAGGCATCACCCTCGGCTGGCGGTGGACGTCCATTGCCGCCGTCGGCATCTATGTGCCGGGGGGGCTGGCCTCCTATCCGAGCTCCGTCCTCATGAACGCTCTCCCGGCCCGGGTGGCGGGGGTGGAGCGCATCGTCATGACGGTGCCGACGCCAGACGGCAAAGTGAACCCGCTGGTGCTGGCCGCGGCACGGCTGGCCGGGGTGACCGAAATCTACCGCATCGGCGGGGCGCAGGCCGTCGCCGCCCTGGCCCATGGCACCGAAACCATCAGGCCGGTGGACAAGATCACCGGCCCCGGCAACGCCTATGTGGCCGCCGCCAAGCGCCAGGTGTTCGGCACGGTGGGCATCGACATGATCGCCGGGCCCTCGGAAATCGCCGTGCTGGCCGACAGCCGGAACGACCCGGAATGGATCGCCGCCGACCTCCTCTCCCAGGCCGAGCATGACGCCGACGCCCAGTCCATCCTCATCACCGACGACCTGGAGTTCGGCCATGCCGTGGCCGCCGCCGTGGACCGCCGGCTGGACGGGATGGTGCGCGCCGCCATCGCCCGCCAGAGCTGGCAGGACAATGGCGCCATCATCACCCTCGACCGCCTCGACCAGGCGCCCGGCATCATCGATCGTATCGCGCCCGAGCATCTGGAGCTGGCCATCGAGGCGCCCGAGGCCATGCTGCGCCGCATCCGCCATGCCGGGGCCATCTTCCTCGGGCGCCACACGCCGGAAGCGGTGGGCGATTATGTGGCGGGTCCCAATCATGTGCTGCCCACGGCGCGCAGCGCGCGGTTCTCCTCGGGTCTCTCCACCTATGATTTCCTCAAGCGCAGCACCATCACCGCCTGCTCCCCCGAGGGGCTGGGGCGCATCGGCCCGGCGGCCGCCACCCTGGCCGACCGCGAGGGGCTGGAAGGCCACGGCCGCTCGGTCACCCTGAGGCTGGAAAGCCTCAAGGGACCCCGATGACGCATGGGCGAGCCGCGCATCGTCCGCATCGACCTGGATGAGGCGACCATCGCCACGCGCACGGCCGAGATCGAGCACGAGCGCAAGCTGGCCATCCACGACCTGCTGGAGGACAACCGCTTCGAGCCCCGGGGCTATGGCGGCGGCCCCTACAGCGTGCGGCTGGGGCTGCAGGACGGCCGGCTGCGCATGGAGGTCCGCCAGGCCGGGGCGGCGGACGGCGTGCCCTTCGTGGTGCTCCTGCCGCTCACGCCCTTCACCAAGCTCATCCGCGAATATTTCGTGGTCTGCGACAGCTATTATTCCGCCATCCGCAGCGCCGCCCCGGCACAGATCGAGGCCATCGACATGGGCCGCCGCGGCCTGCACAACGACGGCGCCGAACTGCTGCGCGAACGGCTGGCCGACCAGGTGACCATGGACCTGAACACTTCCCGCCGCCTGTTCACGCTGGTCTGCATCCTGCATCTCAAGAGACGGGCCTGAGGCCGCCGTCCCCGCGCGCCCGAGGGCTTGACGAAGGTGGAGTTGCCAGCGTCGGGCGCCCGCACTAGGCTGACGCCATGGTTCGGACCCGCCTGACGATACTGATTGTTCTGCTGGTGCTCTCGCAGCTCCTGGCCTCGGGCTTCCTGCTCTGGACCATCGACAATGCCCGCTATTTCATCGACCGGCGGCGCCTCTCCTACCATGAGGTGGAGGGTTATTTCGACCTGGCGGAGGATGCGCGCCAGCTGCGCCAGCATCTGATGGACGTGGCGGCGGGCCGGATGGCCGACGGCCCGGCCGCCCTGGAGGGGTCCGCCGCCCGGCTGGAGGCCGATTTCGGTCGGCTGGCCTCCATCAACCGGACGGAAGTGCGCATGGTCGACGGGCGCGGCGACGGCGCCCTCCTGCCCGACGTGGCCCGCACCTCGGAGCTGGAGGCACTGGTGCGTCGCCTGGTGGCCGACAGCCGCGCCCTGGCCGCCGGGCTGGAAGGGGGCTGGAGCGCCGAGCGCATATCGGGCCAGATCCAAGCCATGCTGCCGGTCATCACCGGGGACCTGCGGGCCCTCATCAATACCGCGCTGACCCAGGAGAACGCGGAATCGGTCGGGGCCGACGCCGCCGCCTCACGCGCCCTGTCGCAGCTCATCGTCATCGCGCTGGGGGTGACGGGGCTGGGCGTCGTGCTCGGCGCCGTGGCCATCTATTTCCTCACCCGGCGGGTGCGCCAGCCCATGGGCCGCCTGCTGGCCGGGGTCAGGGAATTCACGCAGGGGCGGCTGGATCATCGCACGGCGCTCACCGGCCGCGACGAATTCGCCCAGCTCGGCCAGGCGCTGGACGACATGGCCAGCCGCCTGGACCGCCAGCGCGAGGAACTGCTCGCCGCCCGCAACACGCTGACCGAGACGGTGGCCGAGCGCACGGCGGAACTGGCCCGCGCCAACGCCGAGCTGCGCCAGACCGACGAATTGCGCCGCGAGTTCCTGGCCAATGTGAGCCACGAGCTGCGCACCCCCATCACCGTCATCCGGGGCGAGGCCGACGTGACGCTCCGCACCGCCCGCGAACCCGAGGAATACCGGGATACGCTGCGCCGCGTGGTGTCGCAGGCGGGGCACCTCACCAAGCTGGTGGACGATCTGCTGCTCATCGCGCGCTCGGGCGCCGGCGCGCTGACTCTCAACCGCCAGCCCGTGGCCCTTCTGCCCCTCCTGGAGGAAGCGCGCAGCCACGCCGCCAGCCTGGCCGCCGGCGATGCCGAGATCACCCTCTCGGGCGATGAGCTGGCCGCCGACGCCGACCGCGACCGGCTCACCCAGCTCGTCATGATCCTGCTCGACAACGCGCTGCGCTACACGGGGCCCCGGGCCCGGGTGCATATCGAAACCCGGCGCGCCGGCGATGAGGTGGAGATCCGGATTTCCGACAACGGGCCGGGCATCGCCCCCGAGGACATCCCCCATGTGTTCGAGCGCTTCTACCGGGGCGGCGGCTCCGCCCGCGAGGGCTCGGGACTCGGCCTCAACATCGCCCGGGCCATCACCGAGGCGCACGGTGGGCGCATCAGCATCGAGAGCCCGGCCGGCGGCGGCACCCTCGTCACGGTTGCGCTCCCCCTCGCCTCCGGTATAAGGAGGAGCGCATGAACATCCTGCTTGTCGAAGACGATGACCGTATCTGCCGCTTCCTGGCCCGGGGACTGAAGGCCGAGGGTTACAGCGTCGACGTGGCGATGACCGGTCCCGAGGGGCTGGAGCTGGCCTTCGGCGAGCATCTGTCCCTCGTCATCCTCGATGTCATGCTGCCGGGGCTGAGCGGCCGCGAGATATGCCGCCAGCTGCGCGACGGGGGCGTGCACACCCCCATCCTCATGCTCACCGCCCTCGATTCCATCGACGACCGGGTGAGCGGCCTCAAGACCGGCGCCGACGATTACCTCACCAAGCCCTTCGCCTTCGAGGAACTGCTGGCCCGCATCGAGGCGCTGCTGCGCCGCTCGGGCCATTTCTCCGAACGGCCGCAATGCCTGCGCATGGCCGACCTGGAGCTGGACCGCGGCACGCTGCAGGTGCGCCGCTGCGGCCAGCCGGTGGACCTCACCGCCAAGGAGCTGGCGCTGCTCGAATTCCTCATGTCGGCGGGCGGCAAGGTGGTGAGCCGCACCCGCATCCTCGAGACCGTATGGGGGCAGACCACCGATCCGCTGACCAATATCGTCGATGTCTATGTGCGCCGCCTGCGCGCCAAGATCGACGAGGGGCACGAGGTGCCGCTCATCCACACGGTGCGCGGCTACGGCTACCGTATGGCGCCTTCCCGAAACTGATCGCCCTTCATCCAGAATTAATCTGCCATTCAATCGGTGATCATCTATCGCCCCTAGAATGCGGCGCACATAAGAGAATCACGGTTGCCGCAGAAGCGGCCCACTGTCAGGGAGAGTTGAGTGATCCATACATCCATCAGGGGGGGCGCCGCCCTCAGCGGCCTGGCCACCGTCCTGCTGCTGGCCAACACACCGTCCGCCGCCGCGCAGGACGCGCGCGACATCGACACCGTCCATGTCACCGCCACGCCGCTGCAAAGCCCCGATGCTGGCGATCAGCCTTTTCCCATACAGACCTTCACGGCCGATGATCTGAAGGACGGCAATCCCCTCTCCATCGCCGATTTCCTCGATGAGACGGGCACCAGCTTCACGCTCAACGATATCCAGAACAACCCGCTGCAGCCGGACCTGCAATATCGCGGCTTCACCGCGTCGCCGCTTCTCGGCACGCCGCAGGGCATCGTCGTCTACCAGAACGGCGTGCGGCTCAACGACAATTTCGGCCAGGCGGTGAACTGGGACCTGATGCCGGGCACCTTCATCAACCGGCTGAGCGTGGTCGGCGGCTCCAATCCGCTGATGGGCCTCAACTCGCTGGGCGGCGCCGTCTCCATCGAGACCAAGACCGGCTTCAACGCGCCGGGCGGCTCGCTCTCGGCCAGCTATGGCTCCTTCGACCGGCTGCAGGGTGCGGCCTCCATCGGCGGCAACGACGGCACCTTCGGCTACTTTCTTGGCGTCGACCGCTTCGAGGAGGACGGCTGGCGCGACCATTCCGACAGCGAGGCCACCAATCTCTACGGTGCCGCAAGCTGGCGGGGCGATGCCAGCACGCTGGACCTCTACGTCAACGCCGGCGACACCGACCTCAAGGGCAACGGCGCCATCCCGCTCTTCCTCCTGGAGACCGACCGCGACGCCGTCTTCACCTACCCCGACCGTACGGAAAACCGCTATGGCATGGTGACCCTGGCCGGCACGCACCAGTTCGAGAGCGGGCTCAGCCTCAACAGCCGCCTCTTCTTGCGCGCCTCGCGCACCCGCAGCTTCAACGGCGACGGCGCCGAGGCCGAGGAATGCGACGACCCCTACGATGCCTATCTGTGCGAGGACGCCGACGACGATGACGACGACGCCCCGGGCATGGGCGATGATGACGATATCGTCACCACTGCCGCCGCGCTGCCCGGCTTCATCTACGACCAGTTCGGCAACCGGGTATCGTCCGATTATGACGGCGTGAACAACCGCAGCCTGCGCAAGGAGAAGATCTGGGGCGGTGCCGTCGAACTGGAATATCGGGGCGAGACCGGCGCCATCGGCCACGATCTGGTGGTGGGCGTGGACTTCCAGCACGGGCGCACCAGCTTCAATTCCTCGGTCGAGTTCGCCACGCTGACCGACGACCGGGGCACCGAGGGCACCGGCTTCTACGATGCCGACGGCTACACCTCCATGCGCTCGGTGACCAAGAGCTTCGGCCTCTATGTGGGCGATACGCTGAGCCTGACCGAGGCGCTGACCGCCACGCTCGGGGCGCGCTATTCCCATGCCAGCATCGACAGCGACGATCTCTCGGGCGAGCGCCCGGACCTCACCGCCAACCATTCCTACGACCGGCTGAACTTCGGCGGCGGCCTGACCTACGACGTCTCCGACTATCTGCAGGTTTACGGCGGGGCGCATCAGTCGTCGCGCGTGCCCTCGCCGGTGGAGCTGGCCTGCTCGCACGAGGACGAGCCCTGCACCCTGCCCAACAGCTTCGTGGCCGACCCGCCGCTGGAGGACGTGGTGAGCCGCGGTATCGAAGCCGGGCTGCGCGGCCAGGCGGGGGCTGCGGTGAACTGGTCGGCCGGCCTTTTCCGCATCATCAACAAGGACGACATCATCTTCCAGACCTCGGGCGGGGTGACGGCCAATGTGGGCTTCTTCGCCAATGTGGGCGAGACCCGGCGCCAGGGCGTGGAGCTGACCGCCAGGGGCAAATGGGAGATGCTGCGCTGGCGGCTGAACTACACCTATCTGGAGGCCACCTTCCGGGATGACTTCCTGGCCTCCAGCCCCAACCATCCCGGCGCGGAGGACGGCGATATCCCGGTCAACCGGGGCGATCACATCCCCGGCCTGCCCCGGCACACGCTGGGGGCGGCCCTTTATGCCGACGTGATGCCGGCTCTCACCCTCGGCACCTCCATGACCGCCCGCAGCGGCCAGTTCTTCCGGGGCGATGAAGGCAATCTCACGTCGAAGACCGGCGGCTACGCCCTCTTCAACGCCGAGGCCCGCTACCGGGTCACCCCCAACGTGGCGCTGCGCCTCGAGGTGGAGAATGTCTTCGACACCAAGTATGAGACCTTCGGCACCTTCGGCGAGCCGGATGAAGTGCTGGGCGATGCCGCCGGCGACGACCCCCGCTTCTACGGTCCCGGCCAGCCGCGCGGCATCTGGGTGGGCGTGAACTTCACCTGGTGACCGGCCTGCCGTCACCCGGCATGCGGGTCAACCGGTGCGTTCCTCCTCGGCGCGGACACCGGCGGCGAAGCGGCTGCGGCTCAATATCCAGATGAGGATGAGGCCCGGAATGGCCGACAGCCCGGAGATGATGAAGAAATCGAACCAGCCGACATATTCGACCAGATAGCCGGCCGGGGCCGCCATGAAGGTGCGGGCGATGGCCGCGATGGCCGACAAGAGCGCATATTGCGTGGCCGTATAGGCGGCGCTGCACAGGCGCGAGAGGAAGACCACGAACACCGTGTTGCCGATGCCGCTGGCGAAATTCTCGAAGCCGTTGGTGGCCGCCAGCCAGAAGAGGTCGTGCCCCGCGACCACCAGGATGCAGAAGCCGAAATTGGAGAGCATCTGCAAGATGGCGCCGATCCATAGCGAGCGCATCAGGCCCAGCGGGCGGATCAGGAGACCGGCGGTGAAGATGCCGAGAAACGACGCGCCCAGCCCGAATATCTTGTAGACGCTGGCGATCTCCTCGCCGGTGAAATGCAGCTCGCCGCGCACGAAGGGCCCGGTCATCACCTGCGCGAAGGCATCCTGGAACTTGAAGAAGATGACCAGCAGCAGGAGGGGGACGAGCAGCCGCCCGTTGCGCTTCGCCATATCGAGAAAAGGCGAGACCACCGAGACATAGAGGAAGCCGAGCACACGCGCCGTGGCACCCCTCAGGGCCGGGCGGGAGGCCACGAAACGCTCCACCTCGGCCTGGCGCGCCCGCTCTTCGGCGCTGGCCGCCTGGTCCGCCTGCTCCGGCTCGCCATTCGTTAGCACGGCGGCGATGCCGACGGTCATCAGAAGACCCATGATGGCGTAGCTGACATGCCAGTCGAACTGCTCCATGAGGCCCAGCGCCAGGGCGCCGCCCGCCAGCCGGGCGCCCAGATACCAGCCGCCGGTGTGCATGGCCGTGCCGGCCCCCAGCGTGCCGACATCCAGCCGCTCGATGCGGTAGGCGTCCACGGCGATGTCCTGGGTGGCGGACAGGAAGGCCACGCCGATGCACAGGCTGACCGCCAGCATCAGGTTCTCCGCCGGATGCAGGGTGGAAAGGGCGAGCACCAGGAGGCCGATGCCGATCTGTGTCGCGATCATCCAGCTCCGCCGCCGCCCGAAGGCCCGGCCCCAGCGCCCGAAGGTCACATGATCGACGATGGGCGCCCACAGGAACTTGATGGTATAGGCCGTGCCGATGAGGCTGGTGAGGCCGATGAGCCCCAGGTCGATCCCCGCATCGGTGAACCAGAAGCGCAGCGTCTCGCCGGTCAGCGCCAGTGGCAGGCCGCTGGCAAAGCCGAAGAACAGGAAGGCGAAAACCCTCGGCTGCCGATAGACGGCAGTGGCCGCCAGCCAGGTGCGGATACGCTCAGTCATCGATGGGGGAATGCTGGAAAAGACAGGTCATGGGGGCTCCGTCCGGCCAGCATAACGGCGAACGCACAAAAAGGGGATAGACAGCGCAGCACAAAATGCCGTGCGTGCCAACCCGGCCCTCCCTTTATCCCTCCAGTGGGCCGGCGGTGCCTTTGGCGACCTCCGTGCCGTTGACGGCCAGGACGATGTCCTGGCCGCGGTTCCACCAGCCGATCTGGGCGTGGACGGTGTAGGGGCGCGGGGAATCGGGGCCGGGGAGAGGGAGGGGAACGCCGAGAAGGGCGTGGAAGCCGCCCCTGTGGTTCTTCAGCTCCACCTCGAAACGGCCGTTGGCGCGCTTGTAGGCTTCCACCCAGACGCCTTCCGGGTGCGGCAGGTGGAAATTGTATTGCAGGCCGTTGGTGGCCCAGTCCTCGTCCTCATGTCCCACTTCGAAGGAAAGGGCTCCCTTTTCCGCCAGGTCCGGCATGGTTTTGCTCCCCGTCTTTTTGCCGCTTATAGCATAGCGCCGAAAAAAAGGGGCGGTTGCTGTGAACCGCCCCTCGTTCCTGTTCCGCCGTTGCCGGCCTAGCGGATGTAGTAGGCCTTCATGGGTGCGAAGCCGTTGAAGCTGGTGCTGGCGTAGGTCATCGTATAGGCACCCGTGGAATGGATGGTGAGCATGTCGCCGATCTCCAGGTTCAGGGGCAGCTGGTAGTCGGTCTTCTCGTAGAGCACGTCCTCGCTGTCGCAGGTGGGGCCGGCCAGGATGACCGGGCCCTTCTCGCCGCCGCGCTCGGAGGTGATGGGGTACTTGATGGCCTCGTTCATGGTCTCGGCCAGACCGCCGAACTTGCCGACATCCAGATAGACCCATCGCTTGTTGTCGTTGGCCGACTTTTTGGAAATCAGCACGACCTCGGAGCGGATGACGCCGGCATTGCCCACCATGCCGCGCCCCGGCTCGATGATGGTGCGCGGGATGCGGTTGCCGAAGCGCTGGCGGATGGCATCGAAGATCTTGCCGCCATAGATCGACATGGCGGGGATGTCCTTCAGATAGCGCGTCGGGAAGCCGCCGCCCAAATTCACCATGTCGAGGTCGATGCCGCGGTCCGCCAGGTCGCGGAAAATCTTCGCCGCGGCCTCAAGTGCGCGGTCCCACTGGCCGGGGTCGGTCTGCTGCGAGCCGACATGGAAGCTGATGCCGTAAGGCTTCAGGCCCATCTTCGGGGCGCGGGCGAGCAAGTCGCGGGCCATCTCCGGCGCGCAACCGAACTTGCGCGACAGCGGCCACTCGGCGCCGTCATTGTCGGTCAGGATGCGGCAGAAGACGCGGCTGCCCGGGGCGGCCTCGGCGATCTTCTTCAGCTCGGCTTCGCTGTCGAAGGCATAGAGGCGCACGCCCTTCTGATAGGCATAGGCGATGTCGCGCTGCTTCTTGATGGTGTTGCCGTAGGAAATTCGCGCCGGCCGGCCGCCCGCCGCCAATACCTCGTCGATCTCGGCGGGGCTGGCCACGTCGAAGCTGGAGCCAAGCTCGACCAGGAGCTTCAGCACGTCCTGGGCGGGGTTGGCCTTCACGGCGTAGAAGATGTCCGAATCCGGCAGCGCGGCGCGCATGGCGGCATAGTTTTCGGCGACCACGTTCAGGTCGACGACAAGGCACGGCGTGGCAGGCTGCTCTTCCTCGAAGAAGCGGGCAATTTTCTGGTTCATTCCACCGATCCACTCAAACAGAGATCAATAAAAAACGCGCGGGAAGTCGACCGGCCTCCACACACCAGGTGCGGCAGGACGGCTTGCCGAGTTGAACTCAGATCAAGGAACGCCGTAGCAAAAATACCAGGACGGACCAAATCGGATTGGAGGGATTTCGCCCCTCACAACAACATCAACCATCGCGACCTCCAAAATACCGCCTTACCCTATGGCGGGGGGTTACGTGTTGCGTCGTTGCATGACCATGGGCATAACCATTTAAGGCCAGGGGCACGTGCGCTTCGTAGAGGCGAACCTTTTGCGCTAAAAACGATTAGCATGCAATTAAAAAAATGCGCCCTGACAAAGAATTTTCAAGGCCGGAATCGGGCCTGTGGATATCTATGGCAACCCATTGATACCACTTGTATTTATTGTATCAGAAAACACGGAAGTTTATGAACTGCCAGGGGTCGCGCCGGTCCACCGCCTCGTCGAAGAGGGGACTGCGGCCCTCAAGCGGCGTCCAGCCGGAATAGACGCCCACCACGGGGCCGAGATAGGGCCGGGTGATTTCGAGGATTCGGGCATGGTCCAGCTCCTCCGGCTCGACGATGCCGCGCCCCGGATTCTCGATGGCCCAGATGAGCCCCGCCATGGCCGGCGCCGTCACCTGCAGGCTGGTGGCATTGTTGTGCGGGGCGAGCCGGCGCGCCTCGGCGATGTCGAGCCGCGAGCCGTACCAGTAGGCGCCCCTGTCGTGGCCCATGAGCAGCACGCCCAGCTCGTCGGTGCCGCTCACGATCTCGTCCATCAGCAGCCGCTGGCGGTCCTGCTGCACCCAGTTCTTGCCGGCCAGCTCGTGTACCGAGAGCACGGCATCGTCGCATGGATGGTAGGCGTAATGGGCCGTGGGGCGGAACAGCACCTCGCCGTCGCCGCCGCGCACCGTATAGTAATCCGCCGTTGAGATGCTTTCGCTGTGGGTGACCAGGAAGCCGTGGAACGGGCCTTCCAGGGGCGTCCAGGTGCGCACCTTCGTGCCGGCGCCGGGGCGGTTGAGGAAGATGGCGGCGCCGCTGCCCGTCTCGTGCCGGCTGCCGTCGCCGGGGAAGGTCAGCTCATGCGTGCCCCAGCCGAGCTCCGCCGGCTGGCAGCCTTCGGCCACGAAACCGTCGATGGACCAGGTGTTGACGAACTCGCCCACCGCCTTCGGCACATGCGCCGCCTGCGTGTCGCGCTCGGCCACGTGGATGACCTTGACGCCCAGCGCCATCATCAGCCGGGCCCAGCCCTCGCGCGTGGCGGGCAGCGGCGTCTCGTGCCCCGTATCGCGGGCGATGTTGAGGAGCGCTTCCTTGATGAAGTGGGAGACCAGGCCCGGATTGGCACCATGGGTGATGACCGCCGTCGGCCCGCCCGGATATTTCCGCTTCAGCGCCAGGGCGGCTTCCCGGAGCGCGTAATTGGTGCGGGCGGCGGCGGGCTTGCT
>Ga0182738_1007535_pt1 | contig 11047 bp, 13 predicted proteins | sample eDN5th30CBELigMG_FD_128876 | JGI IMG/M metagenome (GOLD analysis project Ga0182738, IMG submission 128876) | Enriched Miracle-Growth compost microbial communities from Emeryville, California, USA - eDNA 5th pass 30_C BE-Lig MG (version 2)... ... | reverse complement strand
CCCGTACCTGGGACGCGCCGTGGCGCACCGTCGGCGACATCTGCTCTCTGTTCGAGCCCCACGAATGCTGGAACTTCGTCTCCCTCCGGCGAGCACCGCCTTGTCGTGTTGAGCAAAGCCCGTGAGTTGTGAACCGGCGCGGTCTCCGAGCGGCAATCGGCGTCGAAAAATGATGGGGTGGACGGCGCCCGCTCCCGGCATCGAATGTGCCAAAGGGTGTTCGTTGCAAAGCGAAACGCCAGAGGGGGCCGTGCAAGCTACCACGATCGGCATTGACCTCGCCAAGACCGTTTCCAGGTGCACGGTGTCGATGCCAACGGCAATGTTGTGATCAGGCGCCAATTGCGGCGTCGTCAGGTGGTCGAGGTCTTCCGCAAGCTGCCGCCCTGCCTCATCGGCATGGAAGCGTGTGCGACGGCGCATCACTGGGCGCGTGAGCTGACGGGGCTCGGACACACGGTGCGGCTGATGTCGGCGAGCCGCGGCTCGGCGGGATCTCCAAGCAGGGCGGCCGCTACCTGCGGCGCATCCTCGTCGTCGGCGCAACGACTGTCGTCCGCCACGCGCGGACACATCCCGAAAAGGAACCCCTGGATCGCCAAACTGCTGAGCAGGATGCCGGCCAAGAAGGTTGCCGTTGCCGTGGCCAATAATGTCAATCGGCAGGCAACTTTGACCCTCTATCGGCGTGCAAAGTTGACCCCGCCCCGGTGTGAGTTTCTTCGCCTCCAAGCGCGGAGCTGTGGAGCGTAGCGGAGCAGCGGAGGGATTGGAGGCGGGGTCAGTTTTCGACGCCGGTTGTCATTCGCACGCGGGGCCGGTTCACAGCCTAGCTGCGGTTCTTGAAGCGCCAGCTGTCATTGCCGGTCTCGATGATATCGCAGTGGTGCGTCTGGCGGTCGAGCAGTGCCGTCGTCATCTTCGGATCGGCGAAGACGCTGGGCCACTCGGCGAAGGCGAGGTTGGTCGTGACGATGATCGAGGTCCGCTCGTAGAGGCGGCTGATCAGATGGAACAACAGTTGGCCGCCCGATTGAGCGAACGGCAGGTAGCCAAGTTCATCCATGATTACGAGGTCGACGCGCACGAGGCTGTCGGCAATGCGGCCCTGACGGCCGAGCTTTACTTCCGTCTCGAGCTTGTTGACGAGGTCGACGACATTGAAGAACCGTGCCTTGCGCCCCTGCCGTATGCAGCTTCGCGCGATCCCGATGGCAATGTGGCTTTTGCCCGTGCCCGTGCCGCCGACCAGAACGACGTTCCTCTGGGTATCGAGGAAGGTACCCGCAGCGAGGCTCTCGACCAACTCCCCGTTGAACGACGAGCCATCGAAGGAGAGGTCGTTGAGCTCTTTCACCAGCGGCAGCTTGGCAAGCCCCATCTGATAGTTGATCGATCGCGCGTGCTTGGCTGCGATCTCGGCCTGCAGCAGCGCGCTGATCACACGCTCGACGCCGTGATTGCGCTTCACGCCGGTGGTGACGATCTCGTCGTAGGCAGCCCGCATCCCGGCAAGCTGGAGCTGGCTCATCAGCTCCAGTAGCTCAGTGCGTTCCATGACCAGCCTCCCTGGCTCGTGCACGGAGGCGGTCATAGCGGGCACAGTCGGCGAGTGGTGGAACTGCGAGCGTCAGCCGTTCCGGTGTCAGGATCGGTCGTGGTGGCGTTCCCTCTTGGTGGCGCGCGAGAGCGTTGAGGATCACGTCGGCGCTGGCGATGTTCGCCTCGAGCGCTTCGGCGCATGCGGCCTCCACGGCAGCAAGACCATCGGTGAGCACGGAGGTGAGGATCTTGACCATCTGCCGATCGCCGTCGTCAGAGCCCTTGAGCTTGCGGCGCACACGCTCGATCGACGCTGGCAGCACCCAGTCCTTGAACGGCGCGCCGTTCCTCAAGGCGCCGGGCTTTCTCGCCAGGACGGGAACGTAATGCCATGGATCGTAGATCACCTGTCCCTTGCCGAAGCGGCGGGGATGTTCTCCGACCACGACGCCATCCTGCTTGATGACGATGCGATCGGCATACGCATGCACATCAACCGGACGGCCCACGGCCTTCGACATCACCGAGTACTTGTTGGCGTCGAAGCGCACGAGGCAGGTCTTCGATACCGCGACCGTCGTCGCATGGAAGCCGTCGAAGCGGCCACGGTACGGAACGAGAGACGCACGCTCGGCCTCCAGCATCTCAAAGACAGTGCGCTCCTTCTGCTCGGGATGCGGTTGCGTCCTGGCGTAGGCAACGCAGCGATCGAGCAGCCATGCATTGAGCTCGTCGTAGCTCTTGAACTTGAGGTGTGCGTGAAGAACCGCTCGCGCATCGTGCCGACCTGGTTCTCGACCTGCCCCTTCTCCCAACCAGCCGCCGGTGTGCAAGCCGTCGGTTCGACGAGGTGATGGCTCAGCAGCTGTGCAAAGCGTCGGTTGAACTGCCGCTCCTTGCCGACGAACACCGCATCGACCGCCGTCTTCATGTTGTCGTAGATGCCACGCTGGCAGGCGCCCTTGAAGAACGCGAACGCCTTTTCGTGTGCGTCGAACACCATCTCCTGGGCCTCGCGGGGATCGGCACGAAGGAACGGCATCCGGCTGTGACAGAGCCGCATATGCGCAACCTTGGCCATCGTCGTCACGCCGTCGATGACAACGCACTCGTGGCTCCAGTCGAACTGATAGGCTTCGCTTGGCGCAAACGACAGCGGCACATAGGCCTCAGCCTTCTCCGCTTCGTGCCGGCGCGCCCAGGCACGACTATAGCGGCGTACCGAATCGTAGCCGCCGGTATAGCCTTCGAGCCGAAGCTCCTCGTAGATCCGCTGGAACGTCAGACGCTCGCGGCCGGGCTTGCCAATGTTGGCCGCCAGCATCCGCTCCAATGTCTCGGCAAAAGCCCCGAGTTGCGGCAGCGGCTGCGTCCGCCGCACATACCGGTGCTCCGTCTCTTCGCAGCGAACGATCGTTCTGACCGTGTTCCGCGACAGCCGAAGCTCCCGTGCAATCTGCTTGATCCCCTTGCCCTTCACCAGAAAGGCATGTTGCACGCGTCCGATCGTCTCCACCGTCACCATCCTCGGCTTGCCGTGCCGACCCACGCACAGAGCATCATCTTCAGAGCATCGCAGGTGGAGCCATGTGTGTGGACGACGCCCGCATAGCAAGATGATTCTGACGTTCGGCTCGCGGTCGGGGTGCAAGTCATGTCCGGCCTGTTTGCGCTGTATCATGACCGCTGGCCCTGATGTGATCCGCTGATCGGGTCCCAATCAAAGTTCCGGGCTCGTAAGCCCATTGACCCAACGGATTCTCCCGATCGACGGCTCGACCGTTCGCATCACGCGATCATCACCCTCGCAATTCACGATTCATCTGCGACGCTTGCCTCACGCTCACGCTCCCGCTGCCAAGCCGTCGACGTGCTCAACCCGCGAGCGCCGGCGACCGATAGGTTGCACCCTTGGCAAGAATGGCCCAGGCGGGGCGCGCCATTTATTGGTGTGAACCGGCGTGCAATTTTGCCCTGTTGCGGGGTGATCGGCGCACAATTTTGACCCCACCCCTGAAGATCTGAAGATGCTGCTCTGTGCGTGCGTCGGCACGGAGCGAACGGGGGATGGTGACGGTGGAGACGATTGGGCGCGTGCGTCACGCCTTCCTGGTGAAGGGCAAGGGGATCAAGCAGATTGCACGGGAGCTTCGTCTATCGCGGAACACGGTGAGGACGATCGTTCGCTGCGAAGAGACGGAGCACCGGTATGTGCGGCGGACGCAACCTTTGCCGCAGCTCGGTGCCTTTGCCGAGACGCTTGATCGGATGCTAACGGCCAATGTCGTCAAGCCTCCGCCCAAGCGACTGACGCTCCAGCGGATTTACAGGGAGAACTTCGGATCGAAGGGCCGGCCCTACCGGTGGCTACGATTCGGTGCCCCGCTTGTGATCGTGCGATTGTTTTCGGAGCAACTCGACGACGTTTGCATAAGAGCGACCGGCTTCGAGCGTATGCGCTAGGTTGTAGTACTGTTGGGTGGTCGCCAGGGTCGCATGACCCAGCAACTCGGTTGCAACGCGGATTTCGGCCGGACTGTTGACCGCGATCGACGTGGCGACACAGTCTCTGAATAGGTGCGGATTGAGCGCCTGCCCGAAGGCCGATTGCGTTGCCCTCACAATCGAGAGCTGCAGTGTATGCCGGGACTCCGGCTGGAACCGGTAGCTTACCCAAAGGCGATCGCCGCCGTAGCGCCCCCCAACGAGGAGCGGCCGATGGCGAGTCAGATAGCATTCGAGCGGGCCGACCAAGACGGTCGGCCAGACCAGCTCAAGTGCGCGGTGATTTTTCGTCTCGGCGCAGGCGAACCGGAGCAGCCAGTCCTTATCTTCCCGAACGAGATGTTTTCCGATTCGGATTGCCGACATGTTTGCCATTCGCATGGGTCGCAATGCCAACAGGGCAATCTGCAGTCCGATACGGAAGAGGGACGCATTTTTGCGCACGCTCGTATGCTCGCCCGCTTCTGCCCGCTCCATGATCGAGAAGCCCAACTCGGTCAGGCGCACAGGGTCCTGCAGCCGCTTGCGCTTCTCATGCCGGTTTGTAGTCCGCGGCAGAGAGTTCACGAGCGCGCGTAACGGGGTTCGATCGCCTGTCGGCTCCAGCATTGCGAGGGCGCGCTCGAGATGGACGATCCGATGCCGGACCGTGGCTGGGCTGAGCTGACGCGCAAGATCGGCCAAATATACCTGCAATATAGAGACCGGCCAGCGTTTGGAGGGGGCCACGCTCTCATCGAGCGCATTTCTGTCGACGAGCCATTGCAATGCGATGGCATAGGCGTTCAAAACCGTCGTGATGGTCGCGGGCCGCCAGTTGATGGATACGGACGAATGATCGAACGGATCGGTGTCCATCGTGGCTGCGCGCCAGAGTTGCTGATCGAGCCGCGGCCACGCATCGAAGGCGCGTGCAGGGAAGCGCTTGCGCATGGCATCAACCCCACCGCTTTCGACGCGTTGCGTTCGGCTGGTCTGACGGCTTTGCACGCCGCCGCGCGATCAGATCGTCGTAGTGCCGCACCGCCGCCGCCGTTTCCATTTCGGCATAGCTCTCCATGGTCGTCTCGATCGAGCGGTGGCCGAGCAGGCGACGCACGACTTCATGGGCACCGGGATTGTTCTTGAGAATGAGAAATCCGCTGATATGGCGGAACTGATGCAACGTGATGCGGACACCGACCTCCTGCTCGGTGAGCGCCGCGATCTGATCTCCAAACATGTAGTCGCATTTCGGGCCTCCCCCTGTTCCAGGAAACAGGTAGGGCGACTCGGCGATGCCCAGGCGCGGTCTGACCTCGGTGATGTAACGGCGAAACATCAGCGCTGTTCGCTCCGGCAACTCGAATTCAATCTCTATCTCGTTCTTGAGTTCGTCGGCTGGAAAATGCAGGTGCGTGGACTTCTTGCCCCGGTGCTCGACGACGATCAGATGGCGATCGGGCTGAATGGCGAGCAGGTTTTTTCGCCGGACTGGCGCATGCGTGAGGATCTCAATGGCCGTGGCAACCTGTAGCTTGATCAGGTCGCTGCGCTTCAGACGCTCGCTCGTGTCGTACCGAGCCCATACGCGATCGGGCAATGCGAGCAGGCGGCTCATCGCGTCGTCGTCGAGACGACGAATCAAAGACCGATTTTTCTGCGTCATACCCCGCCGTCGTGAGGTGATCGCATTGCGGAGCCGGATCAGCGCCTCAAGGTGATCGGCGCGGGTTGCGTCGTCCGGCGTCATATCGCGATAAATCCAATACCGCACAGCGTAGATCTGTGCGCACGCGAGCCCTGTCAGGTACGGATCCTGGCGGCGTCCGAGACGCTGGATGAAATAGCGCAACCCGTCTTTCGCCGCCTCTGTCGTGACCAGATCGGAAATCCGCCGCAGCGCTTCGGGCGCCTTCCCCCGGTGCACCAAGGCGGAGGCCAATGCCCGAAAGGAGCGCGCCCGTCCGCGGGCTGTAATGGGGCTGCTGCGTTTCGGTGCACCAGGCGCGAACGGGTCGGGGGCCAGCGCGTCAGCCGTCATCGCGTCGACGTCGGCCTTCAACGATGCCGGGAACGCGGACCACGGCAGACTGTACTCCTTTCGCCGATTGTCGATCTCGATCTGGAAGGAGGGCCACCAGGAATAGCTCTTGGCAGCCCCGTTCCAGGCGCGGCGTGCGCTCAAATAGGACTCGCGTGGACGGGACTTTCGCGAATGCCGTTCGAGATGGCGCTGATATCGAGCGAAGGTCTCGTCGTCGACGTCGTGCGGCGTGATGCCTTGCTCCGACCAGAACCGCACCAGCGGTACGAGCGCGATGCGGAACGGCTTGTCCGGCAAAGGCGCGAGAAGCGTGGCCCATTCGGCCGAGAGGGGGTGGCGGCTGCACTTCGCGGGTCGCTGATCGATCGCGGTCAGCACCAGTGAGCAGATGTTTTTCCAGCGGCCGACGCTGAGGTGACGGGCTGCTGGCCGGATCTCATCGAGCAGAGCACGTACAGCGCGGCCGTCAGCCGGGATTGTTGCGAGCTCCCGACATGCAAGCCTGCCGAGCGAGCGCAGCGCCGAGGCCATCGCGCGCTGGCGCCGGTCGGGATTGTCCCCGATGCGCTCAAGCACGTTTTGCAGCGTCGTCATCGTCGTAGATTCGTTGCGTTTGATGGACATTTCGTTTCCCGTACTGTGTGACAAACGCCGCCATTCCGTGCCATAATATGATAATGGCGGGCAATCGTTATTTCAACGACATATTCAAGATAAGAAAAAATATGATAATGTTATAATTATGCCGAATAATCCAGGCGACAATAAACGACAAGGCTTGCCATTCGGCGACTCAATGGGCATCTAGAAGGCTTTGCAATTCCGCGCGGGATATCAAAGTGCGCCCGGCGACTTTGCGTCGCTTGATAATTCCGAGGGCCAGGTACCGATAGATGGTCCTTTTGTCGACACGCAGTATTCGTGCGGCTTCGGGAACAGTAAGGAACTCGTGCTCGCACTTCTCGTTTTTGTAGCCCATCGCCGCTTCGCCACCGGTTAAGTCGTCTGTCGACGTTTAGAGTCTGGCAGCGGTTGCGTCGGCCCCCCATCAGGAATATTTTCCGCCGACGCCGCGCGCTCAGGCCGAACCGCGACAGAACGTTGGCTCCGGTGGTCATGCGGACGCGTTGCCCGACGGAGGAGCTTCCATGGCCCGCGTTAGCGACGGCGCTCAGTTCGATCCTTGCCCGGTACATGTCTCCCAAGCGACGTGGCAACGTGCCGAGGAGACCGGACGGGTCGCCCTTTCTCCGTCCGACCGTGGCAGCATCGCTCATGCGCTCGATCTCTATGTGAGCGCCGGCAAACGCTTCACGGATTCGGCGACCTTCGGGAACATATGCGAACCCCTCGATGAGGTCGCGAAAGCCGCCTCCGGCTTTCAGAAACTGATGCGTAAGCTTGAAAGCATGCCGCCGCGGAGCGAGTCTGGAGCGAATGGGAATACAACGTTGATCAAGGCGATCGGGACCTCGCTCGCCGCCTTCTTGGACGAGAAGTCCGTGTCGCTCGTCGTCGAAAAGGCTGAAACGCAATTGAAAGCGGCGCGGTCGTGGGAAACGCGCCTGTACGGCGCGCTCGCAGCGCTCGCGCAGGTCGCGACGCTCTTCGCTCGACCGGACATCAACGGTACCATCGTCGGTTCCAAACGGCTGCTTGATCTCGTCGCTGAGATCACGAAGTTCTCGAAAGGTCTGCAGCGGGCACTCGATGGATTGCAGCGGAAACATGCGAGAGCGTCCGGCACGGCTGCAGAATATTCAGCAATGCAATCCGCCTACCGCTCCTGGCACCGCGCCCTTGAGAAGGGGATTGCAGATCGGCACGAGTCAAAGTGGGATGAATGGGAAACGCTATGGCCGCACATTCTCGCGCGCGAGGCGAAATTTTGCGAAGAATGTGCCCTGCACGCGCGAAATCGACTTCACGAGCGGTATGGACAATCGCGCACACCGGAAGGCCATGTCGATGCCTTCATTTATCGTGTCGGCAACGTGTACGCATCGGCTGGCGGAACAGTTGCAGCCAACAAAAAGGCGACAAAGTCGGGTAGTACGTTTTCGCCCTTCGTGAGGCTGATAGCCGAGCTGCTGGGCGCCGTCGAAGAACATATCGAGCCTCATTCCATTTCGGCAATTTGCAAACGAGTTCAGCGGCTCAAGGCGGGTGGCGATCTCGTTTTCGCCCGCGCAGGCGGACCCCTCGTATTGCCTCACGGAGGGATGTTACTCGGGTGATCCGCGTCGATCGCTTGCTCGCGGCATGATTGGCCGCGATCGTCTTTCGCTACGTTGCGCCAATGACCCAGCATGACATGGTCCAGTCGGCGGGCCGTAATGCCTTCCATCGGCTGACGGCGAACTCCACAGCGTTACGGCACCAGTTGCGCCATGCCGAAGTTCGACATCGTCATCGGCAAGCTGTTCGCGGCATTCAACTTTTACACGGGCGATACCGGCAAGCTCCGCGTCCAACTGGAGGTCTGGTGCGACGCGCTCGAAGAGCACCGCTGTGGGCCATCGAGCAGGCGGTCAGGTGGGCCGTGCAGCACGAGGAAAAGCTGCCGTCCATCTCCGGCTTTTCGGCTACGTGCGCTGCGCCGTCGGGGACGAGACGCAGAAGCGCAGGCAAATGCTGCCGGGTTTGCTGGCGTAGGCGGGATCAAGGCGACGCCGGGCGCGTTTAGGCGAAATTCAACAGCACCGGGCTTGGAGGCCGGATGTCGCGGGACAGGTTGGCGGCGGATATCGAGGTCCTAATTGCGGTCATCCAGCTTGCACGGGATGCGATGGCGGCGTCTGATGTGGCGGGTGCGGAAAAGGCGCTGAAGGAAGCCCACCTCCGCATGGACACCATCGTGGCGATGGAAGGTGGGGCACGGAGACGGCCATCAGGCTGAGCCGCCTCTGGCGCCGCCACCGCCGCTGTTACAAGCCTTGAGCGCCTCGGGCAAGATCAGCAATTCTTCCGACACTTTCGCGGAACCTTAGCCGCGGGTGCGGGTTGAAGGGGTCTCTGGCGCCTGAGCGTCCATCCTCTCCTCGACATGGCGCTCGATGTTAGTCCGCACCTCCCCTCGGTCGCGGACCATTGCACCCGGCCGCTTCTCCCGGAGCGGACCGGGTTTTTCCTGAACCGCGGCTGCGGATATCGGCTATTTCCTGATTCTCAGGGCAAAGAAACGCTGTGGTTATAAGCACTTGCCCAATGCGACTGCCAAAAGCACAGATTGCGCAAATGGGCCTGCAAACGCAGGATGGGTCATCTTATCGGCAACGGCGGGGGATTATGCGTGCAAGGCAGATTATCGATGGGCGATGTTCGACCCCGATGTGCTGAACGTGGTGCGGCAGGCCTTCGAGGACTGCTGGCAGGAGCTTGCCGGTTCGTTCACGCCCTCCGAGCAGGAGGACGAGCGGGAGGTGCTGGCACGGGCGGTGATGTCGGCGGCGCGTGAAGACTCGGCGGACCCCGTCCCTTTGCGCGAGGCGGCCATGCAGGCCGTACGGCGAAGCTATCCTGTCCGCTTCGCCGGCGATGAAGCCGACGGCAAGGCGAGCGAGGGCTAGCTGGACAGGCGGCGCGGGCCGAAGGGCAGCGGCGGGTCGAACTTATGCTCAAGCGCGCGGAACTGGAGCGCGGGCGTGGGCATTAGGAATCGCCGCGAGCCTGTCGAGTATCGGTTTTATTTTCGGTCGTTTCTTCGGGCGCGCCGCCTTTCTCGAACGAGGCCCGAGCGATGATCCGCCCTATGCTTGACGGGACGCGCACGTCACCGGATTTCAATGCCACTGCCGAGGATGAGGCGCCTGAGTTCGTCGCGCTCAGTGAGGAGGAGCGCCTGCGGGCGCAGTATAACAAGGCTGCGGCGGTGTCGGCGGCCTTGCAGGGCCTTATCGACGGGCGCAAGGAACGCGGCAGCGATTACGCCTCGCTGGAGAAGGTTTTGCAGAAGGCCGAGAAGAAGAAGGCGCACCTAAAGGCCAAGCTCGTCAAGTTCGGCGCGGCCGACAATCTGGAGGCCCGGCCTCTAAAGCCGCTTTGAGGACGAGATCACCAATTGACCATGATCATGGCGAAGTCGCCGAGGGAGAGGAGGGAGGCGTTAATACGGATAATGTCTAGGGAATGCGGTCTTTCACGGTGGTGGTCATTTAAAGGGGTGGCTTTCTATGTCGACGAAAATAACATACTTGCCTAACGCGGTCAGCATCCGCGTGTTCCTCTCTGGTGAGCCAATGCACCGCACTCTCCGCCCCGCTGACTCAGTGAGTCGGCCCCCTAAAATGGAATGTCATCATCGAAGGGGGTGTCGATGCGGCTGGACTGTCTTGCCTTTGGGTTTGACGCTCTTTCGGCCGCAGGCTGACCGGCGGGTTTGCCTTCCAGCAGAACGAGACGGGTGCCGTTCATTTTGAGCGACGTGCGCTTGTTGCCATCCTTGTCTGTGTATTCGTCGAGGTAGGGCTCGCCCTCGACCATGACGGCGTGGCCCTTTTGGGTGAGGTCGGCGGCGACTTCGGCGGTTTTACCGAAGAAGGTGACGTTCCACCAGGTGGTTTGCTTCCTGTCTTCGAAGCCGGTGGAGACGCCAAGCGAGAAGTCGGTAATTGCCTTTCCGTCCTGGGTGAACGGGGTCTTTGCCGAGGTGGCCGATGAGGGTGGCGGAGGCGTGGTTGGGCATGGTCGATTCTTTCGTTAGATTTTCTTGCGGCTGATGGCGAGCGTGTAGGACGGCTTCACTTCGTGGCCTTGGTTTTCGAGCCAAGCGGACACCTTCTCGGCGGAGAGGACGAATTTGATCTCCTCCTCGTGGCACTCGGTTGGAATTCCATATCGGTGCACCGATGCAGGTTCTCGGCCCAACGCGAAAATCTGTTTGGGTGAGGACAAACCGGCCTTGCCCGTTGGCGGCGAACACAATCGCGTTACCCGTGTGGCGGAGATCAACGAAAGTGCCGTTGGCGGGCGTCT
>Ga0182738_1007534_pt1 | contig 11047 bp, 9 predicted proteins | sample eDN5th30CBELigMG_FD_128876 | JGI IMG/M metagenome (GOLD analysis project Ga0182738, IMG submission 128876) | Enriched Miracle-Growth compost microbial communities from Emeryville, California, USA - eDNA 5th pass 30_C BE-Lig MG (version 2)... ... | reverse complement strand
TGATCTGCAGCACGTTGAACGACAGCGACGTGACAGGCGCTCCGTCCTCCAGCGCAGTGCTGGCGGAAAGGCCCATGAAGTTCGCCGGCACCAGCCCCTTGAGGAAGTCCAGCCACGTCCCCGCGGTGGACGGCAGGGCAGCGGCTGACTGGTCGATACCGGCGTGCAGGCCCGGCTGAAGCAGCAGGCCTAGTCCGATCCCGATCGTAACAGCGATCAGCGCCGTGATTGCGAACCACAGCAGCGTCTGCGCGACGAGCCGCGCGGCGTTCGTCAGGTCCTTCAGCGCGGCGATGGAAGCTACGATGGCGGTGAATACGAGCGGCGGAACCAGCGCGCGCAGGAGCTGGACGAAAATGCCACCTATGGTCTGCAGCGCCTGCCCCAGCGCATTACCGTCCCCCAAGCCGCGCGCCCAGAAGCCGAGCGCGACGCCGGCAACGAGGCCCAGCAGGACCTGCACCCCGAAGGAAGGAAGCCATCTGCATGGGGTTGCGTTCATACCGGGCTCCGCGAACTGGCCGGGGAACGTCCAACGCTCGCGGCCGGAAAGGAGGACACTTGGCGACGGAAGCGGGCGGTAGCAAGGACCATGCGCCGATCAACGACCGGCTCGACGCTCGGCCTCAGCCCGGCCGCATGTCTCCCGTTTCGACGAAGCGCTGGTGCCATGAGAGCGCCTCGCTGAGCAGCGAGGGGGATTGCTGGCCGAACGCCCCTTCCCGCGCGCGCTTGTAGTAGTCCTGCAGCATCGGCCGGTAGTCCGGATGCGCGCAGTTGCCGATGATGAGCTCGGCGCGCTGCTTTGGGCTGAGCCCGCGCAAGTCCGCAAGACCCTGTTCGGTGACGACGACCATCACGTCCTGCATGATGTGATCCACGTGCGGCACCTGCGGCACGATGGCCGAGATCGCCCCGCCCTTCGCGGTCGAGGGGCTCATGAACACGGAAACGTAGGCATTGCGCGCGAAGTCGCCCGAACCGCCGATGCCATTCTGGATGCGGGAGCCCATGACGTGTGTGGAGTTCACGTTGCCGTAGATGTCGGCCTCGATCATCCCGTTCATGGCGATGCAGCCAAGGCGCCGGATCAGTTCGGGGTGGTTGCTGATCTCCTGCGGGCGCAGGATCATCTTGTCGCGGAACCATTCCATGTCGGCGTTGAGGCCGGCGGCAGCTTCGGGGCTGAGCGAAAAGGCCGTGGCGGACGCCATTGTCAGCTTTCCTGCGCGCAGCAGGTCGAGCATGCCGTCCTGGATCACCTCGGTATAGGCGGTCATCCCCTCGAACGGGCAGTCGACGAGGCCCGTCAGCACCGCGTTGGCGATGTTGCCGACGCCGGACTGGATCGGCAGCAGGGATGACGGCAGCCGCCCCTTCGCGACTTCGTGCCGAAAGAACTCGAGCAGGTGCCCGGCAATGCCGTGCGCCGCCTCGTCCGGCGGGGCGAAGGGCAGGTTGCGATCCGGCGTCTCGGTCTCGACAATGGCGACGATCTTGGACGGGTCGCAGCGGAAGCCCGTCTCGCCGATCCTGTCCGACGGGCGAACGAGCGGGATCGGCACGCGGTTCGGCGGCAGCGCCGTGCCGTAGTAGATGTCGTGCATGCCATCGAGCGCGCGGTTCTGCCAGCTGTTGACCTCGAGGATCACCTTGGAGGCGCGGTCCAGCCAGGTCTTGTTGTTGCCGACCGAGGAGGACGGGATCAGCGTCCCGTCCTCGCGGATGCCGCTGACTTCGACCACCGCCACGTCGAGCGGGCCGAGGAAGCCCTGCCAGGCCATCGGCGCGACCTGCGACAGGTGCATGTCGAAGTATTCCATCTCGCCGCGGTTTATCTGCTCCCGTGCGATGGGATCGGAATTGTAGGGCAGACGGAACTCGATTCCCTTGGCCTTGGCGAGCGCCCCGTCGAGCTCGGGTCCGGTGGAAGCACCCGTCCACACGCGAATGCGGAAGGGGTTGCCCGCGGCCTGCTCCGCCTCGATCCGGTTTGCGAGCGCCAGTGGGACGGCCTTGGGATAGCCGGAGCCAGTAAAGCCGCTCAGCCCGACGGTGTCACCGGGCTGGATCATCGCGGCCGCATCCTCGGCGGTCGTCACCTTGGCCAGCAGGCTGGCACATCCGATTCGATCGTTCATCGCCATCTCCCGTTGTCCGCACGGGTGCAAACCGACAACGGGCTCGCCGCGTTCCTTGTATGTAGCTTTATGCAGCCGCGGCGGAATACGGAAATGCTTACGGGCCGGCGCCGTCCCTGGCGCGGCACGGCGGATCCGACTTTTCGTTAGAGTAAACACGATTGCTGGCGCAGCGCCCCTGCTTGGGGCTAAGCGCGCGGCATGATCGTTCGCGACACACCCAGCAGGATGGATCTCCTGTTCGCGCTGCGCGGCTCCATCGTGCCTGCGGTCGCGCCCAGCATAGTCGTGCTGGTCGCGATCTCGGCAGCAATGGTTGCAGGCCACCAGCACTGGGGGCTGTTCCCGGAAGTCGATGCGACCGGCTTCACCGTGTTCGGCATCGCTCTGTCCCTGTTCCTCGGCTTCCGGAACAACGCGGCCTACGACCGGTGGTGGGAGGCCCGCAAACTGTGGGGCGGCCTGCTCGCAGACCTGCGAAGCTTCGCGCGCGAACTGGACATGTTCGTTGCTGACGAAGCTCTGCGCCACAGCCTGCTGCGGCTGTCGCTGGCCTTCGTTCACACGCACCGCGCGCACCTTCGCCAGATTCCCGACGATCCGCAGGCGAAGGCGCTGGCAGGAGACCTGGCCTCGACGCCCCACCCGCCGGACGCAGTGCTTGACCGGATGGCTTCCACGATCGGCGAGGCCTATCGGTCCGGCCGGATCGACGGTTTCGGCGCAAAAGCACTGCAGGAGCGCCTGGCAGGCGTAACGCTGGCGCAGACCGGTAGCCAGAGGATAGCGACTACGCCGCTGCCCTATGTCTACTCGCTGCTGATCTATCGGACGACCTACCTCTACTGCCTGCTGCTGCCGCTCGCGCTGGTCGGGCCGGCGGGCTGGATGACACCGTTGTTTGTCGGCATCGTTGCCTATGCATTGCTCGGCCTCGCGGAAGTGAGCGAGGAACTGAGCCACCCGTTCGGCACCACGCAAAACGCGTTGCCGCTCGATGCCATCTGCCGCGCGGTAGAGGTGAGCCTGGCCCCCCATCTGGGGGAGCCCGCGCCCGAGCAACTACAGGCGAAAAACTTCTACCTCAGCTGATCCACGGCGGTTCGCCGAAGCGTTCAGGCGTGCTTGATGAAGTCGGAAGCGCGCTCGGCCACCATGATCACCGGGAGGTTGGTGTTTCCGCCTGGCAGGAGCGGGAAGATCGAGGCATCCACCACGCGCAAGCCCTGAACGCCGCGCACCCGCAGTTCGCCATCGACAACCGCCCGCGCATCGGAGCCCATCCGACATGTGCCCGAGGGGTGATAGGCTGTTGCGGCTGTGCCTCGCACGTATTCGAGGATTTCCTCGTCGGTCTCCGGAAGCGGAACCGGGCGCCGTTCCGCCCCGATCACGCGCGCCAGCGCAGGCTGTTCGAGCAACGAATGAAGCACGCGATAGCCCCGCACCATTTCCGCGCGGTCGACCGGGTCCGACAGCAGGTTGAACCGGATGTGCGGATGTGACCGCGGATCGGCATCGGCCAGCGTCAGCTCGCCCCTGCTCTTAGGGTAGTTGAGCGACCACATGGCCCCCAGCCGGGAGCCGAACGGCTTGCGAATACCGGGGAACCATACGCGCGCCTCCATCGCCAGCGGCACGAGCAGGAAATGCAGGTCAACTTCGCTGGAGCCGGGCCGCGTCGGCACGTTGGCCGATACCGCCAGCGGCGGTGCGCCGAAGGGCCCGCCCTTACCCGCAAGCCAGCGCAGCGCAGATCGCGCCATCCGGTCAAACCGGAGCTGCCTCTCAAAGGCCAGGCTCGGGTCAAGGTCGAACTCCATGCCCGCCCCGGGATGGTCCTGCAGGTTGGCGCCTACTTCGGGGCTGTCGACGACAACTTCGATGCCGTGCACCCGCAACTGGTCCGCAGGCCCGATGCCGGAGAGCAGCAGCAGATGGGGTGAATTGATCGACCCTCCGCAGAGAATGACCTCGCGACGGGCTCGTACTTCGTGGAGTTCGCCGCCGCGGAGGTAGGTCACCCCCTTTGCGCGACCGTTTTCGAATACGACGCGCGTCGCGAGCGCGTCCGTTCGCACTTCGAGGTTGGCGCGGCGCATGGCCGGCCTGAGATAAGCGTTGGACGCGCTGTCACGCCGGCCGTTGCGGACCGTGAAATCCGGCATGCCGAAGCCGTCCGTCCGCGCTCCGTTGAAGTCATCGGTGATATGGAAGCCCATGGCCCGCGCCGCTTCCAGCGCATTTTCCATGAGCGCGCTCGGTGCGGGGTGCGGCTCAACCGACAGCGGGCCGCTTCCACCGTGGTAAGGCCCCTCGCCTCGCCAGTGCCGTTCCAGCTTGCGGAACCACGGCAGGACATCGTTCCAGCCCCAGCCGGGCAATCCCCCGTCCCGCCAGGCGTCATAGTCCGCCGGGTGGCCGCGGATCGCCATCATGCCGTTGATCGACGATGTGCCGCCCAGCATCCTGCCGCGCGCGACGGGCAGACGGCGCCCAAGCAGCTCGGGCTCCGGCTCGGACATGAAGCCCCATGTCAGGTTCGGATTGGGCCAGAGTTTCGAGACCGCGAGCGGTATCTGCACATCCCATCGCCGGTCGCTCCCGCCTGCTTCCAGCAAGAGCACCCTGTTGGCAGGGCTCTCCGAAAGCCGGCTGGCGACCACGCAGCCAGCCGAACCCGCGCCGACGACGATGTAATCGAACGCATCGCTCATTCGTATCAGACGACCTTCCAGAACCGGAACAGCGAACCCTCCGGGTTGCGCTGCCCGACGCCTACGAAAATCGTGCGGTTGAGCCACTCGTAGGGGCCCGCCGGCGCTTCGAACCGGGGTGTCATGCGCATGTAATAGCTGCTGGGATCGACCGGCTCCCGCGCGAGCAGCTTTGCCACGGCTTCCGGCGGCGCCTGCCGCACGCCGGTGCTGCGTTTCAGGATGAAGGCGCCATCGTCGGTTTTCAGCAGGTACTGGCTTTCGAAGCGCCCATTGCCGTCGGAGTAGACAAGCGGGAAATCACCGCCGCTGCCGGGCACGATCGTGCCGGAAATGCCCGGGCCGGAGAACGTGCCGCCTTCCACCAGGACCGCCCCGCGAGTGTACTGCTCCGAGACCGGGATGTGCATCCGCGGCCCAAGCGAAAGCCGCATCTCGAGCGCGAGTTCGAGGCGCATCAGACGATCCTCCAGATGGTCATCAGATTGGCGCCCTTCACCTGTTCCGCGACGAAGGCGCTTTCCGCCAGGTGAGAGAGCGGGCCGTCCGCGTCGGCTTCGAAAAGCATCGACATGCGGATGCCCACGAAATCGCCGGTGTCAGTGCGATAGCCGGTCCCCATCGCGCGGGCGACGGCGCCTGCGGCGTTCTCGATGTAGTAGACGGCTTCGACCACTGAAGCGCCGTTACCGCGATCGAACAGCGTCTCGCTGCCCCCCACGATCTTGCCGAACACGCCTTCCCCGCTGAATTTGCCACCCGTCACCGGGACATGAACACGCTGGCCGCCGATGGCGAGGCGGCCGACCGTGACCGGCGCTCCCCGCTCGATCGCGGCATCAAAGACTGGCGTGAGGCCGGGGACGATATCGTTGTCGGCAGCCATCAGTACGCCACCACGACGGATTTCAGCTCAGTATAGGCCATCACCCCTACCCTTCCATTTTCCCTGCCGAAGCCGGACATCTTCACGCCGCCCGCGGGAAGCGCAAGGTCCGTCCCGCCACCGGAATTTACGCGCACGGTACCGGCCTGGAGCCGGTCCACCAGCCCGCGGGCGACGGCAATGTTCGACGTCCAGACGTAGGCCGCAAGCCCGTAGCGGCTGTCGTTGGCCCATCCGGCAATCTCGTCGAGGTCCTCCGTCTCGAACCCGATCGCACAGAGAACCGGCCCGAAGATTTCTTCCTCCAGCGCGGGAGCGTTGACCGGCACGTCCGTGAGGATCGTGGGAGCGACGAAGTATCCTGCACCTTGCGGAAGCGTGCCCGCCACCAAGGGCCGCGCCCCCCTCCTTACCGCGTCATTGACGTAACCCGACACCCGGCTGCGCTGGGCCTCCGAGATAACGGGGCCGAGGCGGGTTTCGGGATCGAGAGCGGGCCCGACGCGGAACGTGCGGGCAATCTCCGCGATACGTTCGACAAGCTCGTCGCGGACCTTGTTGTGCACGAACAGGCGCGACCCGGCTGAGCAACTCTGGCCGGTGTTGAAAAAGATGCTGGAAGCAATGCCGCGCGCTGCCGCATCCAGATCCGCGTCCGGCATGACGATGACCGCCGATTTACCGCCGAGTTCGACCGTGCAGCGCTTCATCTGGCGCCCGCAGCTTTCGGCAATCTTCACGCCGACGGCGGTCGATCCCGTAAAGGCAATCTTGGCGACATCGGGATGCTCGACGAGGGCTGCCCCCACCTCCTCGCCGCGCCCCGTCACCACGTTCACGAAGCCCGGCGGGAAGCCGCAACGCGCCGTCAGTACGGCAAGCCGAAGGGTGGAGAGCGAGGTCTGCTCCGCCGGCTTGAGCACGACCGCACAACCGGCCGCGATGGCCGGGCCGAGCTTGTTTGCGGCTCCGACAAGCGGATAGTTCCACGGCACGATCTGCCCGACCACGCCCACCGGCTCGACCCGGGTGCAGGCCGAGGCATGGCCGGGAGAGCTTAACTCCATCGTTTCGCCGGTCAGCTTTGTTGCCCAGCCGGCGTAATATCGCAGGGCTGCAGCGGCCACGGGAACGTCCACGTTGCGGGAGTTCGCGATAGGTTTGCCGGAATCCAGGGATTCGAGCCGGGCGAACTCCTCGGCGTCCGCCTCGATTGCAGCAGCCAGGGCGAGCAAGGCATCCTGCCGGGCGGACGGCCCCCATTTCGTCCGGCGCGCCGTCGCCATGGCATCGGCCGCGGCGGCGACGGCCCGGTCGATATCGGCGGCATCACCGGCGGCAACGGCTCCCACGATCTCGCAGGTCGAGGGATCCTCCACGTCGATCACCGCCGCAGAGTTAGGCTCGACCCAACTGCCCCCTATGAAATGCCGGGGCACAGTCGGAGCGATATGCCCCGGTCGCACCGCGTCCTGCATCGATCAACCTCCGGATTCCGTCTCTGGCACAGCCAGCGGCTAGCAGGCTCGATCCGCCGCAACTTGTTCCTGTGCGCCTCCTCCGCACTGGATGCGATCGGCATCCCCCCGCGCTGGACACGGGCATCCGCCCTGAGTAGCCCTTGCATAAGAGAGCGCGAAAGCGCCGTTGGGGAGAGACGATCGATGTTGCGCGTTTTCTCAACGAAAGCCGGCAGCCGTCATGAGCGCAGCCAGCAATGGTGCGCCTTTACCCGGGCGGACCATGTGGAAATCCACGACGATCGCGAAGCATCGCTGCGCGGGATCGACTTCGGCCATGTGCGACTGTGCTACGCCTCCCTCGGCCGTCACAAGGTGGTGCAGGAGAGCGTCGGGGAATCCGGCGATGCCTACCCGGCGCTCAAGTTCTTCCTCCAGGAGGAAGGAACGGCACGGATTACCCAGAGCGGCCGCACGATCGAGCTTCATCCGGGCGAATGGTGCGCGATGCGCAAGGACATCCCTTACACGCTCGATTCCGACGGCTTCTCCCGCCAGCTTGCCATCACCCTGCCGTGCGAGATGATCCCGGCCCCCCGCCCCGGGTTTGCATGGTGGGGCAAAGCCCGCAGCTTCCTTCGCGGCCCCGCCCGGATCCTGCATGCAAGCGCGAGCGCGTCGGTGATGGCGGGCACATCGCTTACCCAAGACGACTGCGGGCAGATCGGCACCCAGATCACGGAATTGCTGAGGATGATGCTGCGGGAGGATCGCTCCGAAGCGTCTCCAGACCTGCGGGAGCGCCGCCGCCTTGAGGTAATGGAGCATATCGAGCGGAACCTGACCGATCCCGGCATGAACGTGCAGACCATCGCCCGCGCACTGGGCTGTTCAACCCGCACCCTGCACAAGCTGTTCGAGGGCGAGGCGAACTCGGTCTCGCGCATCATCTGGGAGCGGCGCCTGGAACGGTCACGCAGCCAGCTGGTCGATCCGGCGTTCCGGGGCCAGTCCATCACCGAGATCGCCCATTACTGGGGTTTCAGTGATTCCCAGCACTTCAGCCGGGCATTCAGGAGCCGTTTCGGCACGTCCCCGAGGGAGTGCCGGAACAGCGTGCTGCACTGACCTGCCCGGCTCCGGCTCTGTCCGAAGCTAGACCTCGTCGTAGTGGTACGGGGCGATGACCGGCTCGGGATAGGCTTCGTATTCCAGGGTCGGCGGCCGATCCGGCTGGAGCCCGTCGATCGAACGCAGCAGCGGCACGCCGCCCTTGTGCCAGCCCTGCTCGAAATCGGTGTAGATGTTCATGTACCCGTGCAGCAGGGCAATCCGCCACTTGCCGTTCACGCGCTTGTACTCGTTCTCGTAGGTCGCCTCTCCCCAACGGGCTTCCGCTCCGAGCGCGCCGACCATCATGAAGCTGCGCCAGCGCCCCTTGGCCGTGCCGGCCTCGCTGTCGATGTGGACCACCGGCTGCAGTTGCATGTGGTTGTAGAGCATGCCGCGCCGGTAAGGAGGCAGGTGATGCAGGTAGGCCCTGATCCGCTCCCGCCCCACGTAGACACCGCGACCCGCCAGCTCGAGCGTGGCATCTTCCGCGAACAGGTCGGCCGCGTTGTCCCAACGGCCCTTGTCGACGTAGTACCCGTACGCCGCCTGCAAATTGCAGATCTCGACATAGTCGCTGGCCTTCCTTGCCTCTGCGGCAAGGGTTTCGACCGTGCCCTTGAGGGACGCCAGTTCTTCGCGAAGTTTCGAGACGTCGTCGGTCATTACCGGTTTTCCTTCAGGCGCGGGTCTTCCCCGTCTTCCGCCCACGGAGAGCGCGTGCGGTAAGGGACATAGTGGAACACGGCCTCGACGGCCGAGATCGCATCGTCCCGGATTTTGAAGGCTTCGAGAAAGGCGAAGCTGTGCGGCCGGAGGAAAAAGCCGGTCTTCTTCTCGCCGTTCGTCAGTTCATATTCCCGCGTCTGGCCATCGTGATCGATGAAGCCGCCGGACAGCACGACACCCTGCTCCTCGTCGACGAGCGGATAGCGGCGGGCCCGGATCCAGTTGTCGAACTTGTAGAAGCCGAGTGCGAACTGTTCTTCGCAGCCATAAGCCGCGACGTCCGCCAGGTCCGGACGAGGGTTGCTCGTCGTCTGCACGCCGTTCTCGCGGCGCTGGCAATCCGGGTGGAACCGCGTGTGAATGGTCCCGTCATTACGCTGGAGCGTGCCGAAGTACCCATCGGACAACTCGATCATCCGCTCGCGCGGAACCTGCTCGTTGTGGGAGAGGCGGTCCATCAGCTCGGGCCTCGGGGTGAGATCGGCGGTCAGGAAAGGCACTCCGCCATCGGTCGGCCGCGAAACGAGCATTTCCATCTCGTCCACCTGGCCGCCCTCCGTGACACGGATACGCATCACGAACAGGGCATGGTCGTCATGCTCATACAGGGTGCCGAAGTAGGCGGCCTGCCCGTTCTGCGGATCCGCGAGCGTCCACTTGTAGTCGCCAAGCCGCGTGCAGGTGCGCCACACGCCGTCCCCCGGCGGAAATTCGACGCAGTTCTCCGCGTATCGCGCACCCTCAGCCCAGTCGACGTGCGACGGGTCGTTCGCGCCGACGGCCTCCACGCACCTATCCAGGATTTCCAGCAGTTGAACGCGATCGGGCATCGTAATCTCCCCCAGATGTTTCAGCGTACCAGGTGACGCCGCGTGGCGATGACCATGAAGAGCTGGCACAGGATCGGTACGGCCAGCGACGAAAGGATCGCGGACGGCGCAATCCCCGCGGAGAGCGCCGCTCCGCCTGCGAGCGGCGCGACAATGGCTCCGCCCCGGGCGATTGCGGTCGTCCACCCGGCACTCGTCGCCCGAAGCGTTTCCGGGAAGAGTGCCGCCGCGGCGCCGAGAAGGATCAGGTTGCTGCCCGCAACGCCAAAGCCGATCGCGAAGATCAGCGCGTTCCACACCCAGACGGTGCCGGGGACGATCGACAGGAGGACGAGGCATGCGATCGACAACGCAAAGAGCGCGGACAACACCCTGGGGAGTTGCCCGCGATCGATGAAGATCGCCGCGACGATGCTGCCGAGAATACCCCCGACCTGCACGACGACCGATCCGCGATACGCGTCGGCATCGGCCCAGCCGGCGCTGATGAGCAGGACCGGCAGCCAGCTCGCCAGCAGGTAAAGGATGAACGTGCCGAGGCAGTAGAGCGCCCAGATCGTGAGCGTCTTCGCCCGATAGGCGGGCGCGAGGAGCGCCGTCAGCGGCAAGCCTTTCGCCGCTTGCGCAACGGATAGCTGAAGGTCGGCAGGATCGATGCCGCGGTCGATGCGGCGAACCAGCCGCGCGAAGCGCGCCTCCCGCTTCCCGGCAAGCAAGTGCGCCGGCGCCTCCGGCAGGAACAGGAGGAGCGCCGCCGCCAGCAGGGCGGAGATCAGCCCTCCTGCGATGAAGATGCCCTGCCAGCCATAGGCGGCGACGAGGGGCGGCGCGAAGTAGCCGACGCTGGCGGCGCCGACAGCCATGTTGCAGCCCATCAGCATCATCATCAGGAAGCGCCGCCGCGGCGGGAAGAACTCGGTGTTGAGCGCCAGAGCATTGATGTTCGCGCCGCCGATACCGATCCCTGTCAGGAGCCGACAGATACCGACCTCTACGGTGGTGGTGCACAGGACAGTGGCAAGGCTGCCCGCGGAAGCCAGCGCAAGACAGGCGACGATCAGCCTCGTCCGTCCCAATCGGTCGCCGACCATGCCCAGCCCCGCGGCGCCGAGACCCATGCCGATCAGGCTCAGCGAAAGCGGCCAGCTCAGCTGCTCGGGCGCGACGCCCCATG
>Ga0182738_1007533_pt1 | contig 11049 bp, 10 predicted proteins | sample eDN5th30CBELigMG_FD_128876 | JGI IMG/M metagenome (GOLD analysis project Ga0182738, IMG submission 128876) | Enriched Miracle-Growth compost microbial communities from Emeryville, California, USA - eDNA 5th pass 30_C BE-Lig MG (version 2)... ... | reverse complement strand
CGGCCCGCGCGGGCGCGGCCAGGGCGGCGAGGAGCGCGAGGGCCGTCAGAAAGGCCGCGCGGCGGGGGCGTTCCGGTCGGGTCATGGTGCGGGCTCGGGGCAGGTTGTCGTCGGGAGTTCGCTCCCCGGAGATGCTAACACATCTCCGGGCGCGATTCCCCTCCGCCGGGCCCCGCCGGGCTCAGGAGTTGCCCGAGGCCGCCCGCGGCGAGGCCGCCGGCGCGAAGGCGAGTTCGAGCTGCCGCCAGCCGCGGGGCGACGCCGGCTCCGCCGCGGCCTCGTCCGACCCGCGTCGGCGGCCGAGCCACCGCGACGGGCGGAAGAACCCGCCGAGGGCGGCCAGCTCGTCCGGGTCCAGGAACAGCAGGTAGAAGGCGGCCATCTGCTCCCCGAACAGGGGCACGTTGACCATCGGCCAGATCCCGGCGTGGAGCGCCACGCCCATCAGGGCCACCCAGCGCCGGGTGGGGCGGAACCAGAGCAGGAAGACCAGCGAGAACTCGACGAGTATCGCCGAGTAGGTCATCAGGTTGACGACGAGCGGGTAGCCCCCCAGCCATTCGAAGTTGAACTGGCCGACCTCGTGGTTGAACAGGACGTAGTGGACCGCCGTGCCCCCCAGCCAGGTCCGGCCGTGGCACTTGAGGAACGCCGTGACGAAGTAGATCACGCAGAGCTGGAGCTGGATCAGCCGCTGCGCCCAGGGGACGATCAGGGGCTCCGCGGGCGTCCCGCGCCGCCGGGCCTCGCGGCGGGCGTCGAGCGAGAAGGCCGCGCCGCAGGGGGCGAGCATCATGTAGAACGAGGTGATCATCATCACCTGGTCGGGCCCGCAGTTGGTCAGCAGGTTCCGGTTGTAGAGCGACATCACGGCCAGGTAGAGCAGGACGCTCATGATCCGGGTCCGCCAGCCGAGCGTGAACGCGACGGCGACGGCCGCCGTGAGCCCCCAGGCGACACGGATGGAGGTCGGGTCCTGGTAGTACGCCAGGGGCGTCGGCCGGAGCGGGCCGGCGGTGACGGCCGCCTCGTCCCCCTGCAGCAGGCCGGCGTCGCTGTACCAGAAGTCCAGGTCGGGCCAGATCAGGGCCAGGTGGGACAGCACGAACAGGCCGAAGAGGATGCGGTGGACGCCCAGCGGCTTGGCCGAGATCGGGGCGAACCAGAACCGATTCCAGGCGCGCAACGGGTTCATCGGCGGTGGACCTCGTCCCAGGACTTGAATTCGAACGCGGCCAGGTTGTGGACCCCCTTGGGGGCCATCGGGTCGGACTCCGACGATCCCGGCGGCGGCGTCTCGGCGAACTGGTAGTAGAGCCGGACGTACACCGGGAAGGCGTCGGGCTTGATGTCGAGCGCCCGGACGGCGTGGCGGGCCGCCATCTCGCGCTGGGGGAGGTACTCGTCGACCATCAGGTTGGCCGCGAGCTTGGGGTGGCGGAACCTGGGGAGCTTCCGCCAGAACGGGAGGTCGGCCACCTTCTCGAACTCGTAGATCCGCCCGAGGCCGCGGGCGTCGCCGACCTCGGCCTCCAGGGTGTACGTCGTCTGGACCGGCTCGGGGGCGAACATCCCCCAGCTCTGCCAGAGCCCCAGGGGGAGCATGTAGCGGTGGAACCAGGGCGCCAGGGCCCGCCGCATCGGCGACTCGGGCATGCACCAGGCGACGGTGGCCGTCATGTGGAACAGCACGAACGCCGAGATCGCCAGCTTCCAGGCAGTCCATCGCCGGGACAAGGTCGCCTCCTTCCGATCGCTTCGCGTGCGGCCCGGCACCGGGGCCCGCCCATCCGTGGCGGCCCGCGCCGGCGCGGGAATCTAGGGCAATCCGCCGGGGCCGTCAAGCGCGGCCCGGGCGCGTCGGATTGCGGTCAGTCCCCCTCGTCGTCGCCGGGGTCGAGGACCTCCAACCGGCCTCGCATCCTCTCCAGGAGCGCCGCCGACTCCGGCGCGGTGGCCAGGTCGCGGAGCTGCTTGGGGTCGGCCAGGACGTCGTACAGCTCCTCGCGGCCGTCGGCGTTGCGGATGTACGACAGCCCCTCGGCGACCACGCCGGACATCGGGCCCCGCCAGGCGGGGGGCCGGTTCGGGTTGGTCGAGATCGCGTCCTTGATGCGGACCTCGGTCAGGACGGGGGACTCGGCCGACGGCCGCCCCGCCAGCGACTCGCCCGGGAACTCCGAGGCGTCGAGGCCCAGCACGTCGAGGACCGTCGCCGGCACGTCGCGGAGGCTGACGGCCTCGCCGACCGCCTCGCCGCCGCGGGCGCCGCCCGGCAGGAACAGCAGGAGCGGCACGCGCGTCTCCTGGTCGTACAGGCTGCGGCCGTGGCCGACCAGGTCGTGCTCGCCCAGCTCCTCGCCGTGGTCCGAGGTCAGGACGATCAGCGTGTCGTCCAGGACGCCGCGCCGCTCCAGCTCGTCGAACAGCCGGCCGACCTGCTCGTCGAGGTACGCCAGGCAGTCGTCGTAGGAATCCCGGGCCAGGGCGATCTGGTCGTCGGTCAGCCCGGAGCGCGAGCGGGCGTCCCAGTCTCGAATCAGGGACTCTTCCTCGGGCGTCGCCGGAGGGCGTCCGAACGGGCGGGCGGCCCCCTCGGGCGGGGTGAACGGGCCGTGGGCGTCGAAGTAGTTCAGGAAGGCGAAGAACGGCCGGCCGTCGTCCCCCTTCCGGTCCAGCCACGACAGGAACGCGGCGTTGATCCGGCTCGCGTCCTTGCGACGGCGCTGCACGCCGCCGAAGGGGTCCGAGAGGATCTGCACCGCCAGCCGGCCCAGCGACGAGCAGCGCAGGGCCTCCTCCACCGAGACGGCCGCCTGCTCCTCGTAGTAGTCGTCGTAGTGGCCGAATCCCCGGGCCAGGCCGAACCAGTGGTTGCAGAAGAACGTGTTGGCGATGAAGCCGGCGGTCGCGTAGCCGCGGCCCGCCAGGGCCTCGGCGAGCGTCGGATGGGCCCGGTCCAGGGGCTTCGTCTCGCCGACGCCCAGCTCGTGCGGCCATCGGCCGGTGAAGAGGCTGGCGTGCGAGGGCAGCGTCCAGGGGGCCGTCGAGCGGGCCTGGTCGAACCGGATCGCGCGGGCGGCCAGCCGGTTGAGGTTCGGGGTGGTCGGGCGGTCGTAGCCGTACAGGCTCAGGCTCTCGGCCCGCACGGTGTCCAGCACCATCAGCAGCACGTTCGGCGTCCCGGCCTTCGGCGCGGCCGAGGCGGCGGGGGCGGGGCGGCGGTCCACCAGCACCGCCTGGACCCGGTCCCAACCGTGGAGGGCGAGGGCGACCGCCGCCAGCAGCGGGACGGCGACCAGCAGGGCCCGCCGGAATCGGGGGAAGTGGGCCGCGCCGTGGCGGGCCGTCATCGCCCCGACGCCGGCCGCCAGCGCGACCGCCGCGAACGCGTAGAGCCCGGGGATCGTCAGCAGCAGCGCCAGGCCGCAGAGGAACCCCATCGACCACAGGGCGACCCGAAGCGCCCCGCGCGGCAGGAGCCGGGCGGCGAGGGCGAGCACCGCCCCGATCGCGGCGAAGATCGCCAAGTTCGAGGCCGGGATCATCCAGAAGAAATGCCGGCTCATCTGGAACGTGCCGAGCGAAACCCCGCCCGAGACCGCGTTCCGCACGAGCCACTGCGTCAGCTCCAGGGCCCCGGTCAGGAGCCCGAACAGCAGCGCCAGCCGCGCCACCCCCATCGGCGTCGCCGTCGGGGCGGGGCCGTCTCGATCTTCCTCACCTGCGCCGTCCATCCTGATGCTCGCCTCCCTGCGAAGCCTTCCGGTCGGGGCCCGGCCCACGAATAACCCGGATCGCCATTCCCGGCAACGGCGGTTTCGGCGCGGGGAGGGCGGGCCTTCGCTCAGGCCGCCGGCTTCGCCCCCTCGGCGATCGCGCGGCGGATGGCCTCGGACACGCCCAGGGGATGGATGTCGGGGAAGAGGCGGCGGGCGGAGTCGTCGCGGACCACGGTGGGGTTCTTGAGACCCTCGATCAGGTGGCGGCCGACGCCGAACTTGGTCGGCGTGACGAGGGCGAGCCACAGGCCGGAGAGCCAGGGCGTCAGGACCGGGACCGAGATCAACGTGCGCTTCAGGCCCACCTGGCGCGCGTACTCCTCGATCAGGTCGCGGTACTTCACCACGTCGTCCCCGCCGATCTCGACGACCCGGGACTCGCCCGGCGGCAGGTCGAGCGCCCCGACCAGGTACGCCGCCACGTCGTCGACGGCGATCGGCTGCGACGGGGTGGAGAGCCACTTCGGGCAGATCATGACGGGGAGGCGGTCGGTCAGGGTCTTCACCAGGTCGTACGACAAACTCCCGGGGCCGAGGATCGCCGAGGCCCGGAATTCGACCGTCTCCACGCCCGACCCCCGGAGGATCTCGCCGACCTCGTGGCGGCTCTTCAGGTGCGGGGAGAGGCCCGGGTCGGAGTCGTCCCCCAGCCCGCCGAGGTAGACGATCCGACGGACGCCCGCCGCCTTCGCCGCCGCGCCGAAGTTCGTCGCGGCGCGGCGGTCCTTCTCGGCGAAGTCGTCGGCGTCGGACATGAGGTGGACGAGGTAATAGGCCGTTCCCACACCTTCGAGCGCGGGGCAGAGCGAGGCGGGATCGAGCACGTCGCCGGCGACGACCTCCACGCCCTCGCCCAGCTTCTTCTTGAGGGCGTCGGGCTTGCGGGCCAGCGCCCGGACGGCCACGCCCCGCGCCCGGAGGGCGGGGATCAGCCGGCCGCCGATGTAGCCGCTGGCCCCGGCGACGAGGACCCGCGGCGGCGGGGGGGGATTCACGGGCTGCATAGAATGTCTCGAACCTTTCTCGGTCGGGCCTTCCACGGTGAAGTCGATGATCAGCTTCCGCAAACCGTCTGCCGAAACCATACGAAACTTCCTGGCGAGCCAGGCGTCGCTCGATTTCACCTACGCCCCCGTCGGCGCGACGGCCGGGGAGCCGCCGGCCGGCTACCGGCTGAACCGGACCCGCGAGCGGCTGGGCTCGGGCCGCGAGGCGTTCGAGCGGGCCAGGGCCGCCCTCGGGCGCTGGGACCAGTTCCGCCTGGGCTGGGTGGAGGTCCAGCCGGACGACGAGCCGATCGTCCCCGGGGCCGTCGTGGCGATCGTCGCCCGCAAGCTCGGCCTCTGGTGGCTCAACGCCTGCCGGGTCATCTACCTCGTCGACGAGGGCGAGCCGGGGGCCGCCGTCGCCCGCGCGGGCTTCGCCTACGGCACGCTGCCGGCCCACGTCGGCTCGGGCGAGGAACGGTTCCTGATCGAGTGGGACCGCTCGACCGACGAAGTCTGGTACGAGGTCTCCGCCTTCTCGCAGCCCCACCTGCTCCTGACCCGCCTGGGCTACCCGTACATGCGCCGCGCCCAGCGCCGCTTCGGCCTGGAATCCGCCGCGGCGATGGTCCGCGCGATGGCCGAGCCCGAGGCCGCGGCGGCCTCGGCCTGAGCGTTCGGCCGCCGGGCGTTACATTCCGTTACGCATTTCCGGCCCGAGGCCCTTCAAAGCGGGCCCCCGCCCCCCTACCCTTTGGGTAAGCCGAAACCGGCCGGCTCGCGGCGTCGCGACGGCCGGCGCGCCCCAAGGCCCCCGAAGGAGCCCCGCCATGCCCTCCCGACACCGGCCGACCGACCGCCGCGCCTTCCTCGGAACCCTCGCGGCGGGCTCGGCCTTCTTCGCGACCCGCGGATTGTTCGCCGAGGAGCTGGCCCGCACGCCGGCCCGGACCGAGGGGCCCTTCTACCCCGACCACCTCCCTCTGGATACGGACAACGACCTCATCATCCTGGGGGATTCGCTCACCCCGGCCGTCGGCGAGGTCACCCACCTCCACGGCCGCATCCTGGACACGGCCGGCGAGCCGATCAAGGACGCCGTCATCGAGATCTGGCAGTGCGACGCCAACGCCGTCTACCTGCACTCGGCCGACAGCGGCCGGAAGGGCGACCAGCAGGACAAGAACTTCCAGGGCTTCGGCCGGTTCACCACCGCGTCCACGGGCGAGTACCGCTTCCGGACCATCAAGCCGGTCCCCTACCCCGGCCGCCCCGCCCCCCACATCCACTTCCGGGTCCTGAAGGGGGATCGCACGCTGCTGACCTCGCAGATCAACATCGCCGGCCACCCCGGCAACAAGACCGACGGCGTGGTCCAGGGGGGCATCAGCGTCTTCGACCGCGAGCTGCTCATGGCCGAGTTCAAGCCCCTCCCCGGCTCGGCCGCCGGCGAGCTGACCGCCGCGTTCGACGTGATCCTCGGCCGCACCCCCGACGACCAGGCGCTGCACGCGCTCCGCGACGCCCGGCTGCGGAACGCCTGACCAAGCCCCCTCTCCGACCCGATCCCCGAGGAGGTCCGATGATCCCTTCCCTGGTCGTCCTGGCCGCGCTCGCGGCGCAGGCCCCGCCCTCGAAGCAGGCCGACGCCGAGGACCTGACCCGCCGGATGCTGGCGTTCGACAAGGACAGCGACGGCCGCCTCACCATCGCCGAGGTGACCGACCCGCGGCTGCACCGCCTGCTCGGCCGGGCCGACGCCGACGGCGACGGCTTCGCCACGCGGGACGAGCTCGCCGCGCTGGCCGAGCGCGAGCATTCGGGGGCCCGAGGCTTCGGCGACGGCCCGCCGCCCGGCCCCGGCGGCCCCCCGGGCGGCCCGAGGCCCCCCCGCCCCGGCCAGGTCCTCCCGGCCACGTTGCGGCGGGAACTCGACCTGACGCCCGAGCAGTCGACGCAGCTCGACGCCTTGCAGGCGAAGGTCGACGCCGCCCTCGCCGAGATCCTGACCGACGACCAGAGGCGTCGGCTCCGGGAAATCGGGCCGCCGGGCGGGGGGCCCGGACCTCGACGTCCGGCCCCGCCCGCCGGCGGCCCCCGCTGAACCCCGGCCGCCCCGTCCCGCTCGACTCGGGACGGGGCGGCCGGCCACCAGACCAAACGCGGGCATCGCCCCCGTCGAATCAACACTAGGTCACGTTCCGGGCGCGTGTCCCGAAAAAACGACGCCGGCCGCGTCAGGCGTCCCCCGGTTCGGCCTCATAGGCGCGGAGCACGGCCACGGCCTCGTCGCGCAAGAGGTTCACGACCGGGAGTTTGCGCGCCGAAGGGGGAGCGGCGAGCTGGCCGTACAGGAAGGCGTCGCCGAAGCCGTTGATCGCGGCGGCGTCGTCGGCGAAGGCCCCGAAGACGATCCCGTCGACCCCCGACCAGTACGAGGCGGCCAGGCACATCGGGCAGGGCTCGGACGAAGTGAACAGCACGCAGCCTTCCAGGCTGATCGTCCGGAGCGCCGCGCACGCGCCCCGGATGGCCTGGACTTCCGCGTGCGCCGTGGGGTCGAAGTGGGCGAAGACGTGGTTGACGCCGTCGGCCACGACCCGGCCCTCGCCGTCCGCGATCAACGCCCCGAACGGCCAGCCCGTCCGGTCCTCCAGCCCCGCCTTCCGGGCGTTCGCGATCGCCCGCCCCATCAGCGCCCGGGACACGTCCTCCGGGTATCGGGACCGGATCTCCTCGGCCGTCGCCCACGCCGTCCGGGCCGCCCCGCGCTCCGGCGAGCCCAGGCCGGCCGCGACGAACCGCCCCGGACGCCCCCGCCACCAGTAGCCGAGCCCGAACCCCGCGACCGCCGTCACGATCGGGACGAGGCCCGCCAAGGCCCGCTCGCCGCCCCCCGGAACGTCTCGCCCCATCGCCGCCCCCCCCCGCATGGACCGGATCGGAAATCTCCAACCTCCACCGGCCCAGCGTAGCACACCGCCGCCGTGCTCCCCCGAACGGCCCGCGGGGATTTTTCTCAATCAGTTCGATAGGAATTGTCGATATCTCTCTTGCCGGGGGGCGGGGAGTTTCGCATAATCCGGCTGATCGAGAGGCGTCGCGCCCCGGGCCACCAGAGGTGATCATGGCAGACCGTATGACGATTCCAGGGAACGTGGAACGCTCGCGATATCCGATCGCGGCGGGCGACCTGGACCTCGACCGGGTCCGGGAGGCGGTCCGCGACATCCGCTACGGCGAGGTCCGGGTCATCATCCAGGACGGCCTGATCGTGCAGATCGAGCGGCTGGAGAAGCAGCGCCTGCGCTGACCGCCTTTCCCCCCTTCAGGCCCCGCCGACTCGACGACGAGAGGCGTGTCGAATCCCCCAACGTGATGCGGCCCGACGACCGGCGGAACCGGAGTCGGCCCGACGGCAATCGGAGGACGGCATGTCTCGTTCGTTGCGAATCCCCGCCGCGGCGCTCGCGCTGATGGGCGCGGCGGCCCGGGGGGGCGAAACCGCCCCGGAACCCGGGCCGGACCCGGCCAAGGTGGAGTTCTTCGAGAAGAAGATCCGGCCCCTGCTGGCCGCGGAGTGCTACACCTGCCATTCGGCGAACACCAAGGCCGCGAGCGGCCTGCGGGTCGACGACCGCAACGGTCTTCTGGCGGGGGGCGACCGGGGCGAGGCCGTCGTGCCGGGCAAGCCGGAGGAGAGCCTCCTCATCCAGTCGGTCGGGCACCTGGAAGACGCCCCCAAGATGCCCCCCAAGAAGCGGCTCTCCGACGAGCAGGTCGCCGACCTGACGCGCTGGATCGCCGAGGGGGCCGCCTGGCCGCCCGAGGAGGTCGCGCCGACCCAGGGCTCGTCCGACGAGAAGTACGCCAAGCTCCGCGCCGAACACTGGGCCTGGCAGCCGTTGAAGGCCGCCCCCGTCCCCGAGGTCCGCGACGCCTCGTGGCCGCGCGGCGACGTCGACCGCTTCCTGCTCGCCTCGCTGGAGCGCGAGGGGCTGGCGCCGTCGGGCGACGCCGACCGGACGACGCTGATCCGGCGGGCCTCGTTCGACCTGACCGGCCTGCCGCCGACGCCCGAGGAGGTCTCGGCCTTCCTCGCCGACGAGTCGCCGGACGCCTTCGCGAAGGTCGTCGACCGGCTGCTGGCCTCGCCCGCCTTCGGCGAGCACTGGGGCCGGCACTGGCTGGACGTCGCCCGCTACGCCGAGTCGACCGGGGCCTCGCGGAACGTCCCGTACCCCCACGCCTGGCGGTATCGCGACTACGTCGTGGACGCCTTCAACAGCGACAAGCCGTTCGACCGGTTCGTCCGCGAGCAGGTCGCCGGCGACCTGCTGCCGGCCGCGTCGCAGGCCGAGAAGGACGAGCACGCGGTCGCGACCGGCTTCCTCGCGATCGGCCAGAAGGACGTGAACCAGCGGTTCAAGGTCCGGTTCGTGATGGACAACGTCGACGAGCAGATCGACGCCGTGTCCCGCGGCTTCCTCGGCGTGACGGCGAGCTGCGCCCGCTGCCACGACCACAAGTTCGACCCGATCCCGACCCGGGACTATTACGCCCTCGCCGGCATCTTCCGCAGCACCGACCTGTGCGCCGGCGTCCGCAACAAGATGGGCGGGAGCGGCCTCGACTACTACGACTCCGACATGCTCGTCCCGCTGGGCGAGACGGCTTCGAAGAAGGACGACCCGGCGCTGGCCGAGAAGGTCGCCGCCGCGACGAAGGCGTTCGAGGAGGCCCGGAGCGAGTTCCAGAAGATCCGGGGCACCCCGGAGGGCCTGGAAGTCCAGCCCAACGGCCGGCCGAGGCAGTTCGCCTTCCGCCAGAAGATGAACAAGCGCCAGGCCGAGCTGCTGGAGCTGACCGACCCGGCGGCCAACGGCCCGGTGGCCCTCGGCGTCCGCGACGCCAAGGAGATCGGCGACACCGAGGTCCGCATCCGAGGCGAGGCCGAGAAGCTCGGCCCGGTCGTCCCGCGCGGGTTCCTGGGCGCCGTGCCGGCGAAGGGTGAGGAGATCCCGTCGCACCAGAGCGGCCGGCTGGAGCTGGCGAACTGGCTCACCGCGCCGGACAACCCGCTCACGCCCCGGGTCTTCGTCAACCGGGCCTGGCGGCACCTGTTCGGACGCGGGATCGTGAAGACGGTCGACAACTTCGGGGCGAACGGCGACGTCCCCTCGCACCCCGAGCTGCTCGACCACCTGGCCGCGAAGTTCGTCGCCGGCGGCTGGTCGGTCAAGGCCCTGGTGCGGGAGCTGGCGCTCTCGCGGGCCTACGCCCTGTCGTCCGAGGCGAAGGAGCCCAACCTGACGGCCGACCCGGCCAACCGGCTGGTCTGGCGGCACGCCCCCCGGCGGCTGACCGGCGAGGAGATCCGCGACGCCACGCTCGCCGCCTCCGGGGCGCTCGACCCGGCCCGGCCCGAGGCCTCGCCGGCCCGTCGGCTCAAGGTGATCGAGATGCCCAACAACGGGCCCGACGCCCGCAAGATCCTGGAGGACGCCCGCGCCAGCGCCGCGAGGAGCGTGTACCTCCCCCTGCTCCGCGGCCTGACGCCGACCGCGCTGGAGGTCTTCGACTTCGCCGAGCAGGGGAACGTCACCGGCGATCGCGAGACGACGACCGTCGCCACGCAGGCCCTCTACTTCCTGAACGACCCGCTGGTCCGCCGCGAGTCGCTCCGGCTGGCGGAACGCCTCCTGGCCCGCGCCGAGCTCGACGACGCCGCCCGCCTGGACCTGGCCTACCGGCTGGCGCTGGGACGCCCGGCCACGGCCGGCGAGGTCGACCGGGGCCGCGAATTCCTCGCCGGCTTCGAGGCCCTCGCCGCCGCCGAGCCCCCGCCCGAGCCGCAGGCCCCGGCCGCGCCGGCGGAGCCCGAGCCGGCCGTCGCGACGGCCGACGCAGCGAAGCCCCCGGCCCAGGTGATCGACCCGGACCAGGTCATCCCGGTCGACACGCCCGTCCAGGAGGAGGTCATCCGCGCCCCCTCCCCCCGCGCCGCCGCGTGGGCCGGCTTCTGCCAGGCCCTGATCGGCTCGGCCGAGTTCCGCTACGTCCGCTGAGGCGCCCCGCGCCTTCTCCCCTCGCGAGCCCGATCCGGCCGTCTTCCCCTTCTCCCCTCGTGGGAGAAGGTGGCCGAAGGCCGGATGAGGGGGGGACGACTCGAACAACCATCGCTTATCGGTCCGTCCGCCTTGATGGTCCCCCTCATCCGGCCCTCCGGGCCACCTTCCGCCACCAGGGGGGAAGGGGAAACATCAATAAGCTTTCGCTTT
>Ga0182738_1007532_pt1 | contig 11050 bp, 9 predicted proteins | sample eDN5th30CBELigMG_FD_128876 | JGI IMG/M metagenome (GOLD analysis project Ga0182738, IMG submission 128876) | Enriched Miracle-Growth compost microbial communities from Emeryville, California, USA - eDNA 5th pass 30_C BE-Lig MG (version 2)... ... | reverse complement strand
GGGAATAAACTTCTCCTGCCATTCTTTTATGAACTGCAGCATCAAGAAGTTCCATGTTGACTCCTCTCCCAATTGTCCCTCCAACTTCAAGCTTCATTTTATTCAAGCACTTCATTTTATGAATCCCTTCTTCAACAGCCTGATAACATTGTTTTGTCACATCTGAGCGCCGAATCTTCAAGTTCAACTCTGACAGAATCCTTAAATTCTTCACAAGAGAATCCATCAATACTGCAAAAGTACCAGGTTTAAACTTCGTGCTACCCAGACTCAGACTCAACGACTCTACTCTTGTAAGTTTAGGCAGAGCATCTGCCAATGTACACATATCTTTATCTTTTATGGCTTCTGCTTCTTCAATTCTCAAACATAAAGAAGAAAGTTGGGTCAGGCTTCCAAGTGCTTGACAGAGGCTCTTAAAGATTCCGCTTGCGCCTCTAAAGTTAAAATTCTCAAATTCTAAATAGAAATCTTTCAGTTTCTTCATTTTGCCGACTTCTTGAAAAGCTTTCTTCAGCCAAGACCAGCTCAATTTCTCCCCATCATCATAGTCTTTATATCGGTCTTCAAAGTCAATCATGTTAGGAAAGCGCAGTGTTAAATGTGTCAGATCGGTCAGCTTTGATAAAGCTTTACGGAGTAAACTCTCAACATCACTAGGGTCTCCATCAAAGTAGAGTGATACAGATTTCAAATGAGTCATGCTTTGCATTTTTTCAAGAGAGAAAAAGCTGAAATTCGCTAAATAGCTGTCATTCTCACAATCTACGACCAGACTCATTTCTTGTAAATTGGGGAATCCTTTCAAAGAGTTCATGTCCAAACTTTCTGAAACTCCATCAGCAAGCTGAAGATCAAGACTTTTCAAACGTTTTGAATGTTGAGCTGCTTTAAATAAACTTTCGATATGCGCCCCTTGGTAAACTGAGATCTCAGTTATCGGATTGCCCATTTTCAATATTTCGTCAAAAGCGGTCCATTCTTCTTGACTTCTATTTGAACTCCCTTCTTCTGACATCAAAAGATGAAACTATGAGCACTTGTAAAGGGATTCACAAGACTTGAAGTCTTGGAGAAATTTGAGCAAATTGCTATCCAAACCTGCCAAGTTTCTGCGGCTTCCATATCTTAAACATACATTTCATAAGATTCAAGACCAACTCTTAAAGACTTCAAGTGAGGCCAGCATTTCCTTCTATGGGCAGTTTGGGACAATTTCATGAATGGTGTGAGATCATGAATACCTTGAGTGCATTCCAAAGGACTCACAGCAAGTTTTTGCAAGGATCTTTGCAATAATAGGTTCTTGAAAGTTTGAAAGTCCTTCTGAAGTGACTGTAAATCATTTAAATGGACTTGTTCAAGCTCTTTCAGAGTCCTGAAAGCCTTTCTCAAGAGATCAATTGTCAAATCTCTTGTAGTTTCTGCAAACCTATTTTCCCGATGCACATGGATAAAGCATTTTTTTATGTCGTGTAGTTTTGAAAAATAGCGCATGATGTAAGTTTCTTCAAGGTGATCCAGACCAATTGACAAGTCAAAACATCTAATCAGTTTTGCAATCTTCGCAATTTTCGTGACCTTGACCTGAGGTCTTGGTTGAACAACTCTTCACCAACTTTCTTTTGGTACTTCTCGAGATATCGAGATCTTGTTTGAGTAACACTTATACTTGAGATTCACTGGGTAGATGCTTTGATGTCTTGCAGCTCTGTAAACAATCAAACCTTTTGGGATCGACATCTTGTAGGAAGAAGTGTAATTTTTAAGATTTAAAGGTTAAAATTATTTTTAAACTTTAGAGTGTTCGAAATTTAGATTGTCTCGGGATTTGAATTCATAGGGAGTTTGAAAAGTGTGGGAAAATGGCAAATTTGATTTCAGTTTTTTTTGAAAAAGTTGAAATTATGGGATATAAGGCTCGACCAGAAATAAAAACTCAACTCAGAATCATTAGAAAATAATGGACTCCTATGAAACAGATAATCCAATTAAAGATAAATCTTCTCATACCTGTCAATCTTTCGGAAAGAGGTAATTCAATACGAAACGACACATTTTATGAAAGCCACCACAAATTCACTACTGGTCAATCGAATAGCAATAAACGCTTCCTTCCATTCTTCTGCGGACTTCAGCGTCAAGAAGCGCTATGTTTAATCCGCTCTCAAGTGAACACCCAATCAAAATCTCCATTTTATTCAAGTATTTTAATTGGTGGATAGCCTCATATATGAGCTGATAACACTGCTTTGTCACATTGAAACCATGAAATTCTACATCTAAATTTGAAAGAAAGTAGAAGTTCTGGACAATAGAATCCATCACTAAAACAAAAGTGCTGGTTTCAAACTTCGAGTCTGCAATGCGAAGAGAAAGCGATTCAAGCTTTTTCAGCTTACTGAGATGAGAAACCAGCGTCGATACATTCTGATCATTTATTTCTTGGGCAAACTCAATAGAAAATCGCAAAGAAGTAAGCTGAGTTAACTTACCAATAGATTGCCATAAATTCTTGAAGAGGCGACTAGAGTCATTGCAATCAAAATTCTCCAAGTCTAACGAGAGTTCTTTCAGCTTCTTCATTTTGCTTATCGCTTGAAAAACGTCCTTCAGCCAAGATCTATTTATTTCGAGAGCCATGCCTTCCCCATCAGTCTCCCACCCTGCCCATTTCAGTCTTAAATACCTGAGTTCAGAAAGGTTTGCTAAAGCGCTATCCAGCTCAGCCTGTACATCACCACGATCTCCTTCAAAGTCTAGTGATAATGAAATCAAATTGGTCATACTTTGAATCTCTTCAAGAGCAGAATAGTAGAAATGGACATTGGGATCCTCATCGTCATCCTCATCAGAACACTCGATTCTGAGTTTAATCTCTTGTAAAGCTGGAAATTCGCATAAAACATTCATATCCAAAGGGTCTGAAAGAGAGTCATGAAGTCGAAGAGAAATGCTCTGTAACTCTTCTGAATGTTCAGCTACTTCAAAGAGCTTAATAATTTGAATCGATTGACAACAAAAGACTTGGGCTATTGGAAGTTGCATTGCCAAAATCTCGTCTAGAGCGGCAACTTCACTCGGGCTTGTCCTCTCCTTGTCTGGGAATCTCAGCTGAAAATGCGATCGTCTGTTGAGAAGTTCGCAATCCTTGAAATCTTGAAGAAATTTGAGCAGATTCTGCAAAGTTCCTGTTACATTTTTGAAGTCATATACGTTTCTAATTGGTTCTTCTGATGGTGAGAGACCAATTCTTAAATGCTTCAAATGAGGCCAGCATCCTCTTTTTGAAACAGACTGTGATAATCTGAGGAAGGACTCGAGGTGTCTTGGGTCGTCAGTGTATTTAAGATCAATCAAGCTCAATTTTTGTAAAGATCTTTGCAGGATGAGGGGCTTGAATGTTCTGGGGTCTTTTTGAAGTGGTCCCAATTTGTTCATTTCAACTTGTTCGAGCTGTTTCAAAGTCTTGAAAGCCCTTTGAATCATTGCTCTTGCCAATAAGGTTGGAACTTTTTGTGCAAATGACTCTGTTTCATTATGAAAATGAATAAAGCACTCTTTTATGCTTTTCAATTTTGGAAAATATCGCATGGTCTGAAGCTTATTCTGGTTACCAGCTTCAAGATACAGGGATAGCTTTCGAGTAAATTTTGTGACCTGAGCTGTCTTGGTCATATTTGTTATCTTTGGATGGTATTCCCATCGAAAAATCTGAGATCGATCTGTTTTGAGAACTTCTGTTGAGAGCAAAATTTTGTCTGAATAGTATCGATGTTTAATATTCAAGGGATAGTTTTCTTGGTATCTTGGAGCTCTGTAGATAATCAAACTTCTTGGGATTGACATTTTGCGGAAAAGAATAAAGATAAATTTTAATATTTAAAGGCCAAAATTATAATTAAATTCTCCTTAAAAAAGACTTTCTCAAGGAGTATCTTTAGCAGGAAGTTTGATGGAAAAGAGTAAAACAAAATTCTTTTTGACATTCTCACCTGGTCAGGGTTGGGAAGCTTTGGCCACGATTTTGGCCATTTTCCGGCCCTATGTGGAGGAGTTTCCTCCAGCCAGATCGGCTTTTTTAGGGTTTTTAAAAAAATTTATTTCCTTAAAAGGATGACTTTATGATGATTATTATGAGAAATTTTAACAAGTGGTCGAAAAAATTCAAATTTTTTTTTGAAATAAAAAGGAATTTTTCAGAGTTGTGAAACACAGTCACCAATAAAGGCCCTTTCCCGTCCAGTGGGAGGGTCATAAAACCGTCACCATTTCCAAAATAAACTCCTTGCTTCCCTCCAAAATTTTTTTGCAGGCAAAGTTTTTTTTTGGCTTTGTTATTTTTGTTCATGAAGTCAGAAAGAAGAAAAAAATATCTTTAGGAAACATCTTATAAAAAAAAGAAAATTCATGTAAAAAGATTTTCAGAATTTTTCAAACAAATAAATTTTTTCCCAATATTACAAAAGGGACGGTCGGACGATTTGAAACCAGGAATTTTTCCCTGACCTCACCTCGGACTGTTTTAAACAAGTCTGATTTTTTTTTTCAAGTTTTCGTTGGGGAGGAAAAAAGACTTGGAGAAAATCCAAACATTAATAAATTCCAGCCACAATAGATTAACTCCAGCTTGAGTCCAGAAAAGAAAGGCCACTTTGCAACCTTGCATCTGGTTCAGATTTGCACTCAAAAGTTTACAATTTTGACTCCATCATAGAAAATTTTTTTGCTCAAGTATTTCAATTTTTCTTCAGACTCTTGTTGTATTTTTTGTGTTCACTCTTTCAACAACTTGATCTCACAAACTTCAATTTTTTTTTTTCAGAATAATATTTATTGACTTTTCCTTCACTTTAGCACCCTTATTGTCTGTCAAAGATGAGAGCGGATGCATCAGGAAAGATGCAAAAATTACATGTTCTCATTGGGAAAAGAAAAATGGTAGATTTTTCTAAAGGACAAAGTAATAGTATTTTTTTGGTTCCAATTTTTTTCATCACAACAATATATGAATCTTTCTTTATCTCAAATAAATTCGACATTTGTCACAGGGACAGACAGATCCAAAGCAAATTTTCATGAGTTTGATTTTATTTTCCCCCTGACTTATGATGGTCCCCACCCAATCCATGCTGATATTCTTTTCGAAATTTCATCTCTTAGGAACTCCAGATCTAAACCTTCTTCAAGTTCACCTTCCAGAGAAATATGCAAATCATTTAAACGCTTCATATTGTGAACTGCCTCATAAATGAGATGATAACATTCAGTTGTTATCTTGAATGGATAAAAATACAGAACCAAATCAGAAAGAAGAGGAAAACTGCCCATAATGTGCTTCATCAAATGCACAAATGTGCTTGGTTTGAAATAGAAATCCCTCGAGATTTCAATTGAAAACTTTTTCATCTTTTTAAGTTCCTTTTTGAGTTTGCCAAAGTCAGAATATCCTTGTCTTGAACTGAGCGAGCGGATGGGAACCTTAGATCTAGAAAAGAAAGTTGAGGCAGGTCTCTAATACATTGACATAAAGCGTGAAAAGTACTTCTGGAGCTTTCAAAACAAAAATCATCCCACTCAAAAGTGAATTGTTTCAACTTCTTGTTGTCGCTGATTATTTTGGAAGCATCCTTCAGCCATGGACATTTCAATGATCGAGATGAGTCTATGAAAGAACTCTTATAAAGTTTGAGTGAAAGACATCTCAGCTCAGAAAGACTTGAGAAGATTTGGCAGAAATCAACTCCCAATTGATTTATTTTCTCAAGCTTTTCGCCGAATCTTATGGATAAAGATATCAGGTTAGTTGTTTTGTATTTGCGCAAGAGCGGATTTGTAGGAAGCAATGATTGCTCCTTTAGAGATTCTGAGGTACATTTTTTGCAAATTTGGGGTGCCTTTGAAGGCGCTCATATTAATGCTTTCTTGGAATTTATCAAAGGAGTATAGATACACTTGTTTTGCGTTTTCCAAATGATGAAGTAGAAACTCTGCGGTGGAAAGTATTTAATGTCAACAGTGTCAATGTGAGTTAGATGAGGTAGGATCTGGAGTTGAAATATCTTCTTCATGAGATTAGGCTCTGGACGTTCTGGTTGTCCAGGCATATGGAAATTTAATTCGAAATTGTGAGCATTGGTAAAGAGTTTCACATGACTTGAAACTTTCAAGAAACTCAAGCAAATTTCTTAAACTCCGAGCACGATTGCAAGCGCCAGTGTTGGAATTATTGATCCAGTCAAAATCATCAATCGCAAGAGACTCCAAATGGGGCCAGGATCTCCTTCTCTCAGCTACTTGACATAATTTCAGGAAAGCCTTGAGATTCATATCCTTTTCAGAATATTGTAAAGGGTTGAGAATCAGGAACTGCAAAGACCTTTGTAGCAAAAGATTTTTGAAGGTCTTGAATTTCTTCTGGAGTGAACTCAAACCTTTCATTTCAACTTGCTGCAAATATTTGAAAGTCCTGAAAACCCTTTGAACGACTTTTATCAGCAAACCTTTTGCTCCTTTTCTATTTTCCGAGTAGAAGCTAGAAGTTATCCAACACCTTGTGATCCCATTAGACTTTGGAAAACATTTTATAATCTCGATGATCTTATGCCTCTTCGGAGACTCATCAAGATTCAAGACTAAAGCTCTCACCATCTTTCTATTGTGTTTTCTGCCAATGCTTCTGCGTCCTGTTGTTAAACACATTACGTTAGAATGACATCCATATTTTATATTCACAGGATAGTCTTTTTGATACCTTGAAACCTTGTAAAGAATTAGTCTTTTGGGAACTGACATTGTGGAAAATTATGAGTTTTAAAAATTGAATATGAAATAGAAATTGCCATTCCCGCTATGTAAAAAGTTCAAATTTAGAATTTTGAAAGATTTTTATTGGAAATCTATTTCGTAGGCTTGTTGAACAAGTGCCAAAAATCTGTTTCTATCCACTGTAAAAAAAATAAGCATTTTCCACAGCTCCTATTATCCAAATTACTTCACCCACTAAACTGCTATATTTTCAACGCTTCATCAATTCTTCCCAAAAATCCTGTGCTTGATGACTCCTGGATCCTCATGTGAAGAGTTTGAAAAGAATGAAATGGATGGTTGAAGAAATCTCAGCACATAATGATAAGCTTTTATTGAGAGGACCTTGCCTGAGTATTCGGCTCATTATGATAGAATATTTCAAACTCATAGATCTTTCATATTTTTCAGATTTAGTAAAGTTCTTTTACTTGTGAATTTTTTTACTTCTCAAAATTTCCTCTTCAGAAACAAGACCAGGCAAATTTAAAAAGGAAACGAAACATATTAATAAACAATAATTTTTGAAGTAGGCTTATAAAAAAAATCTGAAAAATATTAGAGTTTATTGGTTTCAGGGGAAGTTGATTTTCATCCCCATATTTATAAATATGGGGATGAAAATCATAAATATTTACAGTATTTATTTCACAAGAAACAAAGGCGTTTATTTGAAGAGAAACAAATTTACACAATGATGACCAAAGAAAAAACTGATTATTTTTATAAGTTTTGCCTAATTAGCTAAAAATCAAAGTTGGTTTCGTTTTTACACCTCTGCTCATAATATACATTAAAATCGTTTGACTTAGCATAAAATGAACTCTCATCTACTCATAATCAATATCAATATTTTCGAAAGCGACAATTCAATAAGATAGACAAACTTTTCAAGTCACAATTTGGCTAATGTTTAAATGGATAGCAATAAACGCTTCCTTCCATTCTTTTGCGAACCTCAGCGTCAAGAAGCGATATGTTTAATCTTTTCGCAAGTTTGCCTCCAATCAAAATATTCATCCTATTTAAGCTTTTCATTTGGTGAATTTCCTTGTATATGAGCTGATAACACTGTTTTGTCACATCAAAATCATGAATCTCCAAATTCAAATCTGAAAGAAAAGGAAAAGCCTCCATGATGGAATTCAGCAAGAGGATAAAAGTGCTAGATTTATATTGCGATTCTCCAATATGAAGAGAAAGCGATTCAAGCTTTTTTAGCTTATTCAGATAAGGAACCAGTGTAGACACATGTTGATCTTTTATAGAGTCTGCGAACTCAATACGTAAATGGAGAGAGACAAGTTTCGTCAATTTTCCAAGAGACTGACATAAAATCTTAAAGATTTTAGTTGAATCTGGAAAATCAAAGGTCGTGATTTCGAAAGCAAGTTCTTTCAGTTTTTTCTTTTTGCCAATTTCTTGAAATAATTTCCCTAACCAAGATCGATTTACTTGAATAAAAGTGCCTTCATCTTCTAAAAATCCACCAAAACACAGTTTGAGATATGTGAGTTCAGAAAGATTTGCTATTGCATAAGATACCTCAGATTGTACATCACCACGATCTCCGTCAAAATCAAGCGTTAATGACCTCAGATTAGTCATACTTCGAATCTGTTCAATAGCAGAATAGTAGAAATGGACATGAGGAGACTCATCATCGTCTTCATCTGAACAATATATTTGAAGCTTAAACTCTTGCAAATCTGGAAACTCGCCTAAAGGGTCCATATCAAAATAGTCTTGTGGATAATCATGAAGCTTAAGAGAAATACTCTGCAAACTCTTTGAGCGTTCAACCAGATCGAATATCTTTGAGATTTGCTTCGATTGCCAAGAACTGATGTGAACTATTGGAAGCTGCATTTTCAAGATCTTCTCAAGGGCCGCGATTTCTTTAGAATTTGCATTCTCCTTGTCTGGCAATCTCAGCTGAAAATGTGACAACTGAAAGAGGGATTTACAAGACTTGAAAGATTGAATAAATTGAAGCAAGTTCTTCAAAGTTCCTGTGGAGTCTAAACGGCCATAAAAGTGTGGAATTATTTCCTCTGAAGGTGAGAGATCAATATTTAGATGTTTAAAATGAGGCCAGCATCCTCTTTTGGAAACAGAACTAGTTAATTTCAGAAATGGGTCAAGATCTTTTGGGCTGTCAGTGTATCTCAAACCAATCAGAGTCAATTTTTGTAAAGATCTTTGTCGAACGAGGTACTTGAAAGTTTCTAGATCTTTTTGAAGCAGACCTAAGTCGTTTAATTCTACATTTTCAAGCTGTTTCAAAGTCCTGAAAACTCTTTGAATCATTGTTCTTGCCAAGCAACAATCAACCTTTTTTGAGAATGACTCAGATTCCTTATGAAAATGGATAAAACAATTCTTCACGCTTTTGAGCTTTGAAAGGTGTCGTATGATTTGGATATTTTTCTGGCTGTTGGCTTCAAGGTATAAAGACAGCTTCTGAGTAATTTTCGTGGTCTTTGGGACCTTGGTGATGTTTGTTATCTTTGGTTGATATCTCCAATAATAAATTCTCTTTTCATCTGGTTTTGCAACCTCTGTTGATAACAAAATCTTGTCGGAATAATGGCAATGCTTCATATGAAAGGGATAGCTTTCTTGATACCTTGAAACTTTGTAAATTATCAAGCCTCTGGGGATTGACATTTGATGGAAAAGAATAAGGTTAAATTTTAATCTCGAAGAGCTAAAAATATAATTAAATTCTAAAAAAATTTTTCTTTGATCAGATGAAAATTTTTTTTAGCCTTTCTTCATATTTTTTTCTTAATTTTTCTCTTCACTCTTTCAACAACTTGATTTCACAAGCTTCAAATTTTTTTTTAGAATCATTGACTTTTACTTCACTTTAGCACCCTTGTCGTCTGTCTGTAAGAGGTGAGAGCGGGTGCATCAGAAAAGATGCAAAAATCCCGTTTTCTCATTGGGAAAAGAAAAATTGCAGATTATTTTTAAAGGACAAAAATAATAATATTTTTCGAGTTATAAATTTTTCCTTACCAATCAAGTTTTTTTCTCTCTCAAAATATGAATCTTTACCTCAAATAAATGGTGCATACATCAATCATAAGAGATAAATACAAAGCAAATTTTCATGACTTTGATTTTATTTTACCTCCTGACTCATTATGATCCCCACCCAATCCATGCCGATATCCTTTTCGAAATTTCATCTCTTAGGAACTCCAGATCTAAACCTTCTTCAAGCTCACCTCTCAGAGAAATATCCAAATTATTTAAACATTTCATTTTGTGGGCTGCCTTATAGATCTGATAATAACATTTAGTTGTTATCTTGAATGGATAAAAATGCAGAACCAAATCAGAAAGAATAGGAAAACTGCTCATAATGTGCCTCACTAAAAACACAAACTTGCTGGATTTGAAATAAGAATCTTTCGAGATCTCAATTGCAAACTTTTTCATCTTTTTCAGTTTCGAATACCGTTAAAAGTACTTCTGGAGCTTTCGAAACAAAAATCCTCCACTAGTGAATTGTTCCAACTTCTTCTTGTCACTGATTATTTTGAAACCACCTTTGACCCATGGACATTTCAATAATCGGAATGAATCCTTGAAATAACTCTCGTAGGGTTTGAGTGAAAGACACCTCATCTCAGAAAGACTTGAGAAGGTCTGGCAATCTAAATATTGATTGATCACCTCTGAGGACAAGCTGAAACGCCCTTAACCTTTTTTTTTGCAGTTTACTCATTCTTCATCATTGTGCTCTCTGTTTACCTCACATTGAAAGATCAATGTCTGCCTTATGAGATCACTTTGCTTGTCATTTCAGTCTTATTGACTTTAAGTGAGCTTTGGCAGGTTGTCAATTTGAAGAAGAGTTATTTAAAGAATCTGTAGAATTGGCTTGATCTCGCTCCTTTGTTGTTAGCTATTTCTTTCCTGGCGACAAGAATAGCTGAAAATGAACTTGCTAGAGCTTGGATGTCCACAATTATCGTCATCTTGGGATACCCCAGAAGAAAAGGAAAGTATAGATCAGGATCTCTTGGATCCCTTTCAGGTTTGAAAAATGTTTAATTACTTGAACATTCTTCAATGTAGGTGCATCGATTCGCAAGTTCGTCTTTCGAGCAAAGTTCTTTGAACATTTTCCATGGGAACTCCTATTTCTGTGAAGTTGCCTCGGTTTTGTTGTTAAGGTGGCCTTGCTTGAGTAATGTCCATACTTGATATCAATTTGACTGTTCTCTTG
>Ga0182738_1007529_pt1 | contig 11051 bp, 6 predicted proteins | sample eDN5th30CBELigMG_FD_128876 | JGI IMG/M metagenome (GOLD analysis project Ga0182738, IMG submission 128876) | Enriched Miracle-Growth compost microbial communities from Emeryville, California, USA - eDNA 5th pass 30_C BE-Lig MG (version 2)... ... | reverse complement strand
GAGATCGTTCGGATCGCTGTCGTGTTGGCGTGCGCCCTCACGCTGATCGTCGCGGGCCGCGCTCTCCCCTTCTGATCCATTCCACCAGCCCTTGCTGGGGCGGTACTAAATTCGCTTTGACGCACCTGCGAAGAAGCGTGATATTCATTTCGCAACTGCGAAAGGAATTCGCGTGAACCGCAGCGTCCGCTCCCTCTCATCCCGTCGTGTCTTGCGAACCGCAATGGCAGCCTGCGCCCTGTCGCTCGCCTCCGCGGCAAGCGCCGCCGAACCACTGTTCGAGCCGTGGATCGACGGGCAGAGCGAGACCGAGCCGGAAATGCAGGTGCAGCAGTATGATCCGGACACTTTCGTGATCCGGCAATCGATCCGCACGAATTTCGAGGGGCCGTTCCTCTACCTCCTGTTCGGCAGCGACAAGGCGCTGTTGCTTGATACCGGGGCGGGCGGGCTGGAGATCAGGCCGACCATCGACCGGCTGATCGCCGAATGGTCCGCACGCAACGGGCGCGCTTCGATCCCGCTGGTCGTGGCCCATTCGCACAGCCACGGAGACCATGTGGCAGGCGACGCGGAGTTTGCCGAAAGACCGGACACGGTGATCGTCGGACTCAAGCCCACGGATGTCGCCAGCTTCTTCGGTATTGGAAACTGGCCGAACGAGATCAGCACGTTCGACCTCGGCAACCGCGCGCTTTCGATCATCCCCACGCCGGGGCACGAGCCGGCGCACATCATGATCCACGACCCGCGCACACAGCTGCTGCTTGGGGGTGACGCGCTCTATCCGGGGCGCCTTTACGTGCCCACGAACTGGCGCGAGCAATTCGTCGAGAGCACGAAGCGCGTCACGGCGTTCCTGCGCGAGCATCCCGCTACGCATATCCTGGGCGCGCACATCGAGATGACGAACATGCCGGGCAAGGACTACCCGATGGAAGCCGCCGCCCACCCGGACGAGCACGTGCTGGAGCTCCCGCCAGAAGCGGCCGAGCTGGTCGAAAAGGTCGCAGCGGAAATGGGTGACACCACTGAACCGGCGGTTACGCCCGACTTTATTGTTTTCCCGGTCCCGGCGCGGCTGCCGAACCCGGACTACTGAGCCCGGGCGCCCCGGCGCTTACCTGAGGTCCGGCGCGACCGCCTCGGCCTTGAGCAGGGCGATGGCTTCGTCGAGCTGGAGGATCTTCTGCTGCTGCTCGCCAAGCGTGCGCAGGGCGACCGTGCCTTCCTCGGCCTCCCGCTTGCCGACGACGAGCATGTGCGGGACCTTCGCCACCGAGTGCTCGCGAACCTTGTAGTTGATCTTCTCGTTCCTCAGGTCCGTCTCGACACGAATACCGGCCGCGACGAGCTTCTGGCGCACGACTTCGGCATAGGGATCGGCGTCCGAAACAATCGTCGCGACGACCGCCTGCACCGGCGCGAGCCATACCGGCAGCTTGCCCGCCAAGTGCTCGATCAGGATGCCGATGAAGCGCTCGTAGGAACCGAAGATCGCGCGGTGCAGCATGACCGGACGGTGCCGCTCGCCATCCTGGCCGATGTACGATGCGTCGAGACGTTCCGGCAGCACGCGGTCCGACTGGATCGTGCCGACCTGCCAGGTGCGGCCAATCGCGTCGGTCAGGTGCCATTCGAGCTTCGGCGCATAGAACGCACCTTCGCCCGGCAGTTCTTCATAGCCATATTCGTCGGAGTTGAGACCGGCAGCGGCGACTGCGTTACGCAGTTCGTCTTCCGCCTTATCCCACATTTCTTCGGTGCCGAAACGCTTCTCAGGACGGAGCGCCAGCTTGATCGAGTAGGTGAAGCCGAAGTCCTTGTAGACCCGGTCCGCGAGCGCGCAGAAGGCGCGGACTTCCTCGACGATCTGGTCCTCGCGGCAGAAGATGTGCGCGTCGTCCTGCGTGAACTGGCGCACGCGCATCAGGCCGTGGAGCGCGCCGTGCGGCTCGTTCCGGTGGCAGCAGCCGTTCTCGTAAAGGCGCAGGGGCAGGTCGCGATAGGACTTGATGCCCTGCCGGAAGATCAGGACGTGCGCCGGGCAGTTCATCGGCTTCAGCGCCATCCAGTCCGCGTCCTGCGACACGATCGGACCGTCGTCATCCACATTCGGCACTTCGTCTGGGATGACGAACATGTTCTCGCGGTACTTGCCCCAGTGGCCGGACTGCTCCCACTGGCGCGAGTCCATCACCTGCGGGGTTTTCACCTCGCGGTAGCCGGCGCCGTCGATCGCGCGGCGCATGTAGGCCTCCAGCTCTCGCCAGATGCGGTAGCCCTTCGGGTGCCAGAAGACGCTGCCGTGCGCTTCCTGCTGCAGGTGGAACAGGTCCATGTCCTGCCCCAGCCGGCGATGGTCGCGCTTGGCAGCTTCCTCCAGCATGTGGAGGTGCGCATCGAGCTGCTTTTTGTTGAGCCAGCCAGTGCCGTAGATGCGGCTGAGCATCGCGTTCTTCTGGTCGCCGCGCCAGTAGGCGCCGGACACGCGAGTCAGCTTGAAGGCGTTGGGATCGAGCTTGCCGGTTGATGGCAGGTGCGGGCCGCGGCACATGTCGAGCCACTCATCGCCCGACCAGTAGACCGTGAGTTCCTCGCCTTCAGGCAGGTCGGCAGCCCATTCCGCCTTGAAGGTCTCGCCCTGCTGCTTCCAGCGGGAGATCAGCTGGTCGCGGCTCCAGACCTCGCGGCGCAGCGGTTTGTCGGCGGCGATGATAGCGCGCATCTGCGCCTCGATCACTGGCAGGTCGTCATCCGTGAACGGCCCGCGCTCACCCGGCGCGAAGTCATAATAGAACCCGTCATCGGTCGCGGGGCCGAAGGTGATCTGCGTATCCGGCCACAGGTGCTGCACCGCCTCGGCCAGCACGTGGGCATAGTCGTGGCGGACCAGTTCCAGCGCATCCGCCTCGTCGCGGCTGGTGATCAGCGCCAGCTCGGCATCGCCATCGAACGGGCGAGTCAGGTCGCGCACTTCGCCGTTCACGCGCGCGGCCAGTGCCGCCTTGGCAAGGCCCGGCCCGATTGCCGCAGCAACGTCCGCGGGGGTGGAACCCGACGGCATTTCCCGTACCGATCCGTCGGGCAGGCTGATCTTCAAAAGCTCGCTCATTGTCCTCGTCTCGCTCGTGGCGCGCCATGGCACATGGAGAGCCGCGCTGAAAGTGGCTCTCGCGCAGGAAGCGTCGCTTGCTTTGCGGCTGCTCGCCGATAAGCATCGCCGGATGGTGCCGATCGAATACCACGAGATGCCCGGCGGCCAGCGCATCGCCTACCGCCTGATCGAGGGCGCGGGGCCCACGCTGGTGTTCCTGCCCGGCTACATGTCCGACATGGCGGGCGGCAAGGCGACCGCGATTGCCGAGTGGGCGCAGGCCCACGGACGGGCCTGCCTGCTGCTCGATTATTCGGGCTGCGGTGAGAGCTCCGGCGCATTCGCTGACGGCACGCTCGGCCGCTGGCGCGACGAGGTGGTCGCGCTGATCGAGGCCAAGGTCTGGGGGCCGGTGGTGCTGGTCGGTTCCTCCATGGGCGGATGGCTGATGTTGCTGGTGGCGCTCGAACTGCCGGAACGGGTGGCGGCCCTCGTGGGTGTGGCGGCGGCACCGGATTTCACGGAATGGGGATATGACGAGGCGCAGAAGGAGCTGCTGGGATCCGGCGAGATCGTGCTCGAGGACAACCCTTATGGTCCCGAGCCGACGCCGACTTACCCGGGGTTCTGGGCCGACGGAGAGCGGCACAAGCTGCTCGGCGGGGAGATCCCGCTCGATTGCCCGGTGCGGCTGCTGCATGGCGGGGCCGATGCCGACGTGCCGTGCGAGATATCGTTGCGCCTCGCCGCCGCACTGCGTTCACCGGACGTGCAGGTCACGCTGATTAAGGACGGGGACCACCGCCTGTCGAGAGAGTCCGACATCGCCCTCTTGTTACGGACGCTTGCCGACCTCACCTGAGGGTTCACGATGCTGCTCCCGATCCTCCTCGCGTTCCAGCTCGCCGGCGAGCTGCCCGTGGCTCCCCTGCCGATTCCACCGGCGAAGCCGCAGGTCGAGCAGCCGTCCCAAGGGCAACTGACGTTCGACGAGGCGCGGTTCGAGGAATGCCTGAAACAGGCCCGCACCGATCCGACCACCGCCATAGACACCGCCAGCAGCTGGGCGGCGGAGGCTGCGGCCGAAACCGCTGCTTATCCGCATCAGTGCCTCGGCCATGCCTATACCTCCCTGCTTCGGTGGGATGCGGCGGAGCGCGCATTCCTCACGGCGAGGGAGGTGCTCGGCGATCATCAGAACGAGTGGCGCGCCCGCCTCGCGCTGCAGGCCGGCAACGCGGCGCTGGCCGGCAACCGGGCCGAAGCAGCGCTGTTCGACTTCTCCCTCGCCGAAGGTGACCTCGCGGACGGCGATCCGGCGATCGCTTCGATGATCGAGACCGACCGGGCACGAGCGCTGGTCGCGGATGGTCGGGATGTCGAGGCGGAAGCCGCGCTCGACAAGGCACGCACGCTCGATCCGCAAAGCCCCAATGCGTGGCTGCTATCCGCGACGCTTGCCCGGCGATTGGACAAGCTGCCGGAAGCGCAGTCCTATATCGAAATGGCCGCAAAGCTCGCGCCGACCTATCCCGAAGTGGGGCTGGAGGCAGGAGTCATTGCCATGCTCGCCGGTAACCGGGAGGCAGCCAAGGCGAGCTGGGAATCGGTCGTGGCGCTTGCTTCGGAAGATGACGCCGGGGCTGCTGCGAAGGCCTACCTCACGCAACTGGCGGAGCTGGAGCCATGATCCCCGTTTCTGTCCTTGACCTCGTTCCAGTGCGCGAAGGCTCGGGCGTGCGGGAAGCGCTGGTGGCCGCAGCCGACTATGCGCGCGCAGCCGAAGCGGCGGGCTACGCGCGTTTCTGGGTGGCCGAGCATCACGCGATGGAAGGCATTGCGGGCGGCGCTACGGCGGTGACGCTGGCGCACATCGGCAACGCGACTTCGACAATCCGCATCGGCTCGGGCGGGGTCATGCTGCCCAACCACAACCCGTTCGTGATCGCCGAGCAGTTCGGCACGCTCGCGGCGCTGTTCCCCGGACGGGTCGATCTTGGCCTTGGCCGCGCGCCCGGCGCCGGGCCGATCCTTGGGCAGGCGCTGCGCAAGAACCTGCACCAGGCGGCGGAATATTTCCCGCAGGACGTCGTCGAACTGCGCGCGCTGTTCACGGGCGAAGTCGACCTGCCGATCAAGGCCACGCCCGGCTTCGGCGCGGAGGTCGAGATGTGGATGCTCGGCTCCAGCCTGTTCGGCGCGCAACTCGCGGCGCAACTCGGCATGCCTTATGCATTCGCCAGCCATTTCGCGCCCGCGCATCTGGACGAGGCGCTGTCGGTCTATCGGCGCCAGTTCCGCCCGTCGGCCAGGCTCGACAAGCCGCACGTGATGGTGGCGATGAGCGTGTTCGCAGCGGAGACCGACGAGGAGGCGGTGTTCCTCGCATCGAGCCAGGACCAATCCTTCGTTCGCCTGCGCACCGGCGAACCCGGCAAGCTGCCCCCGCCGGTCGAGAACTACCGGACCACGCTGCCGCCGCAGGCATTGGCGATTCTCGAAGCGATGGACGTGGCGCGCGCCGTCGGCAGCCCCGCCACGGTTCGTGACCGAATCCAGCGCTTCCTCGAACGCACCCAGGCCGACGAACTGATCGTCTCCGGTTCGGTGTTCGATCATGAAGCGCGCAAGCGTTCGCTGGCCCTCACGATGGAAGCGCTCAAGGCCTGACGGGGACCATTCTTGCCACCGCTCGTTTAAGGGGGCAGGCTGGCATGGCTTTCGCGGGTTGCGCAAAATTGCTACACGCGTCGGCAATTATATTGCGGGACTGACATGGTATCCAGGAAAGCTGGCAAAACGGTCCGCAGCGGCAAACCTTCAAAGGTTGGCGGTAAGCTGGTCGAAACTCTCGCTGCGCGCATCCGTGCTTCGCTGCTGCCCGGCGATACTTCGTTCGCCGAGCGCGATCCCGCCGGGCCGGCGCGGTTCCTGCTCGAGACCGCGGCGACTCGCCGCCCGCATGAGCCCGTCATCGCGCTGGAAACCGCCAGCGACGGCAAGCGCTTCCTGCGCGGCGCGATCATCAACGACGACATGCCGTTCCTGGTCGATTCGATCGCGGCGACCGTCGCCGCGCACGGCCTGTCGATCGATGTCCTTGCGCACCCGGTCGTCGCTGTCGAACGGGACGCGGACGGTCGCCTCGTGGCGTTCCCGGACGGTGAGGCCGATGCCCGCGAGTCGATGATCTATTTCGAGAGCTCGCGGGTCGACGCCTTGCAGCGCCGCGAACTGCAGCGGGCGCTAACGGAGACGCTCGCGGACGTGCGCGCCGCCGTGTCGGACTGGCCGAAGATGCGGGCAATGCTCACCGATGATGCCGCCCGGGTTGCCGACGAGGAAGGCGCGGCCTTGCTCCAATGGTTCGCGGGCGGGATGCTGACCGTGCTGGGCCACGTCACCCGCAAGCGTGACGGAAGCCATGCGCAGCAGCTCGGCGTGTGCCGCAAGAGCGCGCGCGAACTGCTCGCCGACGCGACTTACGAACGCGCCTTCGAATGGTTCGAGAAGCCCCGCGGCGACAAGCGCCGCCGCGTGCCGCTGGTGATCAAGGCCAACCGCATTTCCAACGTGCATCGCCGGGTGCCGTTCGATGTCTTCATCGTGCCGGTCGAGGAAGGCGGGAAGGTCGCGGAGCTTTCGGTCCATGTCGGCATCTGGACCAGCGCGGCGCTCTCCACGCCAGCGAACGAAGTTCCCCGGCTGCGGGCGCAGCTTGCGGACCTTCTCGACCAGCTGAAATTCGATCCGGGCGGGCACGACGGCAAGGGCCTGATCCACGCGTTCTCGGCCCTGCCGCACGATCTCCTGATCGGTTTCTCGGCTGCGGATATCGCGCGCGTGACCACGACCATGATGGCGGTGGTCGACCGCCCGCGCCCGCGCCTCTCCCTGATCGAAGCACCGCTCAAGCGCCACCTGTTCGCCTTCGTCTGGCTGCCGCGCGACCTCATGTCGACAGCGACCCGGCTGCGCATCGCAGACCTGCTCGCGAAAGCAGCCGATGGTGAAATCCTCGACTGGAGCCTTGCGATCGAAGGCGGCAGCCTCGCCCTGCTCCAGTTCGTGCTCGATATCCGTGACGGCGCCCGGCCGCCGGACGAAGCCGCGCTCGATGCCGAGCTGCAGGCGATGCTGCGCGGCTGGGTCGATGCGGTCGAGGCCGCGCTTGGCGCAACCGAGGAGGGCTCGCGCGCGGCCGCCATCGCGGCGCGTTATGCGGCAGCCTTCCCGCAAGGTTACCGGACGCGTTACGGCGCGGACGAAGCCGCGGTCGATATCGTCCGCCTCCGCCAGTTGGTTGGCGACGACACGCGCTGGCCGCTCGGCCGCGATGCGCGGCTCTACAGCCGTGAGGACGACGAACCGGGCCATCTTCGCCTGAAAATCTACCAGCAGGGCGGGGTCATGCCGCTCTCCGACGCGGTGCCGGCGCTGGAGAACTTCGGCTTCCGCGTGCTGGCCGAAATGCCGACCCGGCTGGACGAAGGGCGACTCGGCACCATTCACGATTTCCAGCTCGAACTGCCGGAGGGGGACGGAAGCAGCGCCGTTCTGGCACGCGCCGCCGAGATCGAGCCTGCGATCGCCGCGGTGCTGAACGGCCTGGCCGAGAACGACGTGTTCAATCGCCTCGTCGTCAATGCCGGGCTTTCAGCGGAGCGGACCGACTGGTTGCGCGCCTTCTATCGCTACCTGCGGCAGGCGGGCACGAACTTCACGATCTACACCGTGGTCGATGCACTCAGCCGCGCGCCGAAGGTGACGCACGGATTGCTCGACCTGTTCGTGGCGCGTCACGACCCCGCGTTCGCGGGCGACCGCGCCAAGGCGGAAGCGAAAGCGGAAGAAGCGATCCGCAGCGGTCTCGCCCAGGTCGCCACGATCAACGACGACCGCCTGCTGCGCCACTATTGGGGCGTGATTGGCGCGGTGCTTCGGACCAACGGTTTCGCCGGCGTTGGCGAAGTCCCGCTGGCGCTCAAGCTCGACTCCTCGTTGGTGCCGAACCTCCCGAAGCCGGTGCCGTGGCGCGAAATCTTCGTCTACTCGCGCCGCGTCGAGGGCATCCACTTGCGCGCGGGGCCGGTGGCACGCGGCGGCATTCGCTGGTCGGACAGGCGCGACGATTTCCGCACCGAGGTGCTGGGGCTGATGAAGGCACAGCGCGTGAAGAACGCTGTAATCGTGCCGACCGGGGCCAAGGGCGGCTTCTATCCCAAGCAGCTTCCCGATCCGGCGCGCGACCGCGAGGGCTGGGCGGCCGAGGGCAAGGCCAGCTACCAGCTCTTCATCCGCAGCCTGCTCTCGGTCACCGACAACATCGTGGGTGAGCAGGTCGTGCATCCTGAAGGCGTGGTGATCCGCGACGGGGAAGACCCCTACTTCGTGGTCGCCGCCGACAAGGGCACTGCTTCGTTCTCCGATGTCGCCAACGCGATCGCGGAATCGCGCGACTTCTGGCTCGACGATGCTTTCGCCAGCGGCGGCTCCAACGGGTACGACCACAAGGCCATGGGCATCACCGCACGCGGAGCGTGGCTCTCGGTCCAGCGGCACTTCCTCGAGATGGGCGTGGACGTGCAGAAGGATTCCATCAGCGTCTTCGGCTGCGGGGACATGTCCGGCGACGTGTTCGGCAATGGGATGCTGCGGTCCAAGGCGATCCGCCTCGTCGCCGCGTTCGACCACCGCCACATCTTCATCGACCCGAACCCCGACCCGGCGAAAAGCTGGAAGGAACGCCAGCGGCTGTTCGACCTGCCGCGCTCCAGCTGGGCGGATTACAGCGAGAAGCTGATCAGCAAGGGCGGCGGGGTGTTTCCGCGCACGATGAAGCGCATCCCGCTTTCGCCGGAAGCGCGCGCTGTGCTCGGAACCGACGCGAAGGAGATGGACCCCGACACCCTGATCGCCACCCTGCTCATCGCGCCGGCGGACTTGCTGTGGTTCGGCGGCATCGGGACTTATGTGAAGAGTTCCGCGGAGAATAACGTCCAGGTCGGCGATCCGTCGAACGACGCGCTGCGTGTCGACGGTCGAGACGTTCGCGCGAAAGTCATCGGCGAGGGCGCCAACCTCGGCGTCACCCAGGCCGGACGCATTGAGTTCGCCCTGAAGGGCGGCCGCATCAACGCCGACTTCATCGACAACTCCGCCGGGGTCGACTGCTCGGACCACGAGGTGAACATCAAGATCGCGCTCGCTGCGGCGAAACGGTCCGGCAAGCTGAGCGAAGCCCGCCGCCGCGAACTGCTCCGCGCGATGACCGACGAAGTCGCGGCATCGGTGCTGGAGGACAACCGCCTGCAGGCCCTCGCGCTGTCGATTGCCGAGCGCGGCGGCGCGCGCGCAGTCCCCGCGCAGGCGCGACTGATCCAGACGCTCGAGGATCGCGGCGACCTCGACCGCAAGACGGAAGGCATTGCCGACGACGAAGCGCTGGCGCGCCGAGCCGCCGACGGCAAGGGGCTCACCCGCCCCGAACTGGCCGTCCTGCTGTCGAGCGCCAAGCTCACCCTGCAGCGCGTGATCGAGACTTCTGCGATCGACCGCGACGAAGCGCTGGTGCCGCTGCTGTTGTCCGCCTTCCCGGAGCCGATGCAGGACAAGTTCCGCAAGCAGATCCTCGCCCACCGCCTGCGCGGCGAGTTGATTGCGACCGTGCTGGCCAATCGCATGATCAACCGGCTCGGCCTCACCCACCCGTTCGAGCTTGCCGAGGAGGAAGGCGCCACGCTGGCCGACGTCGCCGCCGCGTTCGTGTGTGCGGAGCGGTTGTTCGAACTCAATGCGGTGTGGGAGCGGCTGGAAACTGCGCGGATGAGTGAAGACGCGCGGCTCATGCTGTTCGAGCATGTAGCGCTGGCGATGCGCGGCCAGATGGCCGACCTGCTCCGTGCCGGTGCGGGCGTGCGCGCGCCGTCGCAGATCATTGCCGAACTCTCGAAGGGCGTGGCGGAGCTGCGCGGCTCTGCCGACGAACTGCTCGAACTCGAAGCACGGCGCCATTCCGCCCGCCTGCGCGCGCAGTTTGCCGAGGCCGGTGCTCCCGAAAGGGAAGCCCGGATGGTCAGCCACCTGTTCGACATGGACGGGGCCATCGGCCTGACCAAGCTCGCGGTCGATACCGGCATCGCCACGATCCGGTTGACGGAAGCGTTCACCGATCTCGGCGCTCGGCTGGGGCTGGACTGGGCGCAGAACACCGCCGCGGTCATGTTGCCGTCCGATCCGTGGGAGCGTCTCCTGGTCGCCGGGCTGGCACGCGATTTCCAGCAGATGCGGCTCGATTTCCTGCGCGGCCTTTGCAGTGGCCGCGGCGCGAAAGACCCCGAGGCGATTGTTGCCGAGTGGGCCGGTGCGCATGAGGCCGCGATCCGCCAGTTCCGCGCCATGATCGGCCGTGCCCAGTCCGCCGTGCCGGTCGCCCCCGCCATGCTTGCACAGATCGCCAGCCAGGCCCGAAACCTGCTGCAACGCTGAGGATTGACCGGCATGCGCGAAACGGCGAGTGCGCGGCAATGAGCAACGTTTCGATCGATCACGCAGACGTGGTCATCGTCGGCGCCGGACACGGGGGCGCCCAGGCAGCAATCGCACTGCGACAGGCCGGTTTCACCGGCTCGATCGCAATGATCGGACGCGAGACGGAACCGCCTTACGAACGCCCGCCGCTCTCCAAGGATTACCTCGCCGACAAGAAGCCGTTCGAGCGCATTCTCATCCGGCCGGCGGAGTTCTGGACCGAGCGCAATGTCGATCTGCTGCTGGGTGAGAGGGTCACCAAGATCGATCCGCAGAACAAGCAGGTCACGTTCGCGGGTGGCGGGAAGGTCGGATACGGCGCGCTGATCTGGGCCGCCGGGGGTGACGCGCGGCGCCTTTCATGCCCCGGCGGGAACAGTGCCGGTGTGCACTCGATCCGCACCAGGGCGGACGTCGACCAGCT
>Ga0182738_1007527_pt1 | contig 11054 bp, 7 predicted proteins | sample eDN5th30CBELigMG_FD_128876 | JGI IMG/M metagenome (GOLD analysis project Ga0182738, IMG submission 128876) | Enriched Miracle-Growth compost microbial communities from Emeryville, California, USA - eDNA 5th pass 30_C BE-Lig MG (version 2)... ... | reverse complement strand
TTCATTGAAACGGAGCCATAATTCAATATTGAAATTTGACAATCATAAAGAAATTCTCGTGTTATGCCAAGAGTAGCTTTCAGGGGCCAAATTTTAACTTTTTGAGGATCTGAGCTGTAAAGGGAATGAATTTCGGTAGCTTTATTCTTTGTGATAAAATAACCACTTTTATTCACTGCATCAGAGAAATTGCGTCTTTTTGGAATGATATTTTCGAGATTTAGTTTTGGAGAATCAACGACAGTCTTGGAGATTAGCTGTTGTCTCCCAACTATATTAAAGGCTTCATTAACTCTTGCTAATTCTGAAGACAGAGCTTTGATATTTATGGTAGTGGTTGTCTTGGAAGAAGAGCTCAAATTTAATTTTTTCCAAAGATTCCGGGTTGCACCTTCGATATCTCCGCTCTCCCTTAAAAATATATACTCACTTTCGCTTGGGACTGGTCTAACGAGCATATTTAAATAGAGATTCTCAGTTATGTAAGGATGAATCCTCAAATAGAAATCAACCTCAATGATATACCCATTCCTGTGTTTTAAAAAGGCTCTTGTTGTTTGATTCAGAATACTTGTTTTTGAATTCTCGAAAAGCTGTCGAAAAATGTCAACAAAAGGGGCTTGTAAGCTTGATGTGAATAACGAAGAAACATGAGATCCCAAAATTGAATCAAGTTTCGTTCCAACAAGATCTTCCAAAGCTCTATTGCAAAACAGAATCTGTCCACTGTCAAGCTTTTGACCTGAAAGAAGCAAAAATGCATTTGTCTCCTGATACAGATTTTCTTGATTTAGGTTCTGGGCTTTAAAATATTTCTCACATTTTGAATATTTATTTGAATAAATATCGTGAAATTTCTGATAATCATGATGAGAAAAATTCAAGACCAGTTGGTACTCTGCCCATAATCTCACTGGATATATAAAATGCTCAGGAATCTTTGTCGAAAAGTTGTCCATCTTTTTCTCAATTCTCACTCGATATTGGTGAATTTCTTGAGCATGGTTAAAGATGGCTCCGATATCAGTCACATCCTGTAGAATGTTTTTGCATAAGTTAATTGTGAGCCGCGTTTGCTGGGAAACCTCATTTTTGAGCTCTTCCAAAAAGATTTGACTTTTTATGTATGTATAGAGATCAAGTTTGGCCTCGCTTGTGGTAAAGGCTTGTGCGATTGTTTTTTCGATTTTATTGAGTAAAAATGAAAATGTGATATAATCTTGCGACCAAAAATTTTTAACAACATCAGCTGAGATTTTTATGGCCCTTGCATAAAGCTCTGGTTTCTTTGAACAGATTTTTGCGATGTACAGCCTAATTAAAGAGTTTTTTGGAAATTTTTGGGATAATCCTTCTAAAAATTCCAAAAAGAGAAAGTTCATGTCATTCTCGTTCTTAAAAATATGGTTTTTCGTCTTTGTGATTAGCAATATCCAATCAAATTTAGGGTTCTTTTTTCCAGGCGTTTCTAGTTTCTCTTCAAGATATTTTGTCAGACTAATCTTATGGATAAGTAAATCTGGGGACTGGTTTTTAGCACTTTTGATCAATAGCAAAGATTGAACCAATCGATTGAGATATCCTCTCGACACCTTCGCACAGAGGAATGAGAGACCAATTGCAAAAATAATCGGAAAGTTTGAATCAATTTCCGAATATTTTGTAGCTTTTAATAAAGTTTGGAAAAAGCAAGCAATACTCAATGAATTCACAATGCTCAAAAGGTCGCTTTGGTAAAGTAAGGCTTGGATTCTATACAATGGTAGCGTTGTATAAAATACTTGACTTCTGGCTAAGCAGAAAAACAAATTTGTCGAGGTGAAGACCCAAAGACAAGAAAGTGAACTTGTTTTGAAAGAAACATGAATCACCTGCAGCACAATCTTTTGCGCCAAAGTCATCAGTTGCATCTGAAAGCCTTTGCTTGACAAAAGGTTCTTGGTGGGCAATCGATAGCAAAATTGTGTTTCCAAAATGATGGAAAAAATATTTTCGACAGTAATTAAGATACTGGAGATGACGATACATCCTGGCTTGCCAATCCCAAACAACCTAAATCCTTCATTTTCCATGCTTAGCAAACTTCTAACCCAGAAAGAAGTGATGAAAAAGCATAAAACTCTTCCTTGTAATCGAGAGATCCATCTCCATAAGTCAATCAACATTGTATTCCCTTTAGATTTCCTTGACCAAGAGATGAATATAATATACCCAAAGAGGATCAGTTTCAGCAAGCTAAAAGCTAAAACAACGCATAGAATACTTGCTGTTGTCCGATTGCATTCTTTGAAACTGATGAGGAAACTGGGGTTTATCAGCTTGAATAGATAGATGATGATGTCGAAAAAGTACTTTTTATCCAGGTAAACGTCCTTTTCTCCTGTCTTGTAAACATAACTGTCACAGCATACTAAAAGTATTTGTGATATGAGCTGAGAATACTCAAGGAATAGTATAATCCTTTCAATCCATATGAAAGATTCGGCTCTCTTGATGGTCATGAATCCCATTCTTCTTTTCCAGAAGGAGGAGTTTCGCGAGAATGATTGAAGGTCTTGCTTTATATATGATTTTTGCATTGACAAGAGCTTGGAGAAAGAAGACTAAAGAGCTTTATTTCTTTATAATAGAGTCGATCGTAAAATATTATGAATTTGTTCACCTTTCAAATAAAAAAATTAGACAGTTCTAGCACGATTCTCTAAAGCCTTTTCCTGTATAATACTGATTTCAGCCTCTCAAAGTTTCATATTTTTCTTGCTTTTTTATTCCTTATAATTAATTATTCATTTACGTCATACTTTTAACAATCAACCTCAAAAGAAGTTATTTGAAGACTCTTAAAGGTGTTTTGAGAGATATCCCTTTCTTTGAAGATAAACGCACAGTACTGAGGTTTGAGCAAAATGAATTTTATGGGTTTGGGCAAGCATCCTCGAGAACGCAATTAATCGAATAAAAAACTATTGCCAAACCGAAAAGGCTTTGAGCTTTTTCCTTTCCGAAGTTTGATTCCCTCTCTTTCTGACACTAATTTGAAAACAAAATGGCAAAGGCTTCTCCTTCAATGAATGTAGTTTACATTTAAAAAAAATTCTGAAACCAAAACCTTCTTCTCTTCTCTCATTCTTCAACCTTCTCACAACCTGAATTCCCTTCTTCGAAGCATTCAAGTTTTCGAAACAAAGTTGAAACTATTTTAATATAATATATCAAGAATAATGGCGACTTGGCACCTCAAAAGAAAGTTTAATGTTTACAAGGACCCTTGGCGATCGGAGTATTCATATGTCAAGACTTTTAAAAGCCTTTAGAGAGCAAGAAGATAATTCATTGCAATCTTTTTTCTCATTTCAAAATTCCCTTTGAAAAAGTCCTTTTGATTTATCGATAAATTTTCAGTCACTAATTTGCTCTCAATTAAAAATAATAAAATCTCGTTGGGTTTAAAAAACTGAAAAACTCTTCGACTTTTGTTTTTAAATCTCAAATTCATAAGCACGCGGCTCCTCATCTTCAGAGCTTTGCGTCAAAAGCTTCTAAAGTGCCGAAACTATGACAATTTTAGTTAGAGCTTTACACTTACAAATTCGCAAATAAATTCATAGGTTAGTTTTTGAGTTTTTGTTGGATTGAGCTAGAAAACTGAATAGATGCCTTTTCCTTTGAAAATTTTCTTTTTCAAGGTCTTTTCATTTCAGATCCAGAACCATCTTTGTCATTTCTTCTCTGACACAAATTACATTTTTCAAAGTCAAACACATCTATCTTTTAAAGTAGGGCAGATGATTGGTTTGAATTTTTTAAAACCTTCTGTCTGGAAAAGCTGAATTGTGCAATCAAAAATTGTTTTAATTCTGTTTAATAAAAAACCTGTAATTTGAAACGAAGACACAACCGAAAGGAACCGAATAAATGAGCAGACTCTCGAAAGATTATTGTCTCAGGGTTGTGTTTTCACGACTTATCAGGTTCGGAGATCCTATTTCCCCCAGGATTTGATCTTTGACTCCCTTTTTTCTCAACAAAATACTAGAGATGGGAAAAATTTTGCAAGTGAGCTAACTAGCAGTTTAACACCTTCTAAATTGTTTATTCACATACTTAAACTCCCTTTTTACATTTATGTCATTTGCGAAAAAACTAACAGAAGCAATTAACTCCTCCCAAAAGCGCCTTCGAAGAGACTTTGAGTTGAAATATCTATTTTTCATTTCATATGATTCATGTAAAGACTAAAGATCCTGAATTTGAGGGATCATGATTTGAAGGACATTGCGACCCAGAAAATTATTCTTTGCAAATTCTTTTTCTTCAACTTTCCAAAAATCTTTCTGAAACAGAAATATATGTCACTGTAATAAACAAAAAACCTCACTTTCAAAACTTTAAAATTATTATTTTCAAAATTCATTTTTCCTACGTTTTACTCGATTTTACCTTTTGGAAACTTCAATAAAAATAAGGGCAGACATTATAAAAAGTTTTTTCGAGAAAGATATTGACGATCAATACCTGAGCTCTCAGATTTTCAATTGTTTCAAAATTTTTTGTCGACAATATTGCTATCTCTCATTGCTTTAAGCCAGCAACAATGATTCATCAAATAAAACGTCACAAAACTGGAGTTAGTGAATCTAATACCATAAATCCCTCTCAAATCAAGAAAAGATATTTGAAATATATTTTTCTGATCACCATTTATATTTTGCTCCTCTTCTCTGTCATCTTGACTAATTTTGTTTCGGCTTCAAAATCTACCGATGTCATCTACAAAAAACAGGAACAACTCCAATTTGCCAATCAACTAGGTGTTGAATGCATCATTGGCTATATTTCTATGGTTGAGCTCTTTGTTTCCAATGATACTAATTCTATACAGCAGTTATCTCCTCAACAAAGCCTTATCAATGCTCTCGATCTCATCGATGACTATCAAAATGAATTAAATACCATTTTTATGAACTCAAATGATGGAGATTATGATCTTGAAATCTCCACTTTACTATTTAAATCGAATGATTGCTCAGAATTAACTGGGATCTTTCAATTTTACTGCATTCATCTTACCGAAACTGGCCAATCAGGCACCCTCGTGCAGACTCTCTTTATTGAAATCTGTTTTGAATGCAGCGCTCTCAAGCTTTCAGAATGCTGATAGGTCTACACTAGCTTCTCTTATTGCTGTTGGTTTAATAAATTACGAGACGGTAGCTATGTCAGCAAATGTGGTGGCAGGAAAATCCCAGCTTATAAGTAAAATAATAGATGCTCAACTCAGCAAAAGTATTGCAGATACTAACTCTCAGCTTTCCACTATCTTGGCAATTTTTATAGTTGGACTTGTTATTGCTGTCATTTTCATTTGGTATCAGGCTTTGATTAAAATTAGAGAAGCCAATAATGACTTTAAAAAGGTTCTCAAAACTTTCCCTCCCGAGCTTGTCCTCTCAAGCTTCTTGCTTAAAACCTTCTTGAGAAATAATTCGCAAGGCGTCTTTGATTTATAAATTGTGTTTTCTTTGGCAGAAAAAAAAATTCTTGGAGAGAGAGAGAGAGATCGATATGGACTCTCACAAGTTTTGTACATTTTTTTTTGTCCGAAATGTTTTTTTTACTTCTATTTTTATTTTCTGATGGAATTTGGCTATTTTGAGGATTCATCATTACTAATAATTTGAGTATGAATTTTCATATTTTCTCTTCTTTTGTTAATGAAACTCATGATAAACTCACGGTTCGAAAAAAAAAATACTTCTTTATCCTTGGAAAAACCTTCCAAAACCATTCCACTGGAAGAAAAATTTTTTGTTTGTATTCTTTTTGGAGATTTGTGAGAAAGAGGAAAATTAATGATTTTTTTGTGATTATTTTTTCTAAATAGAAATAAAAGGGTCAAAATCAGTAGTTGATTTTGAAATTTCCTACTTTCAGACTGTCTCAAAGCTTTCTCAAAAACAGCAAAAGTTCCTACTCGAAAATTTTAAATGACTCTTCTTCTTCTTCAATTTCTACCTCCGAAAAGATCTTGAATTCTAAAGAGAGAAAGAATTTAACAAATGAAAAAACCGAAGCCAGGAAAATTGTAACAATGATTGTCTATGTAACTATTGCATCTTTCCATATTAGGAGAGCTTACTCGAATTTTTCGACTGAAAGAGTTGTTCCAGCATAAAACTAATCAAAAGAAAAAAAATTGCGACTCCATATTCCAAAAAAAACCTTTGGGTTGAAAGTTAATCAAAAAAGGTTTGAATTTCACAGTGAGACTTGACAAAAAACCTGTTGAAAAAATAGCTTTAGGCCAAGATTTCTGGGTAGATAAGGAAAACCAGCACTTCATACTCAATTTTTTTCAAAATTCATTCTCATTTGGCTTGAGATTTTTTTAATACGTGTCACAAAAGTAAAATAAATCATATATGCTCATCACTTTATGAATGAAGCTCAAATCTCACTTATTTCTGACATAAATTATCTATGACTTTGAAAGAGAAGGTCTGAAGAAAATATGCATCCTGAATTCTCTGGAAAGACTTGAGACGTGTACTCATCAACAAATTCATAGAAAAATAGTTGATCTTTCTTTCGAGAGAATGAAATGGAACTGAGAACTTTGGGAGCATGATAATTGATGGAGTTCTCTTCTTGGAAATGGCTTCGCCTCTCAAAATTCAATTTGTTATTTTTCTGAGAATTATCTCTAAATCTCATTGACCTTAAATGCAAAAATTCGATAGCAAAGGGGCAAATGATAGAATGTTCATTTTTCTCGACTTTTGAAATCAAGTATCGCCACACTTCTTCTTTGCATTGAGAGGAGTTAAATAAAAAATTTCTGTATTCATGAAATCCTTGTTGAAAATAATTATATTAATTTCTATGAGTGATTTTAAATGAGCCGCTTGATTTTTTCTCAAAAAAATTAACCCATTAAAAAAACTTTCCATCAAATACTCATTCAATAACCATTTTAATTGAAATACAGAAGTTTGACGATATCAAGAGCAGCAAACGTTTCCCCATATTCTCATTGATATTAAGAGGTCGCTCTCCAAAATTCGAGCCACTTTCCTCGAAAAGGCAGAATCTGCGGAAATTTTTTCAGGATGTCTCAGAAAAGGAAATCTCAGTGCTGAGTTGCGTTTCACTATCCTTTTCCAATATGCTCAATTGAATTTACTGTATTTCTCTTCAGAATTATTGGGCAAGATAGAGCCTTTAAAAGATGATTTAGGAATTTTAATTATTATAGAAATCACCAAAATTCATCCAAAGAATTCTACTGATGTTAACAACTCAACTCCTTGTTGTCAGCCCTCCAATCAGCACAGACTATACCATTGTTATTCCCTATGAATTTTTCAAAGGAAGATTCAGCAAAACAGTTTATACCCCTGAAATGACTGAAAATAGAGCTTCAAATGAAGAAATCAATCAAGTATTGGCCAAAGTTGAAGACATCCTCTCATCAAAGCCTTCTTATGCCAAAACTTTCTTCTCCCTTTTGATGATTTACATCATAGCCGGCATCATTGCCTTTTTGCTCCAAAAGCCATTTAACTATACTTTTCAATATTGGTTTGAGGGATCATTTTTCCTCTTTTTGGGAGTTGTCTTTTTTGCGTTCTTATTCATTTATGCCAATCAAGTGAAAAAGAGAAAAGCTGAAGTCAATGATTATATTGACTCAATTCAATATGGATTTAAACAAAGAGGACTCAGATGGCATCTTCCTCAACAATTCCCTCAATGGATAGAAATCTTCAAGGACTATAGAGCAGTCAGCAATCTCGATGCTTAAAAATAATTATTTATTGACACCAATATTTACATATTTAGTTAGACTAGGAATAAGGAAAACCAGAGTATCTCTCTCTATTCATAATTTATGGAATAAAATTTAAAGAACACTGAAAGTTTCGAATTGAAAAGAAAGTCACTGCATTAGAATAATTTTTTTTCAACAGCACAAAATCGAAAAAACAGCTAGCTCTACGGATAAACGATAATATGAGTTGGTGGGCGGAAAAATTATGAAATAATTGATCAATATAAAAATAAATAAAAATTACAACGAGAGCTTTTCTTTTTCACAACATTCAAAAGCTCTTTTTCTCCTACTTATACATGATGATGATTTAAAAAAAAAAGTTTTTTCACTGTCACTGTTACTGCTGCTCATAATTCACATTACTTACGTTGAATTTTCCCTTTAATTTCTTCTTTCAAAAAACTAAAAACCGATTGAATAATTTTCTCAATCAGTAACTTACTTATTGCCGATGTCTGACATTTCTTTTTGTTTTCTAAACAAGTCACTATACTTTTTATAATTCTGACCTTTTGATTTCATTTTGCTATCATTTATTGGATCTGGAGTCACCTTGGGCGTACTGTTCATTCCCATCCATCCAGGATTAAAATTGCTCTGTGATGTATTTGGTGATCTACTACTTGAACCTTGTTGCTGTTGCTTCCATCTAATATTCTCCTTCATATCACCCTTTTCTCTCTCTCTACTGTAATCAAGCCTCACAGACGTATTATTGCTATTCTCCTTTCTTTGCTGTTGATATTGTTGGTTCATATAATTTGGCTTTCTTGCCTGATTTTGTGGAACCTTTCCTTGATTATAAAACAAGCTGTTTGGCTCTGTTAAAGGAAGGTAGCCTGCCTCGTTATCTCCATAAGTATCAAATCCTGATTCGTGTCTTTCTTGGGTTTGGGCTGTCTGTGCTCTGATATTATATCCGCTGCCTCTTCTATTCTCTATGAAGCTATCCTGAACCATATCATTCTCCACAGCTGAAAATACATTACTCGTATTTTGTGGGGGAAACATCATTCTATGAGAAACTTGCTGCTGCTGTTGCTGCTGATGATTCTCAATAGAAGCTTGCCTTGAAAAACGAGGATCAATTCGATTATTTTGACGTTGTTGTTGTTGTTGCTGCTGAACAGAAGCAGCAGCTGAACCTGGAGGATTGTTGTATGAAGAAGACCTCCTGCTCGTTCGATTTGTAGCTGGGTTATTTTGAACTGGAATTTCATCATCTTGCACATCTGGATAAATCATAAAACTATTCGATTTGCTTGGCTGCTGTTGCTGTTGTTGGAGATAATTGTCATAGGTTATTTTGGAAGCTTGAGTGGCAACATAACTGTCGAATTTTTTTGAAAGCTCTTCATGCTGTTTTTGGAGCTTGGAAAATTCGTCATCTCTTCTTTTCATCAACATCATTGTCAATTCTAAATTCTGTTGTAAATTGATAATTATCTCTGACTCGGCTTGCTTATTCTTTATCAAATCATCAATTCTTTCATGTAAATGTTGCTAGAAAAATCTTCTTAGAATGACGAGGGCGAAAAAACAATACAGTTTCTTGTTTTAACAATTTGTTCTCATTGACAATCTGATAAAACAAACTGATGATGTAATTCTCTGAAGACGAAGATCGATTTTCAGATTTTCCAGGAGCATTGCCAATCATATTCTGTTGTTGTTCATTTTGTTTCAAATTTATCACTTCATTTCTCACTTCTAACAATATTCAATTAATAAATTCAATCTCTGAAATCACCTTTTAATCTCTCTTGAGAAATCGCAGCGCGTTCAAGAGTATCTTCATATTTATTGGATGTGTTGATATCCTCTTCTTCAGTAAGTTCATAAGGACCAGCTGCTTTCAAAGATCGAGCAGTATCTTGTTCATTTGTTTTATTTGTACTATTCAACAAATCCTTATTAAAACTCATTTCATGAATTTTAAATTCTTGTTGATGGCCTGCCTTCTCCAGCGGATTACCCTCAGCACTAGCTTTATTTGAAACTTTAGAATCTCTTATTCCGCTACTTCGGTTGGCAGGATGCCTCAAGAGGAAAGGAACATTTTCTTGAAGATTCTCCTTTTCAAGTGTATTTTGATATGAACTGAAAGTTAGCAAATCCCCCTGAGGAGGAGCAGTATTCCTGGAGCCGCCAAGACTTTCAAAATTAGAGAGCTCATTGTTCAAATTTTGAGGTTGAAGAGTGAAGTTGAGTGTGTTTTTCTCTCTGAGAGGCAAGCTCAAATAGTTTTCTTCTGTATCTTGGGCAGAAAGATCATTATAACCTCCTTCTTTTCGGCTCATATAAAGCCCTTGGAGAGCTTTGTTGCTCCTTTTAGTTTTTGATATTATGCCATTGTTTCTTGTAAAGATCATAAATGGTTCTGAATGAAGCTCAAGTTCAACTTTAAAGGCCTTTGCATACATATCTGGTGTATTGGAATCTCCAAGAAACTCTTTCGGGTTTATGTGAGATCTAAAGTCTCTATTCTCGAATAACTCATGCTCATCATGGCCTGGAAGGTAAGGAGAGGAATTTCAAAACGTGATTTTACGAATTTCAAGCAGATCATTTAAAAGATTCATCTCATCTTTTGAATTATTGCTTCCTGTGTAAAGTCTATCCATTCGAACATTACTGAGAAGATGGTGGAAACTTTCAAGACTCTCTTGTCTCTAAGAAGGGATAAGGAAATGGAAAATCAAGAATAAGAGTACGAGTTGGTCATCCATTTTGGATAGTGTGGATTGTATATTTGATTCTTTATTTATTCCTTTTAGAGTTGGTTATTTTTGATTTTTAATATTCTAACGGTCAAATTCTTTTTTCGTGTATTTGTACTGAAAATTTTATTTCGTGCTCATTTTTTTTCAAAATATACTGATTGCTACAACTTGCTTCAGTTCCTAATCTCAGATTCCATTTCTCATTTAAAAAAATTCACTTCTTATGAGTAAAACTTGAGACCTTTTTAAAAAGCAAGTCTTTGAATTCCAAAGTGAGTTTGAAGCTTGAAAAATTCGAAAAATCTCAACCTCCTTCATTAAACAAAGACACCTATCAATCCTTTTCTCTATTTTGAATTTAAAAGTCTTTTGAAATGAGAGTCTAATCTAAGATTCTCATCTTCTGAAATTAGATTTTCAATTGATGATCTCATGATTTTCTATCAACATTGGCCATCTTGAATATCTAAAGATCTTTTTTTCCCCCTTTACCTACA
>Ga0182738_1007523_pt1 | contig 11057 bp, 9 predicted proteins | sample eDN5th30CBELigMG_FD_128876 | JGI IMG/M metagenome (GOLD analysis project Ga0182738, IMG submission 128876) | Enriched Miracle-Growth compost microbial communities from Emeryville, California, USA - eDNA 5th pass 30_C BE-Lig MG (version 2)... ... | reverse complement strand
GGGATAGGCGTCGCCCATCTCCTTCACCAAGGTCGGTACCAACCTGAACACCATCGGATCCTGCGCGCCCAGGATGTGTGCATGGCGCATGGCGCGGCGCATGATGCGGCGCAGCACGTAGCCGCGGCCCTCGTTGGAGGGCAGCACGCCGTCGGCGATCAGGAACGAGGTCGCGCGCAGATGGTCGGCGATCACCTTGTGCGACGCCGATTGCGTGCCATCGGGATCGACGCCGGTCTCGTGCGCCACCGCCTCGATCAGGGCGCGGAACAGGTCGATATCGTAGTTGTTGTGCTTGTGCTGCAGGACCGCCGCGAGGCGCTCCAGCCCCATGCCGGTGTCGATCGACGGCTTGGGCAGTGGCACGCGCTCTTCCCGGGTCACCTGATCGAATTGCATGAAGACCAGGTTCCAGATCTCGATGAAGCGGTCGCCGTCCTGATCGGGGCTGCCCGGCGGGCCGCCGGGAATGCTCTCGCCATGATCGTAGAAGATCTCCGAGCACGGGCCGCACGGGCCGGTGTCGCCCATCGCCCAGAAATTGTCCGAGGTCGGGATGCGGATGATCCTGTCGTCGCCAAGTCCGGAGATCTTCTTCCAGTGTCCCGCCGCCTCGTCGTCGTTGTGGAAGACGGTGACCAGCAGCTTGTCCTTCGACAGGCCGTACTCGCGGGTGATCAGGTTCCAGGCGAGTTCGATCGCCTGTTCCTTGAAATAATCGCCGAACGAGAAGTTGCCCAGCATCTCGAAGAAGGTGTGATGGCGCGCGGTGTAGCCGACATTCTCGAGGTCGTTGTGCTTGCCGCCGGCACGCACGCACTTCTGAGAGGTCGCGGCGCGGGTGTAGGCCCGCTTCTCCAGCCCCGTGAAGACGTTCTTGAACTGCACCATGCCGGCGTTGGTGAACATCAACGTAGGGTCGTTGCGCGGCACCAGCGGGCTCGAGGCGACAACCTCGTGGCCGTTCTTGCGGAAGTATTCTAGGAATGTGCGACGGATGTCGCTGACGCTTGCCATGATGCGGACTTGTAGCGTGCGCGCGCCGGATTAGTCCACAACGGGGGAATGCCGTTTCATGGCCGATTCCGGCCACTCCACCGCCACGCTCAGGCTGAAGGTCGGCGATCTTGCCATCGCCCATCCGCTTACCGTGCCGAATGCCGCCGTGCCGGCAACGGCCGTGCTGCCCGCGCTGCAGGGCCTGGTGAACGAAGTGGTCGGCGCGGCCGAGGCCGGCAAGCCGATCTCCTGCCGCAAGGGCTGCGGCGCCTGCTGCCGCCAGCTCGTGCCGATTTCGCGCACGGAAGGTGAAGCGCTGCTCGCCCTGGTCGAGGCCCTGCCCAAGGAGCGGCGCAAGGCGGTGCGGGCACGCTTCGCGGCGGCGGAGGCTGCGATCGGCCGGGCGGGGCTTGCCGAGCGCGGCAGCCGGAACGATCGCGAGCTCTCCGTCGCGTACTTCGCGCTCGGCGTGCCCTGCCCGTTCCTCGAGGAGGAGAGCTGCTCGATCCATCGCGACCGGCCGCTGGTCTGCCGCGAGTATCTCGTGACCTCGCCCGCCGAGCTGTGCGCGGGCCCGGTGCAGGAAGGCGTGACGCCGGTGCCGGTGCCGAAACTCTCGCTCGCCGCGCGGCGCCTGCAGGACGAGAGCGACGACTGGCTTCCGCTGGCGATGCTGATGGCCTGGGGCCGAAAGCGGCCCGGCGGCGGCAAGCGCCGGCCCGGCACCGAATGGGTGCAACGCTTCCTGAAAGGCCTCACGGACGTCAAGGCGTAGTCGATTTCCTCCCTGCGCTTCGCGCATGGAGGAATATGAGCATGAAAAAGGCGGTGCTGCGTGGGCAGCACCGCCGGGACCGAAGATCAGGGGAGAGTCCTGTCTTCAGCGCGCGCCCGGATCTTGAGCGCTATTCGTCGTCCTCGTCGTCGGCATCCTTCGAGCCGTCGAGGACGGCGGCGAGGATGCCGGCATTCTCGCGGACCTTCTTCTCGATGGCGGCGGCCACTTCGGGATGTTCGCGCAGGTAATTCTTGGCGTTCTCGCGGCCCTGGCCGATGCGCTGGCCGTCGTAGGAGTACCAGGAGCCCGATTTCTCGACCACGCCGGCCTTGTCGCCGAGGTCGATCAGCTCGCCGACCTTGGAAATGCCCTCGCCGTACATGATGTCGAACTCGACGACCTTGAACGGCGGCGCCACCTTGTTCTTCACCACCTTCACGCGGGTCTGGTTTCCGACCACCTCGTCGCGATCCTTGAGCGCGCCGATGCGGCGGATGTCGAGGCGCACCGAGGCATAGAACTTGAGCGCATTGCCGCCGGTCGTAGTCTCGGGGCTGCCGAACATAACGCCGATCTTCATGCGGATCTGGTTGATGAAGATCACCAGCGTGTTCGACTTGGAGATCGAGGCGGTGAGCTTGCGCAGCGCCTGGCTCATCAGGCGGGCCTGCAGGCCGGGCAGCGAATCGCCCATCTCGCCTTCCAGTTCGGCGCGCGGCACCAGGGCGGCGACCGAGTCGACCACCAGCACGTCGATCGCCCCCGAACGGACCAGCGTATCGGCGATCTCGAGCGCCTGCTCCCCGGCGTCGGGCTGGGAGATCAGCAGGTTGCCGATGTCGACCCCGAGCTTCTTCGCGTAGCCTGGATCGAGCGCATGCTCGGCGTCGACGAAGGCGCAGGTGCCGCCCTTCTTCTGGGCTTCAGCGATGACGTGCAGCGCCAGCGTCGTCTTGCCCGAGCTTTCGGGACCGTAGATCTCGATGATGCGGCCCTTGGGCAGGCCGCCGATGCCGAGCGCGATGTCGAGGCCGAGCGAACCGGTCGAGATCGATTCGATCTCCAGCGCCTCGCGCTGGCCGAGCTTCATGATGGAGCCCTTGCCGAAGGCGCGCTCGATCTGAGCCAGCGCTGCATCGAGGGCCTTGTTCTTGTTCTCCATGCCTTCCTTCTCGACCACTTTCAGCATCGCCGACATCGGCATCCTCCTGTTTGTCCCATACCCGCCTCGGGAGCGGCAATACGGATAAGCCCGCAGGGAACAAGAGCCAATGTACGCTTTTTGTTCCACTCGGCAAGGGACAAATAAGCTCCTGATTTTACATAAACTTATTGACATAAGTTCCAGCTACGTTCCTGTTTGCCCACATGGGCTGTGGCCAGATTGGCCCATTGCAGCCGCAGCTCTCCGGACCCGCTCTCTTCAGAGCGGCGCGGGAGAAGAAGACGAGGCCACCGCATAGATCCCGACAGGCCGGGTCTTGCCCTTCACCACGACCACGTCGACCGGCCGGATGTCGTAGGCTCCCGGGTCGGCGAGTTCCTGAAGCGTGAATTCCGAGATCAGCAGCGGCGCGCCGTAATCCTTGGTCAGGCTCTCCACTCGCGCCGCGAGGTTGACGGCATCGGAGATGACCGTCCCGTCCATGCGATCCTTCTCGCCGATCGTGCCCAGCATCAGCAGGCCGGTGTTGATGCCGATGCCGAAGGCGATCGGCTCGAGGCCGGCCGCGCGCCGGTCGTCGTTGAAGCCCTGGAGCGCGCCCAGCATGGCGAGCCCTGCCCGCACGGCGTCGTCGGCATTGCCGAACAAAGCCATGATGGCGTCGCCGATGTACTTGTCGATGAAGCCGTTGTGGTCGCGGATGACCGGGCCCATGCGCTCGAGATAGGCATTGATGAAGGCGAAGTTCTCGTCGGGCGTCATGCCTTCCGACAAGGTCGTGAAGCTGCGGATATCGGAGAAGAGAATGCTCATCTTCTCGCGCTTGTTGTCGCCCAGCTCGACCTCGACGATCGACGGCTTGCCGATGATCGACAGGAAGGCGTGCGGCACGAACCGCTCGATCGACAGGTTGGTATGCTTGAGGTCGAGGATCGTCCGGCGCACCGCATCGCGCATGGAGCCGAAGCTCCGGGCGAGCTGGCCGATCTCGTCGCTGCGGTCGGTGTTGGCGATGGCCTGGTCGAGGTCGCCCTGGGCAATCGCGCCGGCCTCGCCGCGCAGGTTGAGCAGCGGGTCGAGGAGCTGCCGCTGCAGCAGGCGCGAGGCGATCCAGAACACGATCGGCAAGAGGATCGCGAGCACGATCATGGAGCTTAACAGTACCTGCAGGACCGCTTCCCGGGCGAGGCCGGTATCGTAGGTGATCTGACGGATGACGAACTTGGAGGAGACCGGGTGGCCGGGCTCCGTCGCGGCCTTGGTCTCCTCGCCGCTATAGACGGTAAGGGTGCGGCCGTCGCCGCCCGCGATTTCCTCGCGACGGTTCTTCAGCATCCGCTCCACCAGTGCGGGATCGAGCTTCTTGCCGACATGGAGCAGCGACCACGTCCCCGCGGGCGTGACCAGGTAGAGGTCGACTTCCTTGACGTAGGGATTGGAGCGCACCGCGTCGGAGAACAGGTCGCGGAAGAAGAAGTCGCTCATCCAGCCGAAATTTCCGTCGGCCAGGCTGGTGCGCACCTCGGTCGAGGTCTCGACGATGTAGTCCTTTCCGGCGGGGCCGAAGTAGCTGTAGGTCCGGAGCGTGCCGGTCAGGCTGGACAGATCGATGCCGTCGTTCATCACCTTGTTGGCGCCGTAGACCGAATCGAGAAAGCGCGTGAAATCGCTCTCCGGGAAGGCGAGATTCATGTCGGACGCGAGGTTGGTCTGGAACACCTTGTGCGAGCGGTCGATGAAATAGATGTGCTGCACGTCATATTTCCGGGTGAGCGCATCGAGGTCGGCCACGGAGAGATCCTCCGGCTTGCGGCCGGAGCTTTCGAAAGCCGCCACGATCGCGGGCAGCACCTTGTCCATATGTGCGACGATCTGCTGATGCTGCGAGCGCAGCATGGTCTCGAAGACGGCAAAGCGATCGGAAAGGCTGTCTTCCAGCTTGTGGATCTCGTTCTCCTGCTTGTCCGAAACCAGCCGGTACATGGCGAGCGAAGCCACGACGGTGGCGCCGACGCTCACCGCCAGCATGACGGCGAACAGGAACAGCCTGACCTTGCGTTTCATTCCCACTGCGGATCTCCCGCCTCACCGATTCGGGATTCCCCGCGCAACGCGGAAGGAAGCGACTGTCGCGCCAATCGACACGCCCGGTCATCATTCGTTCGAGCCCACAGGAAGGGCCGCCCCCAACAGCTACCGCGACGAGCCAGGCCACAGCGGAAAAGTCGAGTGCCATCCGCAGGGACGACGGGGGACTGCTTCCAACCGGGCATCAATGGTTCCCGCCGCGCGATCATCAGAGTTGGAAATAGAGGAAGCCGGCCGCGCCGATCAGCGTCAGCGCCATTCCGAAATGCTTGAAGAAGCGCGCCGACTGCAGCGCCAGCGACTGCTCATGACGCCAGTTCGCGCGCTCGTCGTCCGACATGCGCTCGCGCGCCTCGTGCTGGCTGGCCATGATGTGGGGCGTCCAACCGCTGCTTACGGCGGCATCCTTCTCGAGCTCGATGCGCACGCAGATGAACCACAGCAACAAGCCGATAAAGCCCATCGCGAAGAAGCCGAAGCTGGCGACCAGCACGAACGCGATCAGGCTCGCGACCAGCCATCCGCAGGCAGCGACCGCAAGGGCGATCGTCCTGCCGTGCATGGCCGCTACTTCGGCCCGAGCATGCCCGCCGCCCGAAGCGCGGCGATACCCGTCTTGTCGTAGCCGATCTCCGCCAGCACCTCGTCATTGTGCTGGCCGATCTCGGGCGGGTCGCTGACCAGCGGCGGACGCCAGCCGAACATCTGGAACGGCATCAGCGGCAGGCGAGTCCGCACCCCGCCCGGGAGCGTCGTGTCGGCCAGCGAACCGTTGGCGAGCAGGTGCGGATGGTCGAACAGGTCCTGCGGCCGCGCGACCGGTGCGAAGGAGATGTCGGCCGCGAGGCATATCTCCTCGAGCGCATCCTTGGTGTAGCCCTTGAAGATCTCCGCCACCTTGGGGACGAGCCAGGGTCGCGCCTCGATGCGCAGGTTGTTGGTGGCCAGCTTCGGATCGCTCGCGAGCGCCTCCTGCTTGAAGAACTCGCAGAAGCGCTTCCACTGCCCGTCCGACGTGATGCCGATGAAGATCTGGAGGTCGTCGGCGGTGTTGAAGATCTCGTAGATCGCCCACGAGCTCACCCGCTCCGGCATCGGCGGCGGCGGCGCGCCGTTCATCGCCGTGATCGCGAGATGCTGCCCCATCAGGAAGACGACCGACTCGAACAGCGCCGATTCGACCAGGCCGCCCTTGCCGGTGCGATCGCGCTGCTTCAGGGCCAGCACCGTGCCGAAGGCGCCGAACATGCCACCGACGATGTCGACCACCGACGTGCCGGCACGCAGCGGCCGTCCGCTCGGGCCGGTCATGTAGGCGAGCCCGCCCATCATCTGCACGACCTCGTCGAGGGCGGGCCGCTTCTCGTAGGGTCCCGGCAGGAACCCCTTGAGCGCGCAGTAGACCAGCCGCGGATTGATCTTCTCGAGATGCTCCGGCCCCAGCCCGCGCTTGGCCATCGAGCCTGGCGCAAAGTTCTCGATCATCACGTCGGCCGACTGCAGGAGCTTCACCAGCACCTTGCGGCCCTCGGGCGAGTCGGCGTCGAGCGCGAGGCTCTTCTTGTTTCGGTTGAAGTAGCCGAAGAAGCCGGCGCCGAAGCCGCGCAGCTTGCGGGTGCGGTCGCCGTCGACAGGCTCGACCTTGATCACCTCGGCGCCGAGGTCGGCGAGGATCATCCCGCACGACGGTCCGAGGATGGTGTGGGTGAGCTCGACGACGCGGACGCCCTCGAGGGGAGGAGTGATGCTCATGCCGATTCAATGGCACGAGATGCGGCCCCGCTGCCAGTGCCATCACAAGCGAGGCCGCCTCCGAAGGACTTCATTGGACCGCGCGCATCCTGCGCGCGGTCCAACGATCATGATCTGGCGCTCCTACGAGAACCAGTCGTCGATGTCCTTGGTGAACGGCAGGCCGGCGACCTCGCCCAGCCCCTGATGGCCCACGCCGGCACCGACCAGGAAGGCCTCCTGGTGCGGCACGGCGTTCGATTTCAGCATCGCGCGGATGGCCGGACCGTCGTGGCCCCAGCCGACCGCCTCGACCTTGCCGTCGAAAGCCCGGTTGACGACGGACAGGAACGCGGCGCGCTCGGCCTCGGTCAGGCCGGGCACCGTATCGATGTCGCCCAGCAGGAACAGCCGGCCGCCGAACCGGGCCACCAGGGCGGCGATCGAATTGCGCGGCTCGACGATGATTTCGCCCGTCGGACCCCGGCGCACGCGTGCCGCCAGCGACAGAGGCATCACGGCGGCGCCAAGGTTAACGCCGGTGCTCATCAGGGCGGCGGTCAGCTCCTTGTAAGTGATGCCCAGCCGTTCGGCCCGCCGGATGCGCATTTTCGCGATCTCCGGGCTCGGCGTCTTCCACGCCGTGGCGGTGGCGCGGCGCCACACCCAGGCCCCCCACGACATGTCGAAGGTCGGTCCGTTATTGTGGCCGATGCCGGGACGGCGCAGCAGGCTCTCGACATTGCGATGCCTGACGCCTAGACGGTCAAAACGATCACCCATGGCTGCACCGTAAGCAAAGCCTGGGCCAAAATCGAGGGAGTGGGCGCGTGGACGATTTCCAGGTCGATGTCTTGGTGGTGGGCGCGGGCAATGCCGCGGCCTGTGCGGCGCTGGCGGCGCGGGAGCAAGGCGCCACGGTCGCCATGCTGGAAGCGGCGCCGGAGGAAGAGCGCGGCGGCAACAGCACCTATACCGCCGGTGCCATGCGCGTCGTGTTCCACACGGCCGACGACCTCGAGCAGCTCTACGACCTCACGCCCGACGAGAAGCGCGACGTCGATTTCGGCTCCTACTCCGCGGACCAGTACCTCGACGACATGGGCCGGGTGACCAACTACCGCTGCGATCCCGAGCTGACCGATATCCTGGTCAACCGCAGCTTCGAGACGCTGAAGTGGATGCGCTCCAAAGGCGTGCGTTTCCAGCCGAGCTACGGTCGCCAGGCCTTCAAGGTGAACGGCAAGTACAAGTTCTGGGGCGGTCTCGCGGTCGAGGCGTGGGGCGGCGGGCCGGGCCTGGTCGATCTCGAGCACAAGGCGGCGGCCAAGGCCGGCATCCCGATCCACTACGAGACGGCGGCCATCTCGCTGATCGAGGAGGACGGCGTGGTGCGCGGCGTGATCGCCCGGCACAAGGGCCGCAAGGTCCGGATCGGCGCCAAGGCGGTGGTGCTGGCCTGCGGCGGCTTCGAGAGCAACGCCGAGATGCGCACGCGCTATCTCGGGCCTACCTGGGATCTCGCCAAGGTGCGCGGCACGCGCTTCAACACCGGCGCCGGCATCAACATGGCGCTCGCCATCGGCGCCAAGCCACACGGCAACTGGTCGGGCGGCCATGCCGTCGGCTGGGACATGAACGCGCCGGAGTTCGGCGACCTCGAGGTCGGCGACAACTTCCAGAAGCACTCCTATCCGCTCGGCATCATGGTGAACGCCAACGGCGTGCGCTTCGTCGACGAGGGCGCGGACTTCCGCAACTACACCTACGCCAAGTACGGCGCGGTCATTCTCTCCCAGCCGCAGCAGTTCGCCTGGCAGATCTTCGATGCCAAGGTGCTCGACCGCCTGCGCGACGAGTACCGCATCAAGCGCATGACCAAGGTCCGCGCCGACACGATCGAGGAGCTCGCCACCAAGCTCGAGGGCGTGAACCAGGAGCAGTTCCTCGAGACGATCAAGGAATGGAACGCCGCGGTGATGACCGAGGTACCGTTCAACCCCGCCATCAAGGACGGCCGCGGCGTGCGCGGGCTGGCCGTGCCGAAGAGCAACTGGGCGAACACGATCGACCAGGCGCCGTTCGAGGCCTATGCCGTGACCTGCGGCCTCACCTTCACCTTCGGCGGCCTCAAGATCTCGACCAGCGGCGAGGTCGAGAGCACCGACGGCCACACCATCCCCGGCCTGTTCGCCGCGGGCGAGCTGGTCGGCGGGCTGTTCTATCACAACTACCCCGGCGGCACCGGCCTGGTGTCCGGCGCCGTGCTGGGCAAGATGGCGGGCGACGGCGCCGGCAAGTACGTTTCCGGGAAGAATTAGGTCAAATGGACCGCGCGCATCCTGCGCGCTCATGAGCGCGCAGGATGCGCGCGGTCCAATGAAGGGAGCACCCCAGATGTCGAACCTCACCCGCCGTCACGCCCTCGCCCTCGGCTCGGGCGCCCTCCTCCTTCCGTCCTCGCTGCGCGCGCAGGCGGCCTGGCCGGCCGGCCCGGTGTCCTTCGTCGTCGGCTATGCCGCGGGGGGCAGCACGGATATCAATGCCCGCGAGCTGGCGAACGTCATGACGCCGGTCATCGGCCAGCAGATCATCATCGAGAACAAGGGCGGCGCGGCCGGCTCCATCGGCCTGCGCGCCGTGGCGGCCGCCAAGCCGGACGGCCAAACGCTGTTCGTTGCCGTCGGCACCAACGTGATCATCAACCCATATGTGCAGAAGGGCATGATCGACACCCTCACCAGCCTGGCGCCGATCTGCCAGATCACGGACTATCAGTACGTGCTGGTCGTCGGCAAGAAAGTGCCGGCCAAGAACGCGGCCGACCTGGTGGCGATGGCAAAGAAAGAACCCGACGCGCTCACCTTCTCGTCGTCAGGTGTGGGCGGCAACAATCACCTCGCCGGCGCGCTGTTCGCCAGGGCGGCCGGCATCAAGATCACCCACGTGCCGTACAAGGGCACCGGGCCGGCCGTTGCCGACGTGATCAGCGGCCAGATCACGATGAACTTCTCGTCGCTGCCGCCGGCCGTCTCGCAGATCAAGGGCGGCAACCTCAAGGCCCTGGCCGTGACCGGCAAGAAGCGCGTGAAGTCTCTGCCCGACGTGCCGACGCTCGAGGAACAGGGCATCGACGTCGTGGTGACGAGCTGGCAGGGCCTGTTCGCGCCGGCCAAGACGCCCGATGCCGTCCTCGACAAGATCGAGGCGTCCACGAAGGAGGCGATGAAGAATCCGAAGTGGGTGGAGGCCCTGGACCGGGATGGCCTCGAGCAGCCGCCGGAGCGCACCCGCGCGGAATTCACGAAGTTCGTCGCCGACGAGCATGCGTTCTGGGGCAGGACGCTGAAGGAGCTCAAGATCGAGATGGAATGACGGCTGGGTCCTGCCGGGGCCGCTTCGCTGCGCTCCTCAGAGCTTGCGGATCTATTCGAACCGCCGGGAGCACGGCTCCCATACGTGCCCGATCATGATCATTGGACCGCGCGCATCCTGCGCGCTCATACGCGCGTATGAACGGAACGTGCGCTCGATCATGAGCGCGCAGGATGCGCGCGGTCCAATGAGGATGACCCGGCGCAAGCTCATCGTGTCGCGCCGACCGAGCCGGACATTCCCACACTGGTTGATGTCAGGAGGTCTGAACTTTGGTCCGCCGGGAGCGCGTCACTCCAGCGACGCGTCACGTAGTCAGCAACAGCGAGGAAGACGCGCCACTTGAGGGGCGCGGCCGAGCGACGAGTCAGGCCCTCTTTGGCACCAGGCAGAAGCCCTGCGCCTCGACGCCGAGGGTGGGATTGAACTTGCTGCGGAAGTTCTCGAACGCGATCGCCGCCGTCAGCTCGACGATCTGCGGTTCGGTGAAATGTTTCTTCACCTCGGCGAACAGCGCGTCATCGACCTGCCGGTCGGTGTAGGTCACCGCCTCGGCGTATTCGAGCGCCACCCGCTCGCTCGCGCTGAACAGCGCGCTGTCGCGCCATGTCGTCACTTCCGCGACCTTGTCGAGCCCGCCTTCGGTTTCCGCCACACGGACGGAATTGATGTCAATTCAGAACGGGCAGCCGTTGATCGAGGCGACCCTGAGATAGATCAGCGGCAGCAGCGCCTTCGGCAGCTGCCCCGACTGCTCGATCGCCTGCCCCATGAGCCCGGCCGCACGCAGGATCGGCGGACAATGCGCCATCACCCGGGTCGTGTTCAGCGTGTCGCCGAACAGCTCGCGCTGCCTCTCGAAGATCGGCTTGAGAGTCGGATCGCCGCTGTCGTCCGTGATCTCGCTGATGCGGGCCATGC
>Ga0182738_1007521_pt1 | contig 11058 bp, 5 predicted proteins | sample eDN5th30CBELigMG_FD_128876 | JGI IMG/M metagenome (GOLD analysis project Ga0182738, IMG submission 128876) | Enriched Miracle-Growth compost microbial communities from Emeryville, California, USA - eDNA 5th pass 30_C BE-Lig MG (version 2)... ... | reverse complement strand
TTCATTTTCTTTTTATGGTATGACCTTTTTGGAGGGTTGGAGATTTTGATAGAAGACCTGGCTAAAACACCAGAAAAATTCGATAGAGGGTCGGATTTTTTTTTGCAATTTCAAAAAGGGACTGGTGACTTTTTGAGGGGAGAGGGGGAGTGTTTACAAAAAAAGTCACCCATGGTGTTACTTTTAAGGAAAACGGCATCTCTAATATATGTTTCAAATCTATTTGGTGCAAAAGTCATCCAGGTGCTGGGAACAAAAGATGAGATTGAGCCTTGAGGATAAAGAAGATGTTATTGGTTCGCAATATTTTTCAAGTATTATCAGCCTTGAAAGTTCATTAAAAGAATTTTGAGCGAATTTAAATTGTCTTAACCAGGCTGAACCCTCTTCAAAAATTTTGGAAAATTGTCTAGTCAGGGTTTAGAAATTCTGGACTGGAAGGTGGACTGATAACCCCCCTTTCAGTCAGACCAAAATATTTTTTATGACCTTGATTTTCCATTGAGAAAATGGAGTAATTACAAGGCTCTATTGATTATCTTCACTCTTCCCCAACACCTTTTGCAAAAATTAAGTCTCTCAGGAAATGCTAAAAAATCTAATAAAGAGTCTTTAAGTCTCTTCATCAATAAAATCAAGAATAAGTCCTTCATCAGGGCGATCATCATCAATATTGCCAGCATCATCTAAAATCTTGAGAAAAAATACCCAAAAAATTTCTATTCATTCTTCAGTTTATTTTGATGATTTTGTAGCTTATTCTCAATCCAAGATCCCACAGTTCCTCTTTTTAGCAATAAAATGTTCTATTGTTCCTTTGAAGAGAATCCAACAATAAAATAATTGAAATTTTCAAATTAACACAAAAAAAAAATTGCAGTTTGAGAGAAGTGACTGAATTGGAGAAAATAAAAAAAAACCAGAACAATTTTTTTTTCAAAATTTATTTTTGATTTTTATTTGCCAACCCTTCATTTTTGGTTCATTTTCTCTCAGAATTATTGTTTGTGCCGTTACACTTTGAGAAAAATGGACTGATGGTTAAAAATTAGGACCCATCCGGACTCCCATAAGGGGCTCAGAAGCTCTGGTCTTGGTAATCATAATTGAGCCATTTTTCTTTGAAAAAAGTAGTCCTTTATTTGGGTTTATGACTTCGACTTCCCGAGCACAAATTTTTTTCAAAAGCTCTGTCAAAACACATTTTCCCTTTGATAATGAATGTTAGACTTTGGACTGACCTTTCAATATAAACTCTACAAATTACATAACTTGCTTTTCCGTATAAAAAATTTCTCTCAAATCAATAAATACCTCTACAAATCAATAGCTGTTGATATAATGTAAGTTGTATGGATTGCTGAATCTGAGGACTCAAAATAATAAAATAAAAAATGAGTGTTGGATCTTATTGATTTTCCAACATGTTCCTGTTTATTTCTAGGTTTTGCTGGAGCTTTCGAGAAGCTTTTCAAGCGAACCAAGATAAAGCTCAAGAAAAAACTTCCCAAATTCCTTCTCAGAAGCAACTAAAATCCGACTCAGAGAAAGGTCGGCAAAAGAGCTGTAAAAAGATTTTTGAAAAAATTTGCAGGCAAGTGTTTATTTATTTTTCAAAGACAAGTGCAGGCAAGACAAACTAAATTTTTCCCACTCATAAAAAACTTTAAAAGTTAGAAATTCGTTGGCTTGTTACCCTTCAGGCCCCTCTCTAAAGAGTAAAACTGATGTGAAAATATCCACAAGAAGAAATGATTAATTGAGATGGAATCTTTTTTGTTGTCTCTAAGGGATCTTTGTTTAGCATCTGCCTTGTTTTCTAATTGTTTTTCATATGAAGGAAATGAATAAAAAGAGCCAGTAATTTTCTTTTCAAAGGATATAAATGAGTCGAACTAAGACAAGAATCCAGAATGATTGAGTTTTTTTGAGATGTGACTTTTCAGAAAATAATTTAAAGGGAATAAAGGACCTTTTAAGAGCAAAATTTACCAAGATTTTATTTCGTCAAAAATAAATTTTAAATACTCACCATAAGATTTATTCACCTGAGATTTCTCTTCTCTCACCATGCAAAAACTTTAGCTTCTCTTTCTTGATTTCCACAAGCAACTTTTGTTCTATTTTCCATTCAAAAAATCTTGACGATAGTGATTTTTATTGAAGGGCCGTGACGCAAACGGTTGGAAAAATCAACCATTGATTAATTGAGGATTTTTTCTTAATAGAATTGATTATTAGGGTCAAATGAATTATAGAAGCTGTACTGTGCTTGAGATTTATAATGACTACAGGAATCACTTTGGACCAATTTTTTAACTTTCCTTTGAGACAAAATTGCCTTTACCCAAGAAAACAGCCGTGAAAGGACGATCATGAAAACTTTCTCATGAAAACTCAAAGAGATTGAACGATTTCTGAAGTTTGTTTCTCAGCCAAAAATCTTTTGAAGAGAAGTCAAAGACAAAAAAATCCCAAGAAATAAAACTTTATGAAAAAAAAATTTTATTTCTGAGAAAATAAGAGTCGAATGGTCAATTTATTTCACATAGAAAAATCTCAAAATTTTATTTTGACAATAAAATCCTTCTGTATTTTTCACACCAAATCCAAATCGCTATAAGTAGATTGGCTAAATCCAGCCTACTAAAAATATACATTAAAATATCCTAAATGACTGAATGTTCTCATGATAACATCATCTCAAGCCCTGACGTATGCTCCTTCATCGCTCAAAATTGTCATGAAAGCTTCGCCTACATCAACTTCCTGGACCTCTATTACTGCAAACTCCACGAAAGCCTCCCTCTAATCATTCTCATCTCTATGTTATTCGGCTTTCTGGTCTTCAACGTCCTCGGCGCCATCTCCGATACCTACCTGGCTCCTGCCTTAGAAACCGTTTCCAAGAAGCTGAAGCTCTCGGAAACCATCTCAGGAATCACTCTTCTCGCTTTTGCTGCAAGCGCTCCTGATGTTGTGACGGGCCTCGTTGCAGGAGGAAAAGAAGAAGGAGGCTCCAGAATCGTCGTTGGAGGTCTTTTTGGAGCTTGCCTATTCACTGTGACGGTCGTTCTGGCTGGTTGTGTGAAGGGCGCGGGAGAAGTGCATGCAGATAAGAAGGCATTGGCACGAGATATAGGGTTTTTGTTGATAGCGGTGCTGTATTTTTTGGTGCTGACGTTGTTTGAGGAGATCACTCCGCTGATGGGGTGTGGGTTCTTTGTGATCTATGTGATTTTCTTCGTGTATGTTATATTGACAGAGAAGAGAAAAAGAGAAAAGGGTCAAGGTCAAAGCCAAGGCCAGAACCAAAGCCAAAGCCAAGCAAATAAGGAGCACTCGATAGCGACTATTGAGATGAAGGATCCTACGATAGTTGTGGATGAAGAGAAGGAGAGGACAATGAGTGGGGTTTTCCCTATTCTGGAGAAAAACCTGAGAAAGATCAAGACGCATAATGAGATTTTGTCAAACGACGATAGTGATGAAGAAAGAGAAATGGGTGTTTCACACTTGAATATTGACTTTAGAAAAGGCTGGAGAAGAATGGATAGTGAGATTCCCAAGTTACACAAGAGAAAGTCCTCAAAGATGCCGGCAGCTGAAAAGCCAAAGATAAAGAGAACTTTGAAGCGTGCAATGACTGATAATGTGACTCACCTTTTGAAGAAAAGTCACGAAAGCGAATCTGATAGCAGTGGCGATGAAGAAGAACATGAAGAGGTTGGCTTTTTCCATAAGATTGTGAAGATGGTCAGTATTCCAATCTTGTTTATTGGAGATTTAACCATGCCTCCAGTTGAAACTGAGAGGTGGAACAATTGGATGACCGCGATGACTGCGATCCTTGGACCTTTATTTTTGATTTGGCAGCTTGGATTTATCGAGGAGATGGAGTCTCGATGGTGGAATTGGGTCATTTTTGGAATGATAAGCGCAAGTTTAGCTGTTGTTATCTTCTTTAAAGGGAAGGCAAAGAATTTAGCTGATCATTATCAAGGGTTATTTAGTTCAATAACATTGGTGATTTCAGTGTTTTGGCTGAATATGGTGAGTACTTTGGTAGTGGATTTCTTGATGTTTGTGCAGAAAGTGACAGGACTATCGCTGTATTTCCTGAGCATAACAATTTTGGCATGGGGTAATTCATTAGAAGATTACTTTGTGAATTACGCCATCGCGAAAAATGGACGTGGGAAAACTGCTTTGGGTGGAGTCTATGGAAGCCAAATCTTTGCTATTATGATTGGTTTTGGTGGTGGATTGGTGAGGTTGGCGTTGAAGGAGAACGTAAAATTGGGTCTGTATAATTTTACAGGAGAAGGCGCAAGAGAGAATATTATGACTCTTGTACTTCTTGGAGCGACAATTTTGGCCCTGGTTTTGACCTTGGTGGTAGCAGGATTTGCCAAATGGGTGATTGGAAAGAAAGTGGTGGTCTTCGTTTTGGTATTCTATGTAATGTTTACTGTGGGAATTACCGTTATTTCGTTTGCGTAGAGTGGGAGAGGTGAAGAATATTATTGATTTCTATATATTTATTTAAATTCGTGGTAAGGAAGATATAAGATTTGAAAGTGTGTTTTTCTCCTTGGTATGGTATAGTATGAGAAGTTATATATATGCTATCAAGGATTGAAACAACAAGAGTAAAAATGATTTTAGTGAAAATAAAGGAAGAATAAAAAACTGATGAGAGAAATTTCTTCAGAAGAAAAATCTTCATCTTTTAAGACAAATCAGCAATTGAAAATTTTCTTTTGAGAAACTCTTTAAAATATTTTTACAAGAATTGTTTCATCTTCAAAAAAAAGATACAAGAGCCAAATATGACGATATAATAAGGACAGCAAGTCAATAGATACAACGAGTACAATGTGAAAAAAAATGCACGAAAGAAATCAACAGATTTTTTTGTTAGGTAAGAAATTGTAAAGAAAGATAATTTTACTGTAAGAACTTGAACAACTAAATATCTTCTGAAAATTGAACTTTTTTCTGGACTGTTGCTCTCTTCTTCTTTTTCTAATAGTAAACTGTTGAATAAAGTAACAAAGAAAGGATTTCTACCATTCGAAGAGCACGAAAAACTTCATTAAATTTATCCTTTATATTCGAATTCTAACAATAAATTCAACATGAGATAGCTCAAGCAACTTACCATTAACTTTTCATAACGTTGATCAGAAGTAAGTTTAGGTTGTTCAGGTTTTTCCTTTGTTAAGCTTGAAGGCCCCAAAGATTTCAGTTTCCCAGTATCTGTTCTCAAATACTGATGATTTGGCTCCTTTTCTCCATTCATAAACTCTCCTTGTAATTTCAGCCCTGCCTTATTCTTCAGTCTCTTATTATTCTCATTGACGACTGAAGCTTTGGTTTCTTTTTCTAAAGCTGAGAGTTTCACAGGCGGTTCAGGGGTTTTCTCAGTTCTCTCATAAAATCCAACAGGCTTTCTTTCTTTGGGAGTTCTATAAAGCTGGGAACTATTATGGCTTTTTTCTTGGTCCCCACCAACGATAACACTGGAATTATGATTATAACGATAGGCAGATTCCCTCGCTTTTGCTTTAACAGACTCTGCCCATTTCTTATGATTGGACGTATCACGCAATTGTGTAAACTTTAACGGGACCAAACTCTCTCTTTTCTCAATAAAAAGCCCATTCTTTTTACCTGATCTATCCGTTACTTCAGTCTCTGCATGTCTTGGCTCTGGATTTATTATTATCGGCATTCCAACTTGTAGAGAACTTCTTAGGCTATGTGTACTATATTCTCCATACCCTTTCCTTTCGATCTGCCTTTCCTGCTCTTCCTCGTGGTTATTTATATACAAATTTTTCACTATTCTCAATTTCGACGACGGCTTTGGCACACTGATCGCTCTTGCCCTTTGCTGTAATTCAGATAAATTCGAAAGGTGGAACGCTCTCGGACTATCTGTCTCATCAAATGGCTTACTGCTTACTGTGTCCGTAGATGCCTTCATTACTCTCATTTGGTCAGTATTCGTGAGTTTTCTTGGTGCGAACATTATGCCATCCTTAGCTTCTTCAAGAATTATCTCATCATCGGAGTCCTCCATCATAGACGGTTGAGGGGAATTATTGGTTTTCTTGTGACCTCGAAGGCTGGAGGATTTTGAGTATTTCATATTGGGAGATTTGCTGCCAGGTTTCTTTATAATAAGATTACAATCACGTAAATCTTCTAAAACCAGCTCTGAGCCGCCACCGTAATCCTGCTGTTGCTCATCTCCCACAGGAGTTTCTGGGATAAAGCTTTTTCGTTCATATTTAGGGAGTTTAAGAGGACTGAGAGAACCACTGCGATGTTGATAATCAGCTCGTTTTTGCTTGGGATCAAGTGAGAAAAATGGTTGAGTGGGTTGAGAATTGGAGGAGTTTTCAGGGAAGAGATTATTCACTGGTGCTGGGAATTTTTTACTAGATTTGCGAGAAAATGGGATTCCGGAGTTGGATTTACTGGGCTTAGGAGGAAGTTTATAAGCATTTCCTGTTGAAGGATTGTAGATTTTGTAGATCTGGTCGAAGCGCTGCTGGAGATGTGGAGCAAGAGATTCGAATTTGTCTGGAGAAAGAGCCGACTTCCTTGAGGGGAATTCTATTGGGAAAAAGGTAAATAAGAGAGAAATGTAAAGGAAACCTTCAATAGGAGTTGGGTTCTTTATGCGGTTTACAGGCGTTTCTTTATGGGTTGGGAGGGATTTTGGCTCGTAGTTGGCGTGTTTAGAGGAGAGATGGACATCGGAGAAGGTGTGATGTTCGGAATTGGGATGTGGGCTTGTGTCTTTAAAGGAAGGGAGAACGTAGGAAGCTTTGGGTTTTTTGAGGAAAGGAAGAGTATCGGATTTTTGGTCGATGATGGTTTTGGAGAAACGTTCAGAAGGCTTGTAAGCTAGAAGGAATTCTTCTTTGGGGTAAGTGATTGACATTTTCTTTTTAAAAGAGATTAAATTGAGGGTTTTTTATCTTGAGAAGAATTAGTTTATGTGAGGTTTGAGTGGAAAATAATATTAAGCAAGTTTTTTGCATTACATTGAGTGAATTGAATTGATAAAAAAGGATTAGTTTTTAGACTGATGCGGTTTGGGATAAAAAGGTTAGGACGAGGTCAGGGAAGGGTGATGAGTTCTTGTGAGGGGTTCTATTGGGATAGAAGGAAGTCAGTTTGATGTTTGAAGCAAGAAAAAGTAAGAAGGGGAATTTAGAGAATTGCACTGATAAGTGAAATGTGACGTTTCCAGCATAATGGTGATGTTAGGAATGTTGATTTTGAAGAGGTATTTAGGGAAGTTCTCGATGCGAATTTTCTCAAGACCCGAAGTCTTGCTCATCTCTGATCGATTTTTGTGACAGTAGAGAGCGTCCAAATAGCGGAAGAGAAGAGGAGGTATGTTGTATGATTTTCATCTACAGGCAATTTCTAATAAAATAGAATATTCTTCAGGTATCTTTTCGAATTTTTCGATCAAGAAATTTTCGCAAACAGATGTCTCCCCCTTCAAGACTTGAAACTTTTAAGGAGTTTAGAAGGACCTCTTGTGATCCTCACAATTATTGACTAGAGAGGACTTTTTAAAGTAGGGAAATAACCGAATTAATTCTTAAAGCGAAAAGATTTTTACCTCAGAAAATTAACCTTGATATCTCACCCTTAAATTTTTTTGAATTGAATTGAACAAAAATTTTTCTGATTAGTTAATTCTCCTGTTTGCCCATTTGACTCCCAATTTTTCCACCTCCACCTAAATTTTTTCCCCTCTTACCTTAATTTTCTCTCCTTATACCGCGCATTCCTCTCTCAAATCCTCAAGAGCAAAGTCTCCTTCCTCTACTTGCTCTCGGTTTTTCCCTTTAGAATATCCTTATAGAAAAGTCTTTGGTTCTCTTTATTTTTCCTCTGATAAGATAAAGAGCTCCAAATTCAATTATTTTCGTGGACTTTGATGCCTTTTGATATGACGGTAATTTTGAAGGAGAAGAGAGAGGGATTTCTGAAAGAAATCGTCGAAGTGATGATTTAAATGCTATTCGATTGACGGAAAGAATTGAATATATAAATTTACTAAATTTATGCAGCTTCTAAAATTCAGAAATTTTCTCAAACCTAGAGCTCCAACAACTCCCACCATCTCCTCCTCCACACCAGTCTTCAAACAATTCGCTTCATTTCAAAGTTCTGGTAATGGTGGAGACAGTAGTCCTGAAGTCTTTATTCTTGGAGATGGCGTTCCGTTAGAAGAAAAGCCACAAGAGACCAAGCTTCCTTTTTACTTGCTTTTCCCAATCAAAAACCCTCTTTTCCCACAAAGTTCTTACTTCACTCGCCTCTCATCAGCCCAGCAAGAACTTTTGACCAAAATGAAAGTGAAATATGTCACAGCATTTCTCACAAAAGAGGCTGTACAAAAGGACCCGAAAAATACATCAGCCGAAACGGAATTCGCCCCGGAAGATGTCACAATAGGAACCCAAGGACGTTCTGGGAGAGATCCCAAGCAGCCTGCTGGGAAAAAGGATCGATATAAGAGATATAGAGAGGCTCAACAAGCGAGTTTCTTTAATCCAGACATGTCAAGTATTATCATTTATGATGAGAACGTGTCGATGAATTACGGGCAAGAGCTGATTCAGGTGGAAAAAGACGGGAAATTGGAGGTAAAAGAACATGATGAAGCGTTTAATATACCGAAATTGAGTTCGATTGATGATGTGTATCAGCTTGGAACGCTGTGTAAATTGAGCATTCAAAAGATTCCGACTGATAACCCCGATAAAAAGTTTGAAAGCTTTGCTGTTTTGAAGTCACTGTCCAGGGTTAAGTTGAAGGAAGAAGTGACTGATCGCGATGATATTAAGGGATTTATCACAAGACCTCCGAAACCTCCCGGAAAAGCTAAGGCGAAAAAAGGATTCTCGATCTTTAGACCCGAGTCTTTTTTCAATTCTCAACAGGTAATGTTGACTTTTTAAAAGAGAAAGCTAAACTTTTCATAAATAGGAAGAAGAAATGGATGTGAATAAGGTGACAGACGATGTGGAAAAGAACGAAGATGGAATTTTCGATAGCTTCAGATTTGTCAGAGTGGACCACCATGAGACTCCCTGGCAGATCGAACAGAAAGATTTCACGCCAACATACCAAAGCAACATGTCTACATTGTTGGATTTCTATTGGAAGTTAAGAAATAGAGTTCAAGTGAATGTTCCTGAGCTTCCCTTGTTACCAGAAGATCCCAAAGCGTTAGATTTAGTTTGCGGTTTCTTATCAGCAACCTCGCTTTTCGCCAAAAAGGACCTTCAACATTTGTTGCAGACAATTCCTTTGCCACAAAGATTGGAGTTGTGCTTGAAGTATATCATGAAATACGACAAGGAGTTCAACGTACAATGGGACGCTTTGGAAAAGCAGTCAAGTCTTCCTATGGACCCCAATAGCGCCAAGCAACAATTCCAAGATATCTACAACTTTTTGAAAAGGTCTTCAGAGAATCCTTTCAAGAAGCCTATTGTGGAGAAATTACGTGAAAACATGGCGAATAAGAAGTTCCCTCCTGAGATTCTCAAGATGATCGAAGAAGAATTATCACGATTCACCGAGCTAAACGAATCCCATCCTGACTACAACATCCAAAGAAACTTCCTTGAGCTCATCACGGCGTTGCCTTTCGGTGTGAAATCATCTGATAATTTCGACATAAAGCATGCAAGAAAGCTCCTTGACGAGGACCATTACGGGCTCGACGAAGTCAAAAGCCGTATTTTGGAGTTTATTGCCGTGGCGAAATTGAAGGGAAGTATCAAAGGAAAAAGCTTGTTGTTGGTGGGACCTCCCGGTGTGGGTAAGACGAGTATTGCGGCCTCTATTGCGAGATGTTTGAATAGAAAGTACGTGAGAATTGCGTTGGGAGGTGAGCATGATGTTTCTGTGTTGAAAGGACATAGAAAGACGTATATTGGAGCATATCCAGGAAGGTTAGTTCAGGCTTTGAAGACGTCAGATACAGAGAATCCAGTGATCTTGTTGGATGAAATTGATAAGATTTCATCAGGAATGAGAGGAAATTTGCAAGACACTTTGTTGGAGATTTTGGACCCTGTGCAAAACGTGAAGTTCACTGATCATTTCTTGGACACCCCCATTGATTTGTCGAATGTTTTGTTTGTGTGTACAGCAAATTTGACAGAGACGATTCATCCTGCGGTTTTGGACAGAATGGAAGTGATTCATTTGTCAGGATATACAAAGGATGAGAAGAACCAGATCTTGAAGAGATATCTTTTGCCAAGAGCTTTGGAAGCGGCTGGTTTGAAAGAGAAATACGCTGATAAAATCAAGATTACCGATGAAGCAATAGACGCTTTATTGCTGAGATATGCAAGAGAAGCTGGTGTGAGAAACCTCGAAAGATTGACAAAGAGAATATGTGAGAAGGTTACATTGAAGATTGTCAAAGGAGACACCTCAGAAATCATGATTACACCTGAGAACTTAAAGGATTTTGTCGGCTTGCCAAAGTTCTCAGACCAAAGACTTTACAAGGATATTCCTCCTGCAGGAATTATCATGGGCTTAGCGTATAATTCTTATGGTGGAAGCGTGATATATATCGAGACAATGAAGTCAAATTTCGAATTGCAAGCAGAACAAAAAGATGAAGGCGCTCAAGTTGTTATCGAAGAAAATCCTGTGGTTGAAGAGAATAAGGCGAACCATAGAAGGGGAAATATCAAGATTACAGGCTCATTGGGAGATGTTATGCAAGAAAGTACTCACATAGCATATTCCTACGCTAAATACATCCTCAGCACATTTTTCAATAGTTCTTTCTTGGAAACCAATGACGTTCACATTCATTTCCCTGACGGGGCCAGCAAGAAAGATGGGCCTTCCGCTGGTGTTGCAATTACTTCTTCGTTGATTTCGTTGGCTTTGGATTGCCCTACTGCTGATGTTGTGGCGATGACTGGTGAGATTTCGTTGACAGGAAAAGTGTTGAAAATTGGAGGTGTGAAGGAAAAGGTTTTGGCA
>Ga0182738_1007519_pt1 | contig 11060 bp, 8 predicted proteins | sample eDN5th30CBELigMG_FD_128876 | JGI IMG/M metagenome (GOLD analysis project Ga0182738, IMG submission 128876) | Enriched Miracle-Growth compost microbial communities from Emeryville, California, USA - eDNA 5th pass 30_C BE-Lig MG (version 2)... ... | reverse complement strand
GTCGACACGACCGCCACGCCGATCCCCGGCAGCGAATCGGTGACGGTTCCGCCGTCGGCAGCCACGTCGCCCGCCAGGTTCCCGGGAAGCACTTCGGCTTCCGCTATGACGATGTACTTTCGCGCATGGCCTCCGCCGCCGGCATCACTTCTTCGATCCAGCGAGAGCTTCGGCGTGGCTGAACTGGTCGGCAGCGTGTCGCTGCAGGCGGCGAGAGCGAGAACGCCGGCCGCGACGCCGGCTAGTGTGCGAAAGCGCATGGCCACTACTCCTCCACCTTCGTGTGAACGAATCGGGCCGGAGCCCGCGAGAGCACGTGGGGACAGCGCTCCTCAATCCGCCGGCCGGATGGTCGCTGAAGAGGAGAACCGCGCGCCACCGCTGGCGATCCCGGTGGCGCGACGCTCCTAGCTTAGATGCAAATGGAGTTCGTCGCAATACTGGCGAGGCGACGCTCTAGTTCGCGGCCAGCTCTCCTCGATCGTCGAGCAGCGCCGCCATGGAGCTCTCGAGCAGCTCCAGGTCGAATGGCTTCTCGAGCACCGGCTGCCCCGCCGACTCCAGGAAGCCGCGGCTGCTCGCGCTCATCAGATCGCCCGTTATGAAGAGCGTGTGCGCGGCCAGATCCGGATGCTCGCGGCGCAGTATCTCGAAGAGCGCCGGGCCGTCGAGTCCACCCATGCGGAGATCGCAGGCAACCGCATCGAAGCGCTCCTCGCGCGCCGCCGCGAGCGCAGCGGCTCCGTCGGCCGCGGTCACCACCGTGAATCCCCTCGCGCGCGCGAACGACCTGACCGCGCTGTGCAGCGCCAGCTCGTCGTCCACGAAGAGCAGGCGCATCCCCGAAAGCGGCGAGCCGCCGCTCCGCTCGGCCAGTGATGCGGCGTCGGCATCCTCGGCGCTTTCGAGAGGAGGGAGCGCGATGCGAAAGGTGGTTCCATCAGCGTCGCTCTTGGCGATCGAGATCTCGCCGCCGTGCGACGCCACTATCCCGTAGCTCACACTGAGCCCCAGACCGGTGCCGCTCGACTTCGTCGTGTAGAACGGCTCGAACACGTGCGCCCGCACCTTCTCGGGGATTCCCGGACCCGTGTCGCTCACTTCCAGCACCACGTACCCGCCCTCCTCGAACGATCGCAGGGAGAGCGCTCCGCCGCCCTGCGGCTCCATCGCCTGGATCGCGTTGACCACCAGGTTGAGCAGCACCTGCTGGATCTGACGCGGATCGCCGCGCGTGAGCGGCAGATCGGCTGCCAGATCGTATTTCGCGGTGATGCCCAGCGAGTCCATCTCGTACAGCCTCAGCCGCATCGTGCGCTCCACGATGTCGTTGATCTGGATCGTGGCGTTCTCCCCTTCACTGCGCCGCGCGAAGGTGAGCAGATCGCGCAGCACCTGGCTGGCACGCTGGGTTTCCGAGCAGATCACGTCCACCGATTCGCGCTGCTCCGGGCCCAGCGCGTCGTCGCGCTGCAGGAGCTGACCGAATGCGCTGATGGTGCAGAGCGGGTTGTTGACCTCGTGCGCGACGCCGGCAACGAGCTCACCCACCGCGGCGAGCCGCTCGGTCTCGGCGAGCCGCACGCGCATCTCACGCTCCGATGTCATGTCGCGTCCCAGCAGGAGCACCTGCGGCGGATCGGCCTCGGGGAGGAGCCGCGCCGCGAGCTGCACGATTCGCACTGTGGCACCCTCGCCCATCCCGTGACGGACGCGCAGCTCCAGTCGCGACGGCGCGCCCCTCCGCACCCAGGCCAGCTCGGTGCGCAGCCGCTCCACATCCTCGGGCGCGACGAACTCGTCGAGCGTGCGCCCCACCATCTGCACGGGGTGCACGCCGAAGATGTCGTGCACCGCGTCGTTCGCCTCTCTGATCCTGCCGCTCTCGAACACGGTGAGCACCGCGTCGGGCGCGGCGCGGAAGAGCGTCCGGAAGCGCCACTCCGCCTTGCGCAGCGTCTCGAGGAGATCGGCGTTCGCCAGCGCCACCGACAGCAGATCCGCCATCGCCTCCACGTGTGCCACGTCGGACTCGGAATAGTCGCGCTCCCGCTCCGAGAGGAGCGTGATCGCGCCGATGCACTCGCCCCTGCGCTGCAGCGGGACCACCACCGCGGAGCGTGCGCCCTCGCCGACGGGGATGTCGGGCGACGGTTCGGCGGAGCGTTCGGCATCGGGGGTCCACCACGCGGTGGCGGAGCGCGCGGTGCGGCCCATCGCGCTCCCCACCGTCGGAAACGACTTCCCCGCGAGCGAGTCGCCGAGCCCCGCGGTGATGGCGATCTCCACCCGGTCGCCGTCGAAGAGTCCCACCGCGCCTCCCTCGACGCGCAGCACGTCCATCGCCGCCTCTATGAAGCGCCGCAGGACCCGCTCGGGTGTGAGCTCCAGCGCGATCTGCTGGCCGAGCGTCCACATCCGCTGCATCACGCGATGCGCCTCCGCGAGCTCCGCGGTGCGCGCGGCCACGTGCCGCTCCAGCACGGCCGACTGTTCGCGCTCCGCCTGCGCCGCGCGCTCCAGCACCGACGTGGTGCGCTGCTGTCCCCAGAGCGCGTAGCCCGCGCGCAGCGCGAGGAGAATTCCGAAGAGGAGGAGCGCGAGTCCCAGCGACTCGCTCCGGTCGCCGCTCAGCGCGAGCGCGGTGGCGCTGCCGACCGCGATGACGATCGCGATGACGATCGAGAAGGTCCGCACCCGCGCGGCGTCGCTGGCATAGGTCGGCGACTCCACGGAGTCCTCGCTCGAGACCCTGGCTCCGCTCTCGCGGATGCCGTGGATGAAGCACCAGACCGCCACCGCCCAGAGAACGAGCACCACGCGCGGCACCGGCGCGCCCCCCAGCAACACCGGCTTCACATACAGGAAGTTCGCGACTCCCATGGCGAGGGTGCCGAGCGACAGCGCGCTGGCCAGCCGTTCGCCGAGCACTTCGCCACGCCACGCGAGAAGGAGCGCCACGAGAATCACGTTCGCGGCGGCGAGCGTATTGGAGGTGAGCGCCAGTGCGCGCAGCGAGGGATCACGAACGATCGCGATGCCGGAAGGTCCATCGAGCTGCACGAGCACCACGGCGGCAGCCACGATGAACAGGAGCGCATCCACGATCGCCTCGAAGCGCATCCAGTTGCGGTGCCGGTAGCGACCGAGCGCGGTGGCGAAGCCCGCGAGTATGCTCACGTGCAGCGCCACGCCGGCGTACGCCTCGATCACCGAGGGGCCGTGAAAGAGCGTGGCGGCGTTGTAGGCGGCGATGGAGCGCGCGGCGAACGCGAAGGCACCGCCCGCGGCGAGCGCGGTGAAGAGCGCCAGCCGCGTCCCCCGCGCGCCGCTGGCAGAGAGGCCGTACAGCCAGGCGACGCCGGCGAACTGGATCGCGAGGAGCGCATCCACGAGAGCGGCAGTACCCGGCGCGCGTGGCGGCAGGAGCACGACCCAGGCGATCGTGAGAGCCGCGAGGACTTTCACGGGCACGACTACGCTCGAAGCGACGACTGGAACGCGATTCCGATTCATTCGCTGCGGTGGAGGGAAAGGGATCAGCCCGGCGGCGCGCAGGTGGGCACGGACCGACGTCGTCCGGAGCGGCTGCTACCGTGAGAAGGACGCGCGAGCGGACGCGGAGGTTGCGCACTGGGCGCTCGCGCCGCCCGGGCTCGCCCTCAGTGTATCCCGTCGCCTATGCGTCCCCACCTGACTCGCCAGTCGGCGAAGTCGATCGACAGGTAGATGAACATCGGCTTTCCGCGGATGTTCTCTCGAGGGATCGGCCCGTAGTAGCGGGCGTCCACGGAATTGTACCGGTTGTCGCCGAGCGAGAAGTAGTGCTTCGGCGGAATCACGATCGGCCCCCAGTCATCGTGCGTAGGCTGCTCCGGCGGCGGGCCGAAGCGCGAGCCGGTGATCTCGTAGCTCTGCTGCCAGGAGAAGCTGGGATCCGGCGCGTCCTCCCAGCCGAGCGGCTTCAGTGCCTCGCCGCCGGGGCGCGGCTCGGCGTCGCCGTTCACGTACAGGAGACCTTCGCGCATGTAGAGCGTGTCGCCAGGCGTACCGACGAGCCGCTTCACGACAATGGGCTGGAGCGGGAGACCGTTGCGCAGCTCCGGGCGAAGCCTCGCCTGGGACGGCGACTGATAAACCGCGACGCTGTTGCGGGCAGGGTCGGAGAAGCCCGGCAGATTCACGTTCGTGAACGGGATGTGCGCGCCGTACACCGCCTTGTTCACGAACAGGAAGTCGCCCACGAGGAGCGTGGGCTCCATGCTCCCCGACGGGATGTGATACGCCTCGACGAGGAAAGTGCGTATCACGAGGAAGATGATCACCGCGCCGATGATCTCCTTCAGCGCCAGCCGGCTGATCCACGGCGTGCGCTTCGAGCCGCCCGCACGAGCCGCCGCCACGACGCTTCTGTGGTCGGGCTTCTGCTGCTTCTCTCTCTTCGTTGCCACTGAGTAACGCTTCTCCGGGTGGGTATCGATGCGAAGCTAGCGCGGGTCGCCGCGCACGGCGAGGGGAGCGCCACGCTGGTGGTACGCCAGGAAAAAGGGGGCGTTCCACTCGGAACACCCCCTTTTCGGCCATCCTGGTTCGCGTTCTGATTCAGCTCACGTGCTGGCTGACGAGCTTCGTCATGTCGAACATCGAGACCCGCTTCTTGCCGCCGAACACCTTTCCGAGCTTGTCATCGGCGTTGATCATCCGGCGCTCCTTCGCGTCCTGGAGGCCGTTCTTCTTGATGTAGGCCCAGAGCTTCTTGGTGACCTCGGTGCGTGGCATCGGGCTCGAGCCCACCACCGCAGCGAGCGCCTCATCGGGCTGCACGGGCTTCATGAAAGCCGCATTCGGCTTGCGCTTCTTCTTCGGAGCGGCCTTGCGCGCCGCCTTCTTCGTGGTCTTGCGGACGCTCTTGGCGGATGCCTTGCGCGCCTTCTTGGCTGTCGACTTGCGAGCAGTCTTGGCAGCCGCCTTCTTCCGGGTGCCCTTCTTGGCAGCCGACTTCCTGGCGGTGCTCTTCTTCGCAGCCTTCTTTTTCGCTCCGCCCTTTTTCTTGGTGGCCATCGATGACCTCTCCGATTGGTGAAAGGATCGCGTTCTACAGAGGGAACACGGGTCCATCGCGGAGCAAAGTAAAGATGTCCTGCGTATGCGCAATAGGTTGCGCGATGATTTTTTCTCCGGCGAGCCTTTCTGTCACGCCTCTCGAACACTCTCGAATGGCATTCGCCGGCTCTCCATGAGCCCCGTGCGTCGTGTCGGAGACGACGCTGCGAGCTTCCAGCAACTCGCCGCTGGGCTATCTTTCCCCCGGACCGAACGCAGGAGCAACGATCATCATGTACGGATTCAACGGCACCCGCATAGTGCCCACGCCGGTGAACGAGCCAGTTCGCTCGTACGCTCCGGGCTCCGCCGAGCGCGCATCGCTCAAGGCACGTCTCGTGGAGATGGCCGGCGAGCGCGCGGACATCCCCGTCATCATCGGCGGCAGGGAATTTCGCAGCGGAGAGACGGCGCAGACCGTGATGCCGCACGCCCACGGCCACGTCCTCGCCGACTGGCACAAGGCCACCGACGAGCAGGTGACGACGGCCATCGCCGCCGCGCGCGAGGCGCGGCGCGAGTGGGGAAGCTGGGCATGGGAAGACCGCGCCGCGGTGTTTCTCAAGGCGGCGGAGCTCCTCGCCACGACCTGGCGCGACACTCTCAACGCCGCGACCATGCTCGGCCAGTCGAAGACGGCGTATCAGGCGGAGATCGACTCCGCGTGCGAGCTCATCGACTTCTGGCGTTTCAATCCGCACTTCGCGCAGGAGCTCTACCAGGAGCAGCCGCTGAGCAATGCGGCCATGTGGAACCAGCTCGACTACCGGCCGCTCGAGGGATTCGTCTACGCGGTGACGCCGTTCAACTTCACGTCGATCGCCGGCAATCTCCCCACCGCGCCCGCGCTCATGGGGAACACGGTAGTCTGGAAGCCGGCAAGTTCGGCGATGCTGAGCGCGTACTACCTGATGAAGCTCCTCGAGGAAGCGGGCCTCCCGCCCGGCGTCATCAACTTCCTCCCCGGTGACCCGGCCGCGATCTCGCACCGTCTCATCGACGACCGCGACTTCGCAGGTGTGCATTTCACCGGCAGCACGGCGGTGTTCAATTCGATCTGGACTCAGATCGGCGCGAACATCGCGAACTACCACGGCTACCCGCGGATCGTGGGCGAGACGGGCGGGAAGGACTTCATCGTCGCGCACGCCTCGGCCGATGCGGAGGCGCTCGCGGTGGCGATCGCGCGTGGCGGCTTCGAGTACCAGGGACAGAAGTGCTCGGCGGTGAGCCGCGTGTACATCCCCGAGTCGCTCTGGAAGGAAGTTCGCGACCGGACGGCCGCGATCATGAGCGAGATCCGCATGGGCGACCCGGCCGACTTCCGCAACTTCGTGGGAGCCGTGATCGACCGGAAATCGTTCACCAAGATCAGCGGCTACCTGGACGACGCCGCGAAGAACGCGAAGGTGGTGGCCGGCGGAAAGGCGCGCGGTGAGGACGGATATTTCGTCGAGCCCACGCTCGTGGAGACGCGTGATCCGGGCTACCGGCTCCTCTGCGAGGAGATCTTCGGTCCGGTGGTCACGGCCTACGTGTACCCGGACGCGCGCTACACGGAGACGCTGGAGCTGGTGGATCGCACATCTCCGTACGCGCTCACCGGGTCGGTGTTCGCGCGCGACCGCGCGGCCATCCGCGAGGCCGCCGCGCTGCTGCGCAACGCCGCGGGAAACTTCTACATCAACGACAAACCCACCGGCGCCGTGGTAGGGCAGCAGCCCTTCGGCGGCGCGCGCGCGTCGGGCACCAACGACAAGGCCGGCTCCATGCTCAACCTCACGCGCTGGGTGAGCGCGCGCGCGGTGAAGGAGACGTTCAGTCCGCCGCGCGACTACGCATACCCGTTCATGGGCGAGGAATGAGCTCGAGACATCGCTTCGTAACCTGCGACATCTTCACTTCGCAAGTCTTCGGCGGGAACCCGCTCGCGGTATTCCCGGATGCGAGCGGGATCCCCGAGGAGTCGCTGCAGCAGATCGCGCGGGAGTTCAACCTGTCGGAGACGGTATTCATCCTGCCGCCCGCCGACGACTCGCACACGCGGCGACTCCGGATCTTCACCCCGGCCGCGGAGATCCCCTTCGCGGGCCATCCCACGGTGGGCGCCGCTTTCGTGCTCGCCACTCTCGGGGAGATCGATCTCGTAGACGATGAGACGCACGTGGTGTTCGAGGAAGGCGTGGGCCCCGTGCCCGTGCTGATCCGTTCGCGGGGCGGGAAGCCGGTCTTCACGCAGCTCACCACTGCGGTGCGCCCGGAGATCGGCCCGCCCGCGCCGGGGAGATCGATCCTCGCCGACATGCTCTCTCTCGAGACTGCCGACATCCTGGGCGGAATGAGCGCGCCGCAGGCAGTCTCGTGCGGGCTCCCGTTCCTGATCGTTCCTCTGAAGGACCGCGACGCGGTGAGGCGCGCGAAGGTTCGTCTCGATCACTGGGAATCGTCGCTGCGCATGTACTGGGCACCGTCGATCATGGTGTTCGCGCGCGACGCGGAGCTCGAGGGCTCCGACATCCGCGCCCGCGTATTCGTTCCCGGCCTCGCAGTCCCCGAAGATCCCGCCACCGGCTCCGCCGCCGCTGCGCTCGGCGCCTACCTCGGCGCTCGCGACACCACCGGCACCACGAGCCTGCACTACGTCGTCGAACAGGGCTTCGAGATGGGACGCCCCAGCATCCTCGTGATCGACGTCGAGAAGGAAGACTCCACCGTCACCACCGTCAAAGTCGGCGGCGAAGCCGTCATGGTTTCCGAGGGGGAGATCAGGGTTCCGGCAGGGGGCTGAGAAACTACAAAAGGGAGAACGGCCGAGAACTGCAAGGAGGTTTGGAGGACTCCGTATCAGTGAAAGCTCCTTGTCTCCCTTCAGCCACCTGGGTAGTGAGAGTGAAGTGTGTTTTTGGGGAACTGCTCCCGCGGCTCGAGCTCGAACCGCGGGAGCAGTTCCCCAAAAACACACTGTCCTTTCCCTCGAAGAGATCGTTCAAAGGAGACAAGGAGCTTTCATTGAAAGCAGTTCTCCAAACCTCCTTGCTTCTCTCGGCAGTTCTCCCTTTTGTAGTTTCTCAGCCAGCCGCAACCCGCCCGAGGGCGATGTTGGCGCGGGTGACGGCGATGGCGCGGAGGTTCGGGGTCCAGATGCTGACCTGGTTGCGACCGGCGTCCTTCGCGGCGTAGAGAGCTTCGTCGGCGCGGGAGTGGAGGTCGTGGATGATGTTCTCCTCCACGACGCGCACGGCGACGATGCCGATGCTGACGGTGACGGGGATCTTTCCGGAGATGCCATCGAAGCGGCGGCCCGCCACTTCCTCGCGGATGCGCGTCGCGAGACGGAAGGCGCCGGCGGCGTTGGTCTCCGGAAGGAGAAGCGTGAACTCGTCGCCGCCCGTGCGCGCCACGACGTCACCCACGCGCGCGGCACCGCGCAGGAGCTCGCCGACCTCGTGAATCACCGAATCGCCCGCGAGATGCCCGAACGTGTCGTTGACTGTCTTGAAGTGATCGACGTCGAGCGCGATGAGTGCGAGCTCGCTCCCGCTGCGGGCAGCGCGTGACACCTCGTGATCCAGATGCTGTTCCAGGCCGCGCCTGTTCAGGCAGCCGCTCAGCGCATCGGTCTGCACGAGGCTCGAGAGCTGCGATCGCACGCGGTTGTACGCTCTGCCGACCATCGTGACGCTGTCCGGGTGCTCGTCGGAGCACACCTCGTACTCGCCCGAGAAGTCTCCCTCCTCGGCACGCTCGAACAGGTCCACGATGCGCTCGAGCCGCACCTTGAAGTTCCCGTAGTGCAGAACGAACCAGGAGGCGGTACAGACGAAGAGCGACAGCGAGAAGATCTCCTGCGGCCATGAGAGCGAAGCGCCCGCATCCATGGCCTCGAGAATCATCGCGAGATAGCCGGCACTCACCGCGAAGAGCGCCGACCACGCGAAAGTGCGTCCGAAATAGAACTCGGTGAGATGCAGGATCGCGAATCCGAAGAGGAGCGCGCGGTCGTAGTACTGCGGCGGCACCACCATGTACGTGGTGCCGAAGAGGAACGCGATGTCCGCCGCCAGAAGCGTCCCCACCATCCAGTCCTTGGCCTCGCCGCCGAGTCGCACGAGCATGGCGAGGAAGAACACGACAACCGGATATCCGAGTGCACTCCATGCCGCGAGACGCGGAAGCGCCGGCATGCCGCCGTCCATCCGCAGCGCCACGCCCATGGCACATACGAGCAGGCCGAAGCCGATGCGGATCTTGCTCTGCCAGAGCAATACCTCGCCATTGGCCTGGCCTACGGTTGGTGCGGGAACTTGTAGGTTGACTGAAGCGATCGACATTCGACTCGGTGCCTGAGTAGTACGGCCCCCACGAAGCGACCCTCGTGCCAGCGGGCCCGCCAGCTCTCAAGTCGTTATCACACTTCGAGATACCATTCGAGCCCCGCCTTCGCGGCCGTGGCCTGGAGCGACGCTTTGTGCGAGGCTGCCGCAAAATGCGACGACCCGTCCGGACACCACCCGGGAGGGCGATCCGTGCCCGTTGCGTGCCTTCGCTTTTCCATGACTGACCAGCACGCGGAAATGGCACACGCCGGCCCGTGGCGCGGATGCGAAAACCGCCCCGCGTGCGATCGCGGGACGGCCTCCGACATGGTGTTGGTCCTGCTGTGCTTCAGTGATTCACGAGCGCGTCACTGCGCGCGGCGGATCGCCGGTTTCACCACCTGATTTCGTTCGTCCACGAACACGATTCGCGGCTCGAAGTTCTCCAGTTCCGCTTCCTCGTACTCCGCGTAGCTGATCACGATCACGTGGTCGCCGGCAGCACCGAGCCGCGCCGCGGCTCCGTTGAGCTGCATCGCTCCGCTGCCACGCTCTCCTTCGATCACGTACGTCTCGAGACGCGAGCCCGTGTTGATGTTCACCACCTGAACCTTCTCGAAAGGGAGCAGGTCGGCCGCTTCCATGAGGGCGCGGTCGACCGTGAGACTCCCTTCGTAGTGCAGATCCGCTCCCGTGAGAACCGCGCGATGGATCTTCGACTTGCACATCGTTCTTCTTGCGGGCACTACTCTACCTCCCTATGCGTTCGCGCTCGCGCTGCCGGAAAGTGCGCTGGTGCAGTGTGGGCAGCGTGATGCGGCCGCGTCGATGCTCATTCTGCAATACGGACAGACCTTGGTCGCCGGTGCTGGTGCGGCGGCCTCCTCCTTGATGAACAGCTTGCTCAACCGCCATGCGACGAAGCCGATGATGAGAAAGTTCAGCACGGCGCTCGCCAGATCGCCCACTCCGAAAGCTATCGGCCCCACGTGCCATACCGCCTTCTGCCAGTCGCCCGATGGTGTCAACACCGCCACGATCGGCATGATGATGTCGTTCACGATGGCCTGCACCACCGTGTTGAGCGCCGCCCCGATGACGAACGCGATCGCCAGTGCCAATGCGTTCTGCTTGATCAGGAATGTCTTGAACTCTTTCCACATGGACGACCTCGTTGGATAGGGTATGGTTATTGTCGAATGGTGATCGCGCCAAGGCAAGGGGACGGGGTCAGGCACCTGATCGTAGAGGTCCCGGCAGCGTTGCTGCCGGGGGGACGGGGTCAGGCACCTGATTGTAGAGCCCCCAGCCGCGTTGCGGCTGGGGGCTCTACAATCAGGTGCCTGACCCCGTCGTTCCCGTCGTTCCCACGGGAGGCGCGCCGAGTGGCGGACGCACGTGTCCGTGGGACCATCCGAAGAGATACTCGCACGCCGGCCCGCACACGCCGCCCTGACACGGACCCATGCCGATTCGCGTGTAGAGCTTCGCCTGTCGAACCGTCCACGCGGGATCGAGACGGGAGCGCGGGACGTCTTCGCAGCGGCAGATGATGGTGTCGGGCGCCGCCAGCTCGCGAAGCTCGGCGCGCGGGCGGAACGCCAGCGCCAGCCTCTCACCGAATGTCCGCCACCGCTGCCG
>Ga0182738_1007518_pt1 | contig 11060 bp, 5 predicted proteins | sample eDN5th30CBELigMG_FD_128876 | JGI IMG/M metagenome (GOLD analysis project Ga0182738, IMG submission 128876) | Enriched Miracle-Growth compost microbial communities from Emeryville, California, USA - eDNA 5th pass 30_C BE-Lig MG (version 2)... ... | reverse complement strand
GAATCCATGAAATAACATTTATTTTCAAAGTGAAATCTATAAATCATATAACTCCCTTGTCTGGACCTAATATCTCGAGTAATTAAATAGAAACTTATATATACCAAGAGGCTTCATATAATGTAGGTTATATGGATTGCAGAGTCTGAGGACTCAAATAATAATAAAAATAACTCATTTTTTAAAAAGCAAACTTAATTCAATTTCAAAATAAATTCCTTCTCGTCAAGACCAAACTTTACATGACAGGAAATTTTGGTGGAAATGACAATAGAATCAAAATTACAAAAAACTATTGGAATAGACTTCAATCATGAGTTCTAAAACATGAAAAAACTTTTACAAAAACATCATCAGCAGAGTATTGTTTTTTGAAACTTGAATAGATTCTCTTTTTCGTTAAATTCTTGTTGCGGCTAAAAATCAGCATTCAATCTCATTAAAAAAGTGGGGAGAAAAGAAGAATTTAAACACTTTTTTCTCATAAATTGCTATTATCTCATTTTGGATTTTCTTTAACTCAAAAAAGTTTTGAGATGACAATAGGTCACTTGGTAGAAAATCCTTTAACCTCATTGACTTCATTTTTGACTGTTTGAGGAAAGTAAGCTTTTCGAATTCCAATGAGAGCTTTCATTCTTTCATTTTTGTCATTTTTCGAAAAAAAAAATCCGAGTCGAAATTTTTCGGATAAAAAATTGTTGGGGAATTCTTCTCTTCGCAGTGATTATTTTTGAAAACAAAATTTTTATCACAAAAGCTCATTTTTTAATTCTTTTGGGAAAGAAGTTTATTTATTCTCGTTCTCTTCAACTCCGACCCAAAAATTTATTTTCTCTTTCAGAAAGAAAAATCCTGAGATCTGTCAAATTTTCAGTTCATCAAAAAATTTCCCTGAAAACTTTTTCTTCTGATTTCACAGCTTGGAAAAAAACCACGCATAAATCTTTTCCCAAGTCATCAAAAACCCTGTTAATATTCACCAGAATTCTATCCATATTGCCATTTTTTTATGAACCATTCATTGGAGCTCCCAGCCATCAACAAAGCTAAATCAAATTGGTTTTCTAAATTTTTTTGAGACTAGTTATATTCATACCGTATATAGAGCGATCCATATGAAATCAATCAATGCATAAAAATGGCCATCAATTGGTCAAACAATTTCACAACTAGTATGTATCAAAGAAATGCGGATCTTCTTTAGTGGTGGGCGTTGAGCTTATTCTCTAAATGTCTGAGCTTTTCAACGTCATATCTAGGGTCGGTAATATCATGGAAGAAGTCAGCACCATAAACGCTCAAATACTTTCTGGCAAGTTCTCTTCTGGAAGGTCCTTGCAACCAATTGTTAATAGTATTGGGAGTTCTGATGATGAAATATTCAGCAGCCAACAATCCTCCGAAAAGAGCAGCAGAACCAGCGCTAAAGTATCTATTTCTGAACATAATAGTACCAACGGCAGCATTAACACCGCAAGCAGCCCACAAAACACTTCTATTGATAATGCCACTTGGGTAGTGAGTGAGGACTCTGCCTTCTTCGTCGCTAAAGAAGTGGTGATTAAAAACACTGATCTTCTTCAAAGCAAAAACAGTTCTGTCGACAATTTGACTTTCAGAGTATTCAGAAAGATGTTTGTGGGTATAATTTGAAGTATCGACGGTGGCATGGTGTCCGTGGTGGCCGAAAGGAGACTTGATGAAGTGGAGGAAATGTTCAAAAGGTGAGTGGCTGTGGAAGTCATAAAAAGGTCTGAACTTCTCAATGAGTTCAGCATTGATTTGGTGCTCAGTATCGCTCATTGTTTTATTTTATTTCTTCTATTAAAGTATAGATAATGTATTTAAATCCAAAAATTTATTCATTCACAAAAAGAAATTTCATTCATAAAAAAATCATATCTTCAGGGATCTTGAGGGAGAATTCTTTCGATCTGCCTGAAAAATTGTTTGATTTTTTTTTCATTGAAAAATGATCAAGAAAAATCAAATCTCACCAAAAAAATGACTCTCCTCTCTCTATTTGAAATTCCTTTGATTTCCCATCATGAAAAAAAATTTCAAGCAGCCAGCCAAGAAGAAAAATGAAAAGAAATCTTGGTATCTTGATTCAAATTTCATCATGATCATCATATATTATTAATTAGAGCTTCGGCTTATCTTGCTAATAAATTATTAATTGTATCTCCGAATAGTACTCTGACAATAAAATCTTTCTTTTTTAAATGAAAGCCTTCCAATCTTTGTTCGAAAGAGTTTGCCACATCCAACTTTATGGAAAAGTCGATGCTAGCATGTAATATTGCCAGAGTTCGTTTTGGGTAATCGAATAGGGTCCAAAAATTGAGAGATGGATTGAGTGGATTCAGATATTACTCTCCTCAAATTATTGCTGTCTCCATCAACTCCGAAGGAGGTATAATGAAAACTTTTGACGCCAATCTCAGCAAATTCTAGGCTCAATCACACAAGCTAAAAATATAAACTCTATTGTGCAAAAATTCTCTCGCGAAACCAGGTAAATTTGCTTTGAAAACCCTATTGAAATTAAAAAAAAGCGCTCCAGTCTTCACTTTTGCTGAAGATTTCTCCCTCGGACCTGCCAACATTATTTTGACAGCTGGCAATAAATGTTTTGCAAGTATGAGAATAACAAACTAATGATTATTTACAAATAAAAGGCCAACACTCAATTATTGGAGAGCACAGTTTCTTCTACAGAAGCTTCGGATACAAAAAGCTTTTGGAAAAATATGACGTTCAGGCAGAGTATATTTCTCAAGGAAAAAACAAAGTTAAGATCAACCCTTTTGAAGATTTAACCGAAGAAGGAAGCAAATGGTAGCAGATCAGCGATTCGTTTAAATGTTGATTTCTTAGGGTTGAAAACATGTTGGATGAAATGGAGTTGGAATTGAAAGCTCAAGTCATTAAAAACCGTCAAGACGCTTTCCAAAATAAGAAATTGTCAAATGAAGCCATCGAAAAAGAAGTCTTTGAAACTCCAATCTTGACTGCTGAAGAAGCACTTAATTATGGGTATAGAACTGAAATTATATTGAATCATTAAGCGTGTGTAGGTTGATTGATGGAATTTCAACACTTGAAAAGACTGTCACTGAGAGATATGGCCTTATGAAACATGTTGAAGTTATGAAAAGAGGGTTCTTTGATGATAGAATTAAAAGTATGCCTGAAAAGTGGTACGCCGATATCTAAACTTCCTAAAATACTTCAAAGAATTCATATTTTATAATAAAGTGTACGCTGATTGGATCTAATAAAAATATCATATATGATACTTAAATTAACCATTTTTGAGAAATCTCTTGTTGTTGGATTAATCACTGATAAAAAGTTTAGATAGATCGATAGATAATCATGTAGATAGACAAAAGTATTAAATAGTAAGAGGCCACTCTTGAATATTTCACACTAGGGAATATAAAAGAGTGTCCTTTTATTTTTAGCAGGACTTTTGATAAAAACTCACAAGAAGTCTTGCTAAAAAAGTCGGTCAGTACGAGTAAAAAGTTTCCTCGACCAATTCGATCAAGAAAGTACGTAATAGAGTGATTAATTTCTAAATACTAACTAAAAAAATAATTTTCAAAATTGTTTCATTCAGTGGTACTTTTTTTCGAGTCGGATAGCCATGTCTCTGAGTCCGACAAAAATTTGGTCAAATTTGTCGAGCATCAGTTTTTGTTGCTTCAGCAATTCTTCGGGCTTGGGGAGCTCTTTGAATTTTATAGTTTTAACAAGGGCTTTCTCAAACTGTTTTCCAAGGTGGTAGGCTGCATCAATCTCAACACTTGAGTCTCCGATGCAAACCAAGTTTGTCACAATTTCTCGCTCATATTGCCCCAACAAACTTAAAAAGGCCTCTTGCTTCCATCTTTGCTTTTCTTCGGGATAGATTTTTTCATAACAAGAGCGAGCTGAAATGATGGTGATATCATTTTCCTCAATCACAGAAAAAGTTTTTGGGAGGAACACCTGGGCGCTATGCTGCACCCATCCTTCTTCAGCATTGGTAATGATAAAGGTGTTCCCAGAACTACTTGCCTTTTTTAAAAGCTGGCTTGCGGCTTCGTCCAGGGGCTTCAAAATACATTTTATGGTTGGAGTCATGCTCTTTATGCCAAGAGTAATCAAGTATGAAGTGCAAAGAAGAGTATCATCCCAGTCGAGGATTATTATGGACTGGTTTTTCTTTGTTGGAGTCAATCGAAGGATCTTCATCTGAATAAGCCTGTTGTAATAGCTGTTTCTCATTTGATCACTGCTTTTCATGAGAAAATCCGTCGACTCGTCAGCCCCAGAACTTGAAGACTGGCAAATAGCAGCGTCCCCTTCTCCAGACTGGATATTTTCGAGCGAAGTTGGCTCACTAATAGACTCTGATCTTGTTTTTGCTCCACTCGCGAGGGTTGTGAGGCTTTGGGATCCTTCTGAACGAGCACATGCAGGCTTCTTTAAAAGCAGATTCTGTTTTACCAAATTGTTTTTGACAAATTCTTCAGAGTCTTGGCAATAGCCCAGTCGATCAGAAGTAGAATTCTCTGGAAAATTGTTTGATGATCCACATGGATTGATTGAAGGGGAAACTTCGGACTGTTCATCGTGGCTGCTTGACTTTTCATGGATGTACTCTGTGATTTTCTTTTTATTTTCTTGGGTCATTGATTGCATGGATTTAGCTCCAAGGCCGATCTTACAAAAAAAATGGGTTTTCAGGAGCAAATTCTCTTTACTCATTTTTTCATCATCTCCGTCCAAAGACTGAATCTCGGAAAGAGTGCAGCTTCTCTGAAGGGCATTTCGAGGGAGGGTTTCTTGCATTGGCCGTTTAGGACCAAGGTAAAGAGTTTTGATTAAAAATTATTAAAAATCTATGAGCTAATCTCATTTCCTTTCTGACAATTAAACGAAATTAGGAAATAATAATTGAACCAAAGAGATGAAAATTGTCTTTTTTGGAGGATTCAATCAGTTTGAAAAGAACAACGTAACTATGTACCCATTCGAGTGGATTATTTCTGGGAAAGAATTTCTTTGTCCAACTAAAAGGTTTTCATTATTTCATAACAAAAACTTTAAAGTCTCAAAAATACAAAAACCCTTCTCAATCCCGAATCAAATTAAACTGGGATGAGAGAGGTTTGTTAAAGTAAACATTATTTATCAATAGTTTTTCTCCCGATGAAATACAATTTAAATTTACCCGATCTCATACACTTTTTTCTTATATAAAATTTTGTTTCAAAATTGTCTCACAATATCTCGAAATTTCCCTACAAATAGCTGCGAATGCATCTTTCAATGATTTCACCTTGTATTCAAGAAGAGATTAAAACTTCCCAAAAAAGTATTTACGAAGGCGCGAAAAATCAAGGTATCAGAAAATTTTCAACTTTCCCCCAAAATATCGAGTCTTTCCTCAATCTTCTGATCTCATATTTCTTAAAGCATCCTCTCTCTATTCCTGATCAGATCAGATCATTTCAAAAGAAAAAATTATCCTTGACAAACAAAACTTTCTCTCTGAGCATGAAAAAAATTTTTTTCTCGACTTTTTTGTAAAGACAGAGAAAAAGTTATTTCTCAACCTTTACCAACATAAATTGTTATTCTTTGACTCACTTCTTGAAAATTGCTATGAATGGTCAGGAAATCTCTCATTAACAAAACATGGAAATCTTTTTTTGAAACAGAATTGAGGAATGGTTTATTATTGGCCCAATGGCCCAGGGAATGCAGATAAATGTATCATAAACTCTTGATAAATTGGGAGAGAAACGAGAAAGTGCGAATAATAATTATTAGTCATTTTAAAATCCTCCTCTGAGTTGGAGAACCATATGAAGAGTGCTGCCAGCTTCAAGTTTATAATCAGAAATTTTGTTTTCATCAGCTCTAAAACTCATTATTTCAATAAAAAAGAGTCAATATACAATTGTTTGCCACCAAAGATCAATTTAATTTGATCAACAAGAATTCCTTCCTTTTCTTGAAGTGCTGTCTTGATTTGCAAGATCTAAAGCGTTCAAAACATATAAAATGGCTTCATTATACAGTGTTATCGGGTTCGAAGTTAAAGCTTTGCTTAGTACCAGAAAGAGTCTTGATGAAAATCTGCATAAGAATTACGCTTTGACAAATATTTTTTTTTTATTCAGCTAATTTAACAAAAATTTTGTTTGCAATCTTTCAAAAATAAAATTCTTTTCTCTTTCTCATAAAAGAATTGGAGAAAATCTGAGAATGAATAATGAAAATTTCTGGATGCAGAAAATTCAGAGAAAAATGTCTTTTTCAATCATCTTTCTCGAGAATTCAAGATATTATCGAACGTCGTTTCAAAAAAGTTTGACGTTTCCCTCAAAAGGCCCAACGACATCACTGCAATCCAAACATCAAGATTCTTGAGGAAAGAAATTTCTCATCTTATGAAAATTAAAAAAAATCCGTTTATGATATTATTAAGATTACTCAAAACTGATCTTGCCAATTGAACAAAAAAGGTTTTTTTCTCTCTTCTTATTGAGAAGAGTCATTCTGATTTGACTAAAGACCGAGAGAAAGAGCGTTGCTTCTACTGTCTAGCAAATCTCACAGTAAAAAAAAAACTTTGCTTGCTCGAACTTTCACGAGCTAAGTTGAGAAAATAAAGGCACAGTGAGAGTTCCATTTTCTAAAGAAACAAACTCTTAAAAAATAAAACTCAGATTTTCTTGATGGAAACGAACAAGGGTTGAAGAGATAAAAAGCATATTTTCTGACTGAAACCAAAGGAAATTCTCATATTTATAAAGGATGATGGTTGAGAAAAGCAGATAATTTTTAGCATATAATAAAAGGGATTGGTAGATAACAAAAAATTTGTATCGGACTCAAACTCGATATCAACCACTACTGGGTTTAGATTATCATCAATTTTTGCTAAAAACTCTCAATTTGGCCTTTAAAAAATGGCGTCATCTCCGATCAATCTCCAGGCGGATCGAGGCTTTCTTGGCTGAGAAAGCTCTTTCCACATGTTTAAACATGTTTTTGAAGCTACAAAAAAATAGGCGCTTTTTCAAAAGGAAAAAAATTTTATTACAATGAAACCATCAGACTAAATCTCGTGTGAATTTTATTCCTGCTTTATTTATATTAATTTAATTTCTTCATGAAAAGTGGGGAAATCTCGCCCTTTGAACCAATTTTAAGCTTCTCTCAAGAGAAAAATGTGATCTTTCGTTTGAATTTCTTCACCTAAAGGGAGGGTTTGTTGAGTTTTTTTTTTTAAGCTCAAACAGCAAAAGCTCTCGATTTTAAAATTTATTTAAATCTTTGCCAGGTCGGTTGAGTCCAAAAAGTTCTGGAGTTGGATTCAAGTTTTAGTCGCGAGCTTAAATGGCTAAGGGGAACAGAAGCTCAACCAAGCCCAAGGATTTTTGGAAATGAATGAAATTGAAGTTGGAGCTGGTTGAATAAAACTTCCTATAGATCTTTTTGTCAAATTAAACTAATAAAACTGGATCCAATGAACCAAGCGTTGCATTTTTAGATAAGAAGTAGATTGTCTCCCGACAACTACTTCCCTTCTTCCTTTCTTCTAAAGGAACGATCCTCAGATATTCAAAAAATATTCGAGAGGAAATTTCTTCCATCATCAACACTTTAACCAAAAATTAATAATATTAACAAATTTGAGTTTAATAATATTCAGTCAGAGCCAATTCCTTCCTAAAATTGAAAAGAGACCTCCTCACTTTATCATTGTTTCTCTTTGACAATGGATGAACATCTTTTCACCTCACAAAAAAGATCTCTCAAAAATTCATTGCCATAAAAAAATTTTATACATTAGTATATTAAAAAACCCTCTAAAATTTTATAAAAAATTGAGTCTCAAACTCAAATAACTATTCATAAGCCAACGAAATTTTATCACCAGTTTTAAATTATGAGCAATGAAGAGTAGAAATGACCAATATTGAAAAACTAATTTTTATGTTTGGAAAACTTGGAAAAAAATCCATTTTTTATTCATGTCTAAAAGCGGCTAGTTTAGTTTTTAGGCTCCTATTTCGGTGGAAAAACAAAATTCGGAAAATTTCTTCATCATCATACATACATATTTATAAATTTATTAAAAAGAGATGAAAATAAATTAAAAAGTTCTTTCTATGTATTGGAGAACATAAGCCTCTTTTTTATCATTTGAAAAGGGCATTCAGTTTAAGAAGCAAGTAAGTTTATCATAATAAAGATACACTTTGAATAAATATCAAGCAGAAACATGGAGACGCAGATGAGATAATTTATTGAGATAAGATTAAAATGAAATTTTGGTTGGTGAAATGATTAAAAGTATATTTTTTTCACTTTGGCCTTTCAATGAAGATTTTCATAACAAGAATTAAAAAATCTATTTCGACGATTTAGCAAAACTATAACCACCAAGCATCTTTATTCTTAACCATGCCAATTCGCTTGACAAATCAAAATATTAACTATTTCCCATTTTCTCGATATGGAAAGCTCCTTCTGCTACAGCTCTCTGCAATTTCCTCAACAATTAGCATTTATCCATCATGAAGATAATTATTCTCAAGATTATGATGAAAAATTGGTTCCTGATGATCAAATGCTTTTTGATCAATCTGAATCTGGAATCGATGATGACCATTTCCAAAAAAGGCGAGAAGAAAAACACAAAATAACGTCACCCATCAGAAAAACCTCTCTTTCAAGGAGAGTCCGCAAGACAAAAGTCAAGGACAGCAAACCAATAACAAGAAATTGGACTGACGATGAACACAAGAAATTCCTGGCCTTCTATAAAGAAGGAAAGGGGGGTTTCAGCTGGAATTTGTCTGCCGGTTCAAAAAAAAGAAAAGGCGTCTTTAAAGAAATGAGTAGCTTCATTGGTACAAGAACCCCAAATCAATGCAAAAGCCATGAGCAGAAATTTCGCTCGAGGCTCCTCCAATCGAGCAATTGCCAAACTCCTTTTGATCTTGACTTTGATTCAAGTCCTGATTCAGCAACCCTTGAGTCCGAGAGATCCCCCTCCAATCATGAGATGGATGATCATTCTTCCCCTGATAGGATTGATGCATCACCAATCTCCACAGCACTGACCAACCAATCTCCAGGAAAAGATTTTCATGAAGTTGATAAATATTTCAATCTCGACTTCCAAGCCTCTTCCTCATATTTCGAGGAGGATAAAAAGAATTTCATCAAGATTAGTAGCTTTGATGATGAGATCCAAGAAATTGAAAATTCTACTACTTCTAATACTCTTCAAGAAAAGACTTGGACCAGTTTGATTCAAGGAGGCTCTAATCATAGCCTTCATTTGGAAATCTGGTCCAAAATGCTTGACCTCGTCCGGGAAGTTCCCACAGATTAAACAAAGCTCAATTTTTTCATACTTGCTCACAAAAATATTTGTCCAAACAAATATCTTGCAGCTTGCTATTTTTAATGAATGCTCAGATAAACAATTTCAGGACCTACGAAATGTTTATCTTTTTACTTTTAGTTTGAATTTGACTGCTTATGAAAAAGAATTTGATGTTTAAGATACTAAATTCTTTCTTTCTCGTTCTCCTAAATACAATTAATTTATAATTTATAAGATTAAATAAAAGTTTATACATCATAATGATTACTTTTTAAAAATTACTTCTCTCTTTCATTTAAATGAGGGCCATGATTTTCTTTTCAGAGAGTCATTTCAAAGTTTACTTCGCATAATTTTAAAGGGGATAAATGCTTGATAAATCTCTAAATTTTTTCGGAAGATTGGATATCAATACTAACATAAAAATAAATTCGTTCAAATCTCATTTCGAAGCTTTGGTGAGCCAAGTCTATTTCCATATCATCAGAGCTTTAAAAAAAAAACCCTTAAGGAGTAAATTTAATTTAATTTCAACAACAAATGTCGTTTCTTTATCCTCCAAAACAATAGAATCTTTTCGAACTGATAAAATTTCCAAAAGTTAGGAGGGAAAAATTTTCAAGAAGAAACTCACTCAAAATCTGCTCACCCCAGATCTTGCTTGATTACAGTTACTTTTACCTCATTTATCCTACTAGACAATCTTGCTTCCGCTCAAAGTAAGAAAGAATCCAACTAATTCGAGATATTCTTCCTGATGAATCAAAATACAGTGAAAATCAAGGCTTTTTCAGTCTTAGAGAAAAGTCTTTAAGAAATGAATGATTTGATAAAAATGAAGTTTCCTTTAAGAATCGAAAAAGAACATTGGAAGAAAATTTTTACGAGGGCAAAAATTTTAATTGAGATTTTTAATTAAAACCGCCTCACCCTCACCTGGCAAGAATATCATCTAACTAACGAACCCTTTTCAGCGAGATCTTGAGTTCAAGTGAATGATTTTGAAAAGAAGACATCCCTTTTCAAGCTTTGAATTTCACTTCGCAATCTCGATGGTTCTCTAATCTAAAGGGACAAATAATTAGTTTATTGGTTGATTTCCAAATTTGGACATAAATTGAAAGGTACTGAAATTGATTTTTCGATTTATTCTATTTTTAACCTCCTGCATGCGGAAAGTATCAATATTGGTACGCCCATAAATTTTTTTCTCCCTTCTTCAGCAACGGAAAATTAAACCCCCAAATCATTAGCAAAATTTTTCTTGTCCTTCTTTTCATTTTTTTTTGGATGGGGGCAAGGGCCAGCGAAAAACATAGCGAAAACACCCATTCCATAGCGAACGTCATAGCGAAAAAAATTTTGACCATAGCGAAACCGTAGCGAAAATTTTTGACCCCACATTTGACCCCAAATAACTCCTCTGGTATCAATCCTTGGAACATATTCAGATAAGTTGGGGCTGGTTTCTCACAAAATCGGTCAACCAGGTAAATTTAAACTAAAAAAAAAAATTTTCCATTTGCAAGACTAAGTCAATAAATAAGAAACAAAAAAACATTGAAAGGCCAACTCAAATTTATTGGTTCGTTTCGGATGAGGGTTTACACATCGAATGATATTTTTTTTTGAAAATCGGTTGGATTTTTTC
>Ga0182738_1007517_pt1 | contig 11060 bp, 11 predicted proteins | sample eDN5th30CBELigMG_FD_128876 | JGI IMG/M metagenome (GOLD analysis project Ga0182738, IMG submission 128876) | Enriched Miracle-Growth compost microbial communities from Emeryville, California, USA - eDNA 5th pass 30_C BE-Lig MG (version 2)... ... | reverse complement strand
TCGGGGTTCGGCTACGCACTGGCCGCGGTAGTGGTCGTGGTGTCGGTGATCGCGATCGGCGTGATGCTGCCGGTGACCCGGCCGATGTTCTTGAACAACCACTACGCCACGGTCTCCGGCGCGCTGGTGGCATCGATGGTGGTCATCCCGCTGCAGACCGTGATCCCCGAGGAGTTGGCGTTCCGCGGTGCACTGCACGGCGCACTGCACCGGGCATGGGGGTTTCGCGGGGTGGCCGCGGCCGGCTCCTTGCTGTTCGGACTGTGGCATGTCGCGACATCGCTTGGCCTGACCAGCAGCAACGTCGGTTTCACCCGTGTTCTCGGGGGCGGATTCTTCGGCATGCTGGCCGGGGTGACACTCGCGGTGCTGGCCACCGGGGCCGCGGGCTTCGTGTTCAGCTGGTTGCGGCGACGCAGCGGCAGCCTGATCGCGCCTATCGCGCTGCACTGGTCACTCAACGGTGTCGGCGCGCTGGCCGCCGCACTGGTGTGGCACGTGACTGGCTAAGCCCGCCTGAGGCCCCGCCGGCTCAGACCAGCAGTACTGCCGCACCGGCGATCCGGCCCGCACTCAGGTCCATCAACGCCTGGTCAGCATCACCCAGCGAGTACACCGGCGTCGTCACGTCGATGTGGTGCGCTGCCGCGAAGTCGAGGAAGGCGTGGGCATCCGAGCGGGTGTTGGACGTCACCGACCGGATCTGACGCTCACGGAACAGGTGGCGCTGGTAGTTCAGCGGTGGGATATCGCTGAGATGGATGCCGGCGATGGCCAGGGTGCCGCCGGCGTCCAGCGCCTGGCAGGCGGGTAGCACCAGCTCGCCGACTGGGGCGAACAGGATCGCGGAGTCCAGCGGCACCGGTGGCGGATCGGCGGCGCCCTGGGCCGAGGCAACGCCCAGCTCCAGTGCCAGTTCCCGCGCTCGCTCACCACGAGTCATCACATGTACCTCGGCGCCGCTGGCGAGGGCGACCTGCGCGGTGATGTGCGCACTACCGCCGAATCCGTAGATCCCCAGCCGCCCGCCCGGGGGCAGCTCCGCGCGCTGCAAGGACCGGTAGCCGATGATGCCCGCGCACAGTAACGGCGCCAACTCGGTGTCGCTGTAACCGCCGGGCAGGCGCAGCGCGAAAGCTGCGGGCACAGTGGCGAATTCGGCATAGCCGCCGTCGTCATCCCAGCCGGTGTAGCGCGACCGCGGGCAGAGGTTCTCGTCGCCCCTGCGGCAATAGCGACAGGTGCCGCACGTGTGTCGTAACCAGGCGATACCGACCCGGTCCCCCACCTCGAACTCGTCACCGGCGTCGGCGCCGACCTCGACGACTTCGCCGACGACCTCATGGCCGGGGACCACACCGGGCCGGTGCACCGGAAGGTCGCCTTCGGCGACATGCAGGTCCGTACGGCACACGCCGCAGGCCCGCACGGCCACCAGCAGCTCCGACGGCTCCGGTCGCGGCACCGTGGTACTGACCCGCTCGAGCGGTCGGTTGGCTATCGGGCCCGGCCGTTGGACGCGCCATGCCGACATCGACACCCCGGACAACTGCGACACCATAGACCTATGGTGCGCGTTCGACAGCCGGGACGGCTACCTGCGGCGAGCCAATCCCACGACCCAGAGCAAGAGGATGGCCCCGCCTAGCGAGACGAAGAAGGTGAACCACCTGCGGCCGTGCTCAACGTCGACGCCGAGCCAACCGAGCAGCATGCCGCCGATGAATCCGCCGATCACGCCGATCAAGACGTTGAGCAGAATCCCGGAGCCACCGCGCTTCATGATGCGGTTCGCCAGCCAGCCGGCGATGCCGCCGATCAGGACATAGGCCAGCCAGCTGACCGACGTCGGCGTCGACAGTGCAGCAGCGAGATAGCTTCCGGCCATGGGCGTGATCAGCGGGGATTACGCAGCGGGGGCGGGGGCGGGAGCGGGTGCCGGCGCAGGCGCAGGTGCCGGCGCAGGCGCAGGCGCCGGGATTCCCGGGATGCCCGGGGCCGGGGCAGGCGCTGCTTCGGCGGGCGCCGCGCCCAGCGGCCGGATGGACTCGGCCAACGCGATAGCCGCGTTGGTGTCGACCGGGTTGTTGGCCGTGCCCAGCCACACCACGAACCACCGTTCGGTCTGCGGGCCGGTGCCCTCGGCCGGCGGTACACCGATCACGCCGCTCCAGATCTGGCCGACCGGCTTGGCCGGGTCGGTGAACTTGACCTCGTAGTACGACGCGCTGCCGGTCAAACCGCCCCCGTTGAGCGGAGCGTTCACCTGGTTGGCGCGGGTGCCGGGGTAGGGCATGAAGAACTCGCCCATATCCGATCCGAGGCGGGTGGCGGCCTTGGCGTTGTCGGCCTCGGCGCTGGCGTAGAGCCGCTGGTCCAGCTTGCCCAGCACGATCCTGGTGTCGTTGGCCACCGGCGCCGGCTGACCCGGCAGCATCGGCTCACCGGTCTTCTTGCTCAGCAGCGACGAACCGTACTCCAGGTGACTGGTGTCGGACTGCACCCAGCCACCCGGCAGCACGAAGCTGAATCCGCCCGCGACGTCGTCGACACGGCCCACCTCGGGTGGCGCGGGCTCGGCGGCCGGAGCCGGGGCGTTCGGGTCGGCCGGCGGGGCATCCGCGCTGGCCGGCGGCGCGGGAGGAGGCGGCGGCACCGGGTCCGCATACACCGGCGCCGCAACGGCGAATGCCAACGCACCGGCGACCGCGGTCGCGGCCATCGCCCGAATTCCCCTGGAGGTCAGGTCCACCTGCTTCATGGCAGAAAAACCTACCGCGTTGCCATCGGTACGCAAGTTACGCCGTGCCGGGGTGTGTCGCGCGCAGCGTCACTTCCTGGGCTTTGACCCCGAACCAGACCGTCTCCCCCGGCGTCAGACGCAGCTCCGCCGCCGCGTCGGCGGTGATGTCCGCGGCCAGTCCCGGCGCTCCGTCGGGCTGGTCCACACCGCGCACCTGGACCGTGCTGCCGCGTACGTCGAGCTCGGCCACGATCACCTCAAGCAGATTGCGGGGACTGCCGTGGCGCGGCGGCTCCCGGTAGACCGCCACCGCCCGCGGTGCGCTGACCGCGACCGCCGGCCGGCCCGGTTCCACACCGTCATCGGTGCTGCCGTGCCACTGCTCACCCCACCCGGTGCGCAATACGCCGGCGGAGTCAAGCACCCCCGCGACCAGATTGACTCCGGCGATCTGCGCCCCGAAGCGACTCCGCGGTGCGGCCAATATATCTGCGGCGCAGCCGATCTCAGCGATCCGCCCGGATTCGAGAACCAAGACCCGATCAGCCAACGCAAATACGTCGAGCAGGTCGTGAGTGACCAGCACGGTGGTGCGCCCTGCCGCACGAAGCGCGTCGCGCAGCACCGTGCGCACCGCAGACGCCGCACCCACGTCGAGCCCGGCCAACGGCTCGTCGAGCAACAGCACCTCCGGTTCGGCGGCCAGAGCGCGTGCGATCGCGACCCGCTGCGCCTGCCCGCCGGAGAGCCGGCGCGGCCGCCGCTCGGCCAGGGCTTCGGCGTCGACCGCACGCAGCCACGGCGCCGCGAGGGCTCGGGCGCGCGCCCGGCGCAGGTCGAAGCGACGCCGGTGATGCGACCCGAATGCGACGTTGGCCGCCACGCTCAGGTGCGGGAACAGCAGCGGGTCCTGCAGCAGCAGGCCCACCCGGCGGTCGCAGGTGGCGACCTGTACTCCGGCCCGGGTATCGGTCAGCACCCGATCACCCGCGCGCACCAGGCCCTCGTCGGGCCGCAGCAACCCCGCGATCACGTGCAGCAAGGTCGACTTCCCGGCGCCGTTGGGCCCCAGGACCGCCAGCACTTCACCCGGTTCGACGTTCAGCTGCACGTCGAGGCCGCGTTCGGCGACGACCGCCTGCAACGTGAGCCCGCCGGCGTGGGCGCTCACCCGATGCTGCCCAGTCGTCGAACACCCACGACGAGCACCACCACCGCGGCAACAGCCACCAGCAACAGCGACATCGCCGCCGCGGCGTCAGCATCCGACACGCGCTGCAGATAGATCGCCAGCGGCAACGTCCGGGTGACGCCTTCCAGGGAGCCGGCAAAAGTCAGTGTCGCCCCGAACTCGCCCAGGGACCGCGCGAATGCCAGGACCGCTCCGGAGATCAGGCCCGGCGTCAACAGTGGCAGCGTGACCCGCCACCACACCGCGCTGGGCCGGGCACCCAGCGTGGCCGCCACCCTCTCGTAGTCGGCACCGGCGGTCCGCGCCGCGCCTTCCAGGGCGATCACCAGAAACGGCAACGACACGAAGGTCTGCGCCAGCACCACCGCGGTGGTGGTGAACGCGATATGGATGCCGGCGGCCTCCAAATAGCGGCCCAGCAATCCCAGCCGGCCGAACGCATACAGCAGCGCAATTCCGCCCACCACCGGCGGCAGCACCAGCGGCAACAACACCAACGGCCGGAGCAGGCGCACCACCCGCGCCTGGCTGCGCGCCAGGACCAGTGCCATCGGCACCCCCAGCACCACACACAGCACCGTGCTGGCCGCGGCGGTGCGCAGGCTCAGTTGCAGCGCGGTGGTGGCAGCCGGGCTGCTGATCAGCGACCAGAAATGTGGCCAGTCGACTTTCGCTGCGATCCCCACCAGTGGCAGCACCACGAACGCCGCGCCGATCGCGGCGGGCACATAGACCCAGCCCGGCGGCTCATCAGGCCGGCCGACCACGGCCGGTCAGGGCTTACCGAAACCGGCCGCGTGCAGCATCTTCTGCCCCGCCTCGCCGGTGACCAGATCGACGAACGCGCGGGCCGGCCCGGGCGAAGGCGCTTCTCGTAGCAGCGCGATCGGGTAGGTGTTGACCGCGCCGGAAGCCTCGGGGAACTCGATGGTGGCCACCTTCTCGCCGGCGTGCTGGGCATCGGTGCGGTAAACCACACCGGCGTCGGCCTGGCCGGTGGTGACCTTGTTGAGGACGTCGGTGACGTCGGGCTCCTCGCTGACCGGTGTGACCGTAACGCCGGTGGCGGCTTCGATCTTGTGGGTCGCCGCGCCGCACGGGACCGGCGCCTGACACACCACCACCGCGAGCCCTGGTGCGGCCAGATCGGCGAAGGACCGCACCCCGTGCGGATTGCCGGGTGCCGTCACGATCACCAGCGTGTTGGTGGCAAACGGCACCGCCGCGGCGTCCAGCAGACCGGCCTGGGCGACCTTGTCCATCTGGGTGGTGTTGGCCGAGGCGAAGACGTCGGCGCGCGCCCCCTGGGTCAGTTGGGTGGCCAGGTCCGAGGATCCGGCGAAGTTGAAGGCCACCGCGACGCCGGGATTGTCGGTTTTGAACTGCTCGGCGATCTCGGTGAACGCCGGCTGAAGCGACGCCGCCGCGAACACCGTGATCGTCGGAGCCGCCGGCTCAGAGCTACAGCCGGCCACTCCCGTCGCCAGCATGACCGCCACCGCCCCGCAGACCACCTGGGTACGCCCCATGGTCTGGCAGCCTAGCCGGGCAGCGCCGGACTGTGGCCGGATCGTGTCTGTGCCGAGTTCCGCCCTATCCCCGCAAACCGGCTACCGTCCAGTAACATAGCCCGGAACACGAGGAGGATCTACCGATGGATGTGCTGGTCACCGGTGGTGACACCGAATTGGGTCGCACCATTGCCGAGGGTTTCAGCGAGGCTGGCCACAAGGTGACGCTCGCCGGCTTGCGAGGCCCCGAGCTCGAGGTCGCCGCCAAAGAACTCGACGCCAATGCGGTCGTCTGCGACAACACCGACCCGGCAAGCATGCTGGCTGCCCGCGGGCTGTTTCCGCACCACCTCGACACCATCGTCAACGTCCCGGCACCGCGGTGGCAGGGCGGCGACCCCCGCGGCTATTCGCTGTCCGATCAGGCCAACGCCTGGCGCAGTGCGCTCGACGCCACCGTGCTCTCGGCCGTGCTGACCGTCGGGACCATCGGCGACCACCTACGCTCGGGCGGCTCGATCATCTCGGTGCTGCCGGAGAACCCCCGCGACGGCAGTGCCGACGCGGCGGTCAAAGCCGCCTTGTCGAACTGGACCGCCGGTCAGGCCACCACGTTCGGCACCCGCGGGATCACCGTCAACGTGGTGGCCGCCGGCGAAAGCGCTCAGCCGAGCTACGACGGACTGACCCGTGTGCCGCCCACCGGAACCGCTGAAATCGCCCGCCTCGCGGTGTTTTTGACCTCGCCGGCTGCCCGACACATCACCGGCCAGACGCTGCACGTCGGCCACGGAGCGCTGGCCTGCTTCAGCTGACTGTGACGGGAGTGGCTAATCCCACAACCACTGGATGCGGTGACCGCCTTTTAGGTCGACTAGCGTATTGGGGGAACGCAGTCACCGTCGAGGAGCAACCGGATTCCCATGAGCGCCCAGCCTGAAGTCACTGCGCAGCAGAGCCGACGCCACCAGGTCGTCATCATCGGCTCGGGATTCGGTGGGTTGACCGCGGCAAAGAAGCTCAAGCGAGCCGACGTCGACGTCAAGTTGATCGCCCGCACCACCCACCACCTGTTCCAGCCGCTGCTGTACCAGGTTGCGACGGGCATCCTGTCCGAAGGTGAGATCGCGCCGTCCACCCGCGTCGTGCTGCGCAACCAGCGCAACGCGCAGGTGCTGCTCGGCGATGTCACCCGCATCGACCTGGCCGGCAAGTTCGTCACCTCCGAGGTGCTCGGCCACACCTACGACACCCCGTTCGACAGCCTGATCATCGCGGCCGGCGCCGGGCAGTCCTACTTCGGCAACGACCAGTTCGCCGAGTTCGCACCCGGCATGAAGACCATCGACGACGCGCTGGAGCTGCGGGGGCGCATCCTGAGCGCCTTCGAGCAGGCCGAGCGGTCTCGAGACGAAGCCCGGCGGGAGAAGCTGCTGACCTTCACCGTGGTCGGCGCAGGCCCCACCGGTGTCGAAATGGCCGGGCAGATCGCCGAATTGGCCAACTACACACTCAAGGGCGCGTTCCGCAACATCGACTCGACCAAGGCACGGGTGATCCTGCTCGACGCCGCCCCGGCCGTGCTGCCGCCGATGGGCGAGAAGCTGGGTGCCAAAGCAGCTGAGCGGCTGCAGAAGATGGGCGTGGAGATCCAGCTCGGTGCCATGGTCACCGACGTCGACCGCAACGGCCTGACCGTCAAGGACGCCGACGGCAAGATCCGGCGGATCGAATCCCAGTGCAAGGTGTGGTCTGCCGGTGTGTCGGCCAGCCCGCTGGGCCGCGATCTCGCCGAGCAGTCTGACGTGGAGCTCGACCGCGCCGGGCGGGTCAAGGTGTTGCCGGACCTGTCCGTGCCGGGCCACCCGAATGTCTTCGTGGTCGGCGACATGGCCGCCGTCGACGGTGTCCCCGGTATGGCGCAGGGCGCCATCCAGGGCGCCAAGCACGCCGCCAGCACCATCAAGGCCGAGCTCGGCGGCGCCGACCCAGCCGATCGCGAACCCTTCCAGTACCTGGACAAGGGCTCGATGGCCACCGTGTCCCGGTTCTCCGCGGTCACCAAGATCGGGCCACTGGAGTTCAGCGGTTTCCTGGCCTGGCTGGCCTGGCTGGGGCTGCACCTGATCTACCTGGTCGGGTTCAAGAACAAGATCAGCACGCTGCTGTCGTGGAACGTGACCTTCCTGAGCACCCGGCGCGGCCAGCTCACCATCACCGAGCAGCAGGCGTTCGCCAGAACACGTCTGGAGCAGCTCGAAGTGCTGGCGGCCGAGGCGCAACGCGGCGCGGAGCGCGCGGTCAGCTAGCGGCCTAGCTCGGGCCTAATCCGACAGGTTCTGCAACCGGACCTGGCCGCGGGCGAGCACGCGCTTGTCGGCATCGGTGATCGTCACCAACCACAGCTGCTGGCGCCGGCCGCGATGAATCGGGGTGGATGCGGCGTAGACGGTTCCCGACGAGACCGCTCGCAGGAAGTCGGTGTTGTTGTTGACCCCGACAACGGTGCCGACAGCCTCGCCACCGTCACGGTTGAGCCAGGTATGCGCCGAGACGCTGGCCACGCTTTCGATGATCGAGCAGTACACCCCGCCGTGCACGATGCCCGCCGGTTGGCAGAGCTTGGGCTGCAGCTCCAGTTGCGCGTGCGCGCCGTCCGGGCCGATGTCGGTGTAGACCAGGCCGATCTCGGAGTCGAAGGGCGCGGAGAAGTCGGACGGAAATCCGGTGGCTGCCATGTGATGGTTGTACACGATGCCCGCACCAGGGAGCCGCTCCCCTCACACCGGGGTCGCAGCAGACCCTCAGCTTCTGATACGACGCCCGGTAGTAATTAAGGGTAGGCTTGCTCCGTTGCCCGGGGAGTTGATAACAAACATGGCGAAACAGACCCATTTAGGGGACTTGGAACGAGCGGTGATGGACCACCTGTGGTCATCACCGGAGTCTCAGACGGTGCGCGAGGTCCACGAGGCGCTCTCAGCGCAGCGCGACCTGGCCTACACGACCGTGATGACGGTCCTGCAGCGGCTGGCCAAGAAGAACCTGGTGTCGCAGATTCGCGATGACCGTGCACACCGCTACACACCGGTCCGGGGCCGCGACGAATTGGTTGCCGGGTTGATGGTGGAGGCACTCGATCAGGCCGCTGACTCCGGAGACCGCCGGGCTGCGCTGGTGCATTTCGTCGAACGCGTCGGCGTCGACGAGGCCGACGCGTTGCGCCGTGCGCTGGACGAACTGGAGGCCAAACATCGCATCCGCCTCCCAGGTAGCGGCCGACCCGCGTCCTGAGGGAGACTTACAGCGTGTCCGCGCTGGCCTTTTCCATCGTCGCGCTGCTGCTCGTAGGGCCGGTACCCGCCCTGCTGGCGCGCGCTGACTGGCCGCTCCGCGCTCCACGAGCCGCATTGGTGCTCTGGCAGGCCATCGCCATTGCCGCGGTGCTGTCCGCATTCAGCGCCGGCCTGGCCACCGCGAGCCGCCTGCTGATGCCCGGCCCGGACGGCCATCCCACCTCGACGATCCTCGGCTCCCTGGATCGCTTGGGTTGGCCGCTGTGGACCTTCTACGTCGCGGTCTTCGTGTTGACCCTGATGGTCGGGATGCGCCTCACGTGGACGGTGTTGCGAGTCGCGATCCGCACCCGGCAACGCCGGGCCCACCACCGCATGCTCGTCGACCTGGTCAGCGTCACCGACCGCCCACCCGCCCTGCGCACCAGTGGACTGCGCATCCTGCAGGTGATGCAGCCACTCGCCTACTGCCTGCCCGGAGTGCGGAGCCGCGTAGTGGTCAGTTCCGGCACGCTGGATGCGCTCGGTGACACCGAGTTGGCCGCGCTGCTCTGCCATGAGCGGGCCCATCTGCGTGCACGGCACGACCTGGTACTCGAGGCGTTCTCGGCCGTGCACACCGCGTTCCCCTGGTTCGTGCGAAGCGCCAGCGCCCTAGACGCGGTGCGGCTGTTGATCGAACTGCTTGCCGACGACGCGGCCGTTCGGGTGGCCGGTGCTCCTCCCCTTGCCCGCGCCCTGGTGACCTGTGCCTCAACCAAAGTCCCCGCCGGTGCGCTGGCGGCCGGCGGAACCAACACGGTGTTGCGCGTGCAACGGTTGTCGGGGCAGGGGAACAGTCCAGCGCTGGCCGCTGCCGCCTATTCGGCCGCAGCCGGGGTGCTGACGGTGCCCACGGTGGCACTGGCGGTACCGTGGCTCACCGAGCTGCACCGACTGATCGCGGGGTAACCCGCGCCGTCCGGCGTGCCGGGCATCGAATCACCTACCACCGAGAGGCGAATACATGAGCGCGTCGGAAGTTGTTGGCACCGCCCAGATCGGCGTGACCGGACTGGCAGTCATGGGATCCAACATCGCGCGCAACTTCGCCCGCCACGGCTACACCGTGGCACTGCACAACCGATCGGTCGCCAAAACCGACGCACTGCTCGACGCCTACGGCTCCGAAGGCAGCTTCGTGCGCAGCGAGTCGATTCCGGAATTCCTTGCCGCCTTGGAGAAGCCGCGCCGGGTGCTGATCATGGTCAAGGCCGGTGACCCCACCGATGCCGTCATCAACGAACTCGCCGACGCGATGGAGCCCGGCGACATCATCATTGACGGCGGCAACGCGCTGTACACCGACACCATCCGCCGGGAGAAGGCGATGGCTGCGCGCGGCCTGCACTTCGTCGGGGCCGGGATCTCCGGCGGCGAGGAAGGCGCACTGAACGGACCCTCGATCATGCCGGGCGGCCCCAAGAAGTCCTACGAGTCGCTGGGCCCGCTGCTGGAGGAGATCTCAGCCCACGTCGACGGAGTGCCGTGCTGCACCCACATCGGGCCGGACGGCGCAGGGCACTTCGTGAAGATGGTGCACAACGGCATCGAGTACTCCGACATGCAGCTCATCGGTGAGGCATACCAGCTGCTGCGCGACGGGCTGGGCCTGGCCGCACCGCAGATCGCCGAGGTGTTCACCGAGTGGAACGCCGGGGATCTGGACAGCTACCTGGTGGAGATCACCGCCGAGGTCCTGCGGCAGGTCGACGCCAAGACCGGCCAGCCGCTGGTCGACATCATCGTCGACGAAGCCGAGCAGAAGGGCACCGGCCGCTGGACCGTGAAGTCGGCTCTGGACCTGGGGGTCCCGGTCACCGGCATCGCCGAGGCGGTGTTCGCCCGGGCGCTGTCGGGCTCGGTCCCGCAGCGTCGCGCTGCGGTGGGTCTGGCCGCCGGAAGCCTCGGCGAGCGCCCCTCGGATTCGGCCCGATTCACCGAGGACGTCCGCCAAGCGCTGTATGCCTCCAAGATCGTCGCGTATGCGCAGGGCTTCAACCAGATTCAGGCCGGCAGCGCCGAGTACGGCTGGAACGTCACCCCGGGAGACCTGGCGACCATCTGGCGAGGCGGCTGCATCATTCGGGCGAAGTTCCTCAACCGCATCAAAGAGGCCTTCGACACCGACCCCGACCTGGTGAGTCTGCTGGCCGCGCCGTACTTCCGCAGCGCGGTCGAGGCGGCAATCGACTCCTGGCGGCGAGTGGTGACCACGGCGGTGAGCCTGGGTATCCCGGCCCCCGGTTTCTCCTCGGCCCTGGCCTACTACGACGGCC
>Ga0182738_1007516_pt1 | contig 11062 bp, 9 predicted proteins | sample eDN5th30CBELigMG_FD_128876 | JGI IMG/M metagenome (GOLD analysis project Ga0182738, IMG submission 128876) | Enriched Miracle-Growth compost microbial communities from Emeryville, California, USA - eDNA 5th pass 30_C BE-Lig MG (version 2)... ... | reverse complement strand
TTTCTAAAAAATACCACATTTTTTACTTTTGATTGGGTGGTGGAGGCTTTTCCAAGTTCAAGAGAGTAATTGATTCTATTTGTCCATTTATCAGTTTATGAGTTTGGGAGGTTCGAAGAAATAGTACGATAATAAAACACCTCTTTCCTTAATTTAAAAAGAAAAATTCGGAGAAAAATATTTTAACGACGATTTTCTCGAAAGAGACGACTTCAAACTCCCTGACATCTTCACTTCTCTTTCTTGAAAATTCCAACACCTTTGACTCCAACAACGCTTGAACTCTCAAGTTCATTCTCATTTCAACATGCAATTTTGGAATTTTCCCCTTCGCCTTTTCTTTTCGATTGGAACTCTTTTTAAAAAATTTTGGAATTTCTGAGTTGAGAAAAATTTAATTTATTTTATCTTATTAATCATAATTATGATGGAATATTCTATTTTCAACCCTCTTCACATTGATTTCTCTTGAGTTCGAGTTTGAGTCTGAGTTGATAAACAATACATGTTATTCCTGAAGTAAGTAATCATATTCAACATAAAAATACAGAAATCTTACAAGCCCAATAAATAACTACGAAATCTCTTATCTAAGCATTATTACTATCTTCCGAATCGTTATCAGAACTCTCATCACCTCTATTACTCACGCTTCGTTCAGCTTTTCGCAGTTCTGATTTACTTCTTCTTTTTAGCCCAGCAGAATGAGGTTGATCAGGAGTAAATGCCATCACATCTGGCCTTTCTTTATAAAACAACGATCTTCTTGGATTTGCAGCGGGTGTTCCAGCCTTCAAATTTTGCTTGAATATTGAATGACGTGTCTTTCCCACTTCTCTTGACGCGCTCGAGAGAGACAATGAATCCTTTTCTTTGAAAGGAGACTCTAAGCTGCCTTCTTTTCTCGCTCTGACACGCTCTCTCAGGATTCCAATGAATTTCTTTAGCATAACTTTGCTTGTTTCTGATTGTGAGAAGTAATCGAAAACACCAGTCTTTCGACGTTCCTGAGTTGGAGGATGCAGTTTTTCGAAATTGTTGTGTGGGAAATAATATCGGAAATTTGCTATACGATCGATATCATCATATAAAAATGTCAACTTCTTCCATTTCTTCGTTCCCATCATCACGATTGAACTATCTCCACTTATCACACCAATTGACTTCTTTGATCTCCTTTTAAATTTCCCAAGACTTGGCAGGACCTCAGAAGGTAGCACCTCACTCTCTCCTTGTTCTCCTGCCAAGTGACTCATTATACTCAGTCTTGATTCCTTCCCTCGACCTCCTGACCCAGATCTCACAGTTAATAATTGATCATTACAAGCTTGAGTCTTGGGATTCTTCCTGATTGTAAGCAATTCAGAGTTATATTCGCTTGTATAGACAGTTAATTCATTATTCGTGACGATTCGATAGGATCCTCTACGATCAGTTCCGAGATTTCCTTCTGAGATTCTCTGCTGGATAATTCTTGCAGCTTCTTCAATGATTTGGTATTTGTTGAATCTTCTATTGAATCTCTTGCCCAAACGAATAAATCCATTCATAAACGAATCTTTCTTCTCAAGGTATTTTCTGAGAAGAGGCTCCTTCTCAACAACATAATGCACCTTGGGGCAATTATTTACAAGATGATCATTGAGGCCACATGAGTAACAAAACATGTTGAGCACTGAATAATTGTGATAAATTGCCAGTTGGTCCTTTATTTCATGAAATTTCTCTTTTTCCAACAAAAAATCATCCAATATCCTCAAAAATGTCTCACGATTTATCATGTACAAAGTTGAAAAGTCGGTTGATCTCACACTGGCCGTTCGACTTTGTCCTGTAAAAAATGATATCTCTCCAAAATAATTCCCTTTCGACAGAGATTTGAGATAAGCATTTGCTCTAAAATTGAATAATTCCACTCGTCCTGTATGAATTATATACAAGCTGCAATCTTCTTGATTCGTCTCCTAGTATGAGGATTAGAAATCACATCTCTCTAAGTTCGTTACCAAGAACACGGGATCTTCGGGACTGAAAATCTTTTCTTTCATGATCAATGAAGTTTTGAGAATTAATCGACTGTCAAATCGAACGAAAATATTATTCTCCAACAAAATCTTTCCATGAACTTCTGTAATCAGTTCAGTCTTTAGAGATTGATTCAAATAAGTATTCAAATATGCTTCATTCGAATCTAATGATGTCTCCACTTCCAATGCATATTCCAAATATTTCTTGATCTTTATTTGCAATTCTTTATGCACATGTTTCTTTCTCATATAATTCGTAATAGTTGATACTGCTCGTCTATAAGGAAAAATTGTTATTTACCAACCTTCCCAAAATACTACCTGTATTCTTCTGAGCTTGTTTCGGAACCTTCAATGAGTAAGTTGATACGATTGAAAGTATAAGCGAACACGATACTAGCTACCAGCATAGCTAAAACTGTAAACAATTGCTCATTTCTCGTTGCAGGAGCAATATCACCATATCCGACTTTTACCATTGTTGTCGTAGCCCAATAAAACGAAGCCACATACCGAATTTGCCAATTCGAATCCACAATACCGAAATTTGTTAGCCAAGTGACTGGATATTTATAAAGCTCCAAGACAGCCACATAGTGCCAGGCGCAAGCAAACCAATGAGCGATAAATATTGTAATAAATGTAACTTTGAAAAATCCGTAAATGATCGTCACTGTTACATTCATATCGATATAGCTCTCCAACTTTGTAAAAATCTTCATTAGCTTTATCACACGAATCATTCTTAAAAGTCTGATTAATCTCCATGGCCTTATTGTCTTGATCGCTTCATAAGAGTCTGCAAAGTTTTCTATTCGAAAAGTCCCACTGTTTGTGATATACTCATAAGGAATTGAGATTGGCATGTCAATCCAAAACCACCCTTTCATATAATGCACAAAAACTCGAGATCGATCCATTACCAGCATGCCTTTATCATAAAATCCGGTATTAAAATTCATCATGATGTCAAGGATGTAGAATATCAGCATTAATGGATCCCAGTAGTTATCCACATGGCCAATCGTAACGTTAAAGCAAAGGGTTAATGGCACCATAATTAAGTCGTAGAAGATCAAAAGCATAATGTAAATATCCCAAATGACTCGAAATGTTCCATTAGGAGCAACCACCTTTTTGATTCTCTTTTTAAACCTCAGGTACAACTGCTGAAAAGAAGGTTTCAAATCTGTTGGCCACTCGAGTAAAGTCAATCTTTTCTTTTGTCTTTTATGCTCTCTATCCATTGTGGTCTGGTGATCCATCATTAATTTTGACTTGAGCCTTGTCATTTGGGCCCAACGCTTCTCTTCCTTTGGATCAAATTTCCCCGTTGAAGGATCCTTCACCATATTAAACTGCTCCTTTGACATGTAGTCTTCAAATCCAAACTTCCTTTTCACCAACCCCATCTTTCTGGCCATTGCGACTAAACCGACCACTGACATTTTCGTTGGCCCTTTTTGCGCTGCAAATGAATGTGAAAATGAATCGAAATCCGGTCTTTCTGACATAAAACTACCTATTTTTAAACGTTAAGAAAATATTCACAACATTCAAACGAAATACCAGCTCTGGACTTTCTGGACGAATAGCTACTTTTGATAGACATGGTTTGGGTGAACTCTCTTTTGTTTTTCGACGAGACACCACTTGAGGATTTCTTTGGTGGGATTGAACTTTCTTTGAGTGAACTCATTCTACTCCCAATTTCTAGCTTGGATTCTTCTGCTATACTTCTTCTGTATCTTCTGCTCCTTGGATCTTCCATACTCAAATCAAAGTTCTCAAGGTCCAAACTTTCCTCTTCATCAAAAATTTCTGGAAAATAGTTTTTCTTTTCTGGTTTTATTTGATCTTTTGAGAGAGTTTTAGTCAATGAAATGATAAAATCAAGGTACCTGGCTTCAAGGCATGACTTGAAAAGTCTTGGCCAAAACTGAGATTGCTTGATGCTGGAGGACTCATCATACTCAGATTAAACTTGAGAGTTTGTTAGAATTTCAAAGAAGAGAGAATTGGTTACATCACGACGAAGTGCAGCACTGGATTGAGGAAAAGAGGATTGATCCTCACTATGGTCTTTATCAGCAAATATGAGAGTACCTTTTTTGGAGGTACCTAGAAGAAAGCCTTTGGAAGAGTCTTTAGGAGAAAATAAAGGATCATTGTCCATAGTTTGATAGTTTCTAAATTAAAACAAATTAAGCAACCCAAGACCTAACTACTTTCAATCCGTTTAATTTTTGTTGTTCTTGTTGTGATTTGTCAAATTATTGAAGAAAAATTGATTTGCTCAGATTTTTCTCAAGTCCTTGTTTTTGACAAATAAAATCACTATCAAATCCTTGCTCTCATCTCCTCTGAACCAAAAGGTTTCTTGCACTCTTTTCAAAATAATATTTTTCATAATAGCCCATTCTCAGAGAGGAATTCTCATGCATGATGCTGAAACAAAATTTCTCAAATTGAACACCACAAAAACATCCGAGCCCTTATTACTCCCCTCAAGTCTCAGATACTAGGATGAAGTACACTTACCCGCTAAATTAATCTAATCTCAACTGTAAGTATCCTTTACTCCCACGATTTCTTTTTCTTCAACACCCAACTCCTTCCCCACCTCACCCTCTCCTTGCCCAAATCTCCTTTTTCCAACTCATTCCCCATATATTTCTCTCGTCCCCTTTGTCAGATTTTATAAAGTATCCTATATATAATCTATATATTCTTCCCCGAAAAAAATGCTTGCTTTTTTTTTTTTCGGTTTTGTTTTTCTCTTGCAATTTACCTCGAAAAAGGAATCGAGCAATCTTTAGACTTTATCCAGAATCCCAAAGTACACTTTCTTTGCCTGCTAAAAATGGTTCAAAATTTTTTTGCCGGTTAGATAATCCAAAATTAAACTCTTTTTTTTTACTCTTTAATCAACATTCAAAACTTTCTTCCTCTCTTTCTTTTGACCTTTAATCCTGAAACTCTGCTTTCATATCAAATTCTCTTCAGAAACTCCTCTGCTTCCTGAATTTGCTCCTCTGATTCAATCTAACTAAAACTCAAATTTCGACTACTAGTTTTAGAAAATTTTCAACTCTTTTTCTCTTTTATCATCAAAAATTAACAGATTTCTGGACTACCGCTGAAAAATCCTCTGTCTACAAAATATCAAATTCTCATCTTCACACCAAATAAATACTCCCTTGCTCTTTCCTCTATCTTTCTGAATACTCAAACTACCATTAGCTACATCATTTTCCCAACTAGAGGTTGAAAAGAAAGAATTCTTGTGCGCTCGCTGTGTCGAATTAATAATTCCCAATTTCAATTGATTTGAATATTCCAACGCCTGACCAAAATAACCTTTTTAATTCGACCTATTTCACAAGTTAATATCTACAGACCGCCGCATTCAACTCTATAATCCAAAATTATTCCACCATCTCTTTTTCTTTTCTCCCCTACCTCCTATGGACTTTGAAGAACTTATTTGTGGTGTCTGTAATCAATACTTCAACAACGAGGACCTGGTTCCTCGTATGGTCCCAACTTGTGGACATACTTTCTGTACTCAATGTATCCAACAAAATATCCAACCTACCAGCTCTCCTTCTCAATTCGTTTTCTGCTGTCCCGAAGACAAGTAAGCCCGAACTCTCTCACATTCTCCTAACCTCTTCTCCCCCAATAGTATCCCTATGAAAATAAACTCTCAAGATGTGAACCAATTCCCAAAGAACTTTCTATTGGCTAAGCTTGTTGAAAAAAGAAAGAACCTTAACAAACCTGAGACTGTCAAATCTTTCATCAGTGTTCCCCTTCCTACTCTCCCTTTAGCTGACAGAAGGCATAATTCCATGACAATCTCTGCTGTCAGTAGTCAAGATATTGAGGAGGAACCTGAGCCAGTAATCCCTAGTAGAGGCAGCCTTTCTCGATCAAAATCTCAGAATCTCTGTCAACAACATGGAAAACCATTTGAAATTGTCTGCATAGAGGATAAATGTAGAATTTGCTCAAATTGTGCACTTTTTGGAGCTCATAGAAATCATGAGATTAAACCAGAAGGTGAAGTTCTTAAAGAAATTGCCTCAAGAGCTGAACATCTTATTGATGTTTTCCAAATGATTCAAAAGCACGAAGCTAGTGTTCATGAAGATGGAGAAATTTCGACTCTCCAAGAAAAACTTCAAGATAGACACTCTGAACTCTCTCAAAAAATCCATTCGAAGTTTGAAGTAATCCCCTGACTTGGAAAACAATATTTTATTCATTTCCGACTAGGAATATATAAATATGATCAAAGCACAAGAGAGAAGATTGCTTGATGATTTAGATTATAAATTTAGAAACATCAAAGAGAAAATCCATAAAGCTCGGCAAATCCCTTCAGATCTTCAAGAAATGATTCAAAAATGGAAAAATGGGTACTTTATTTCTTAAGCCTCCATTCTCTTATCCCTAAAATAGCGCTGATGATATGTTGACAGTAATGACAGAAAAATCAGAAAAAGGAGAAATAGCTTATGAGCTTCTTGCTGATAAATACAATACCAGAAATGACATTATTATGATTGGAGATAAACTCCTAACTGAACTCAAGAAAACAAAGGAAACTTCGCTCCACAGTCTCAACCTCGAATCTAATAAAATCTCCCTTAATTTCACTCAAGGATTCTCAAAGATGCTTGAAACTCTTTGCTATGTCAATGACGGTGAAGAAAAAGAAACCAGTTTTGTTGATCCTAGCACCGATATAACTGGTCGAGATTCTTATGGATTATCTCAACATTCTTCCACTCCCAACAAAAGTGAATTCAAACTTTTACTCAACTCCGAGGTTATTGGACAATATAACAGTAACTCTCGTCACCAATCTCAGACCCCTCAAGATCTCAACAGTTATCTCAGAACTAATCAAAGTCCAGAGGCTTACAACCCTCGAGCTAAAACTCAGAAAACTGGCAAAGAAAATTTCCCTCAAAATAGAGCCCTTTCCCCTTCACACCGTGAAATTCTTCATAATAAAACCTACGATGAAGAAGATTCAAATCTTCTCAGTTTCGATCTTAAAGATCTTGGAACTCAAGAAGCAGCAGCAGCTTCAGATCTTGCTCAAATAGTCAGAACGGAGCCATCCAGATCTTATTATTTGCCTCCTTACCAACAGAATAAGATTCTCAACCCTTATAGAAGAGGAGGAGGACATTCAGACCTTGATGATTTTGACCAGAGTGTGGATACTTCATTAAGAAATCGCAACTCAACATCCAGTGTCGTGATAGTAAAGAGTCCCAGAAAGAATTCTCAACAAGCTCCTGGAAGCTTTAGTAGACTGACCGAAAATTATGGTTATTCTCGAGATGAGTCTAGAGGACCTAGTAGAAGCATTTCACCAATAAGAAGTGATATAAGTCAAGGAGCAACTCCAAAAGGAAGACTGAGAAGAAAAACAGGGTTTAATGTTGCTGATAAATTTGAAGGAGTTATTGATGGAATCAAGCAAAATTGCATTGAAGTTGCTGATTTAACTGGCGCCGGTAAATTATCATTGTGATGATTGTAAATTAAACACTTTTTTCGTAGATTTGGGAGATCAAGGAGTTTATCAATTGGCAGATTATTTAAAGGGAAATACAAGGTTAAAGTCTTTGAAATTGCTCAAGAATAAAATCAGTGATGAAGGAGGAATGATCCTCGTTGATGCTTTATATTATAACAATACAATTCAGACATTAAATTTGACTCAAAATCTCTTGACTGAGAGAACTGTTGATGCTTTCTTGGAACTCTTTAGATCACATAGAGCTTTGAGAACAATATATTTCAACCAAAATTCAATCAGTTTGAGAAATATCAAAAATAAAGTCAAAGAAATGTCGATGTTGGGTGTTAATGTCAGTATTTAAAAAACTAGTTCCTGGAGAGTTTTAAAAGGGATGATTTGTGTGTCATGTATTTTATTATTGAGACTAGGTAAATATGATGTTCATTATTATTGTCTTTTAACTTGTTTGGTCTTATATTAATGCATGTAAATAGCTGCTTAAGAATTTTCACAGTATAATATACTTGTTTTCACTTTTCAAACAATCTTTAATCGAATTCGAACAAAAAATAGAATGAATATGAGTTGTGAGATCAGCCAGTATGAAAAACTTCTCAGGTCTCTTTCAATTTTTTGCGAGCTCTGATCAACTATGTTTTGCAACATTCTCCAGTTCTCTGAAAAATTAGACTTTTTTCATTTCAAATTGAATGAAATTTTTTTTCCCAAAATAATTTTCAAGCCAAAAAATCAAAACCACGGAAATTTTCAAAAATACCCCCAGAGTAAGATCTCCCAAAAAGCTTTTCATTCTTCATGAGAACACGAAATTTTCAAGCCTTAAGGTCGATCAATTTTTTCTGGAAAGATTTTGATAAGAAAATTCAATAAATAAAAAAAAAAAATTAAAAGATCAGAAAAAAGAACGATGGATTAATTTGGCCAAAAATCTAAAATCAACAAGAAAATAAATCAATAAAGTTTGCATAATTTCTTGCTGAATTTTACAAAAGGTATTTCTTTGCTGTCGTGAAAACTTTGAGAAGACAATTAGAGATTTTTACAAATCGCTTGAAAAACAAATGTCTCCAGGAAAACTCTCCCAAAAACACTCATTTTCTCCTCAAAAATCTATCAAAACAGTGAGAGAGAAGGTTTTGTGAGTAAGACTGAGTAAGTAATATTTCTAATGTATAAATGGTTTTATTTATTTCTAATAATATAATACTGCTAAGTAGTTTGATAAAAGTTACTTTAAAGATAAATTATATCTACACACTAATATATGAAGGAGAACTGACGAAACAATCATCAAGTATTGTGGTATCACTTTTTTATTATTTGTTTGGTGTTAAGTACAAATCCTCATATACCATTTTTGCATTGTATACTACTTTCTTTTTGATCATCTCATGAGTCCTTCCATTTTTACGTATATACAAATAATAAGAATTGAAAATTTCTCACCCTCATCTGGCAAGAATATTATTTGTAGTTGGATCGCTTGGATGGAGTTGAACCATCTTTATAACATTTCTTGTGAGATCAGCCACTCCCAACAAGTTCTTATCCTTCATTAAAAAGATATTTCTAGCTTTGTTGAGCCCCAAAGGCAAGGTCTTTTCCAATGTACCAAAGGGCATTTTAAAGAACTTGATGTAATCTCTATGATGTGTGGACGCAATCATCTTGTAATTTTCCAGGTAGACAATTGTAGAAACATCTTCATTATTTTGAATGACTTTCAAGAGTCTCATTTTCCCCTTAACAAAGTGCCAGATCTTGATGGTATGATCATTTCCTCCAGTAACAATGTACTCTTTTCCGCTGATCTTTACCGTTGTGATCACTGTGACATACTTGCCAAATTTATGAGCTTGCAATGAATCAATCATCTTGACATTTGAACTCTTCTTTGTGTTATATATTGCTATCTTTCCACTTGCCAATCCTGAAAGCAAAATCTTTCTTTGATGCAAGTGATGAAGATACCATGCATCGCTCTCTTTTGAATATAAAGGCACAGATTTCTCATTATCTTCCAGGCTTCCAATGTATAGTTTTCCAGACTTTGAAGATGAGAAGGCATATGTATCAGCACTTAAATGTGTAATGGCCAAGATAAAACTGTCCCCTTCCTTCAACACCTTTGCCAAGTAATTTGTGGTGGCATTGTATGTATAAATATCGCCAAAGGCGCAGCCCATCAAATGAGTATCAGTCTCAGGCCAGTAAGACATTTGGACGACGGAGCTGCTAATTTGCTTTCTTTTACGAAGCTTCAAAGGAGCGAGCTCAGTAGCATCGTAAAAGTGGACGCTACTATTAGATGGGCAGGCGATAATCATGTTGTGCTTTTGATTGTAGACGTTAGCACCGTAATTGAAACCAATGTTGGCTGGAACTTCCATTGAATCAACAATTGAAGGGGCAAAGGGCTTTGAACCGTGAATCAGATCAAATTTAAGCGTCTCAATTTCTGTAGAAATGACCTTTTCAAAAGTCTTTAAAGCTTCTGTGTTGAAACGAACTGGCTCGGTTCTCTTGGTGACTCTGTTAATTGAAGATTCATGAACGTGCCTCACACATGTATCTCGGACCGTGTCGAGTTTTTCATAGAGTTTGAGTTTGAGATTTTCAATGGCGTAGTCAATTTCTCTGATTAGCATGCGCTGGGAAGCAGCATGGTCTGTGGAGAGACGACTGTATAAGGACATGGTATTTGAAGGGAGAGATAGTTGTTAATGAATTTAATTTTTAAATTGAATAAACTTTATATTTTATACCAGGTTTAAGAATTGGCCAAATTGGCGGGCACATTGGATTCAATAAGATAAACCTCATTATTTTTTGAATTTATAGCCGATTTTTAAATCGAATAACCTTTATTCTTTAAACATCTAACGGTCACTTTTGGGCAAAATGGTCATGCTGAGAGCTTGGGAGAGGCCAAAGAGGCGAGCTTTGTGGAAATAATGAGAATTAAAAATGTAACTTTTCGCATTACGACTACTACCAAGAGGCTAAATTTATCAATCAAAAATTCGCTTTTCGGAATTTATAAATTTATCCGTCAAACAATTTCAAAAAAATACCTTGCCTTCTGATTAATCTCCTTCTTTCCTGTGGCCTGATTTTTTTTTTGAAAATCCTTGAGAACTTCATATTTGCATCTGGCAAAGCTTCATTCAAAATTTAAAAAATCATATCTTGAAAAATTTTACAATGTCCCCAACCTCTTTTGAGATAGTTGAATCAATCACATTAGCAAATAAATAGAGCACTTTGGGACTCAAATCGCAGAGAGTTAAGAACCAAAACAACTCTCACGTCGAATTTCAAACAGTTACTGAGACTTAAATCTACCATATTTATCAAAACAGAACAAAATCAATTTGAGCTCGATTGTTCTCGATTCATTCATAAAGTCTTTTAGCATTTTTCTTCTTGTTGAACCAGAGAAAAAGAACTAAAATTATCGAGAAATGAT
>Ga0182738_1007514_pt1 | contig 11063 bp, 6 predicted proteins | sample eDN5th30CBELigMG_FD_128876 | JGI IMG/M metagenome (GOLD analysis project Ga0182738, IMG submission 128876) | Enriched Miracle-Growth compost microbial communities from Emeryville, California, USA - eDNA 5th pass 30_C BE-Lig MG (version 2)... ... | reverse complement strand
GACTTAAACAGCAAAGTTGACCTCCTTACCGAAAACCTCGACAGCCAAATCGAGCAATTTGAATTAATGAGAGAAGAATCTCGCAGTCAAAGAGAAAAGTTTTCCAAAGAAAAAAATGACTATGAGGACAAACTCGCGACTCAAAAAAGCGAAATTGACACATTACACTTCCAAATTGTCGAAGCGAAAGGCCGGGAAAATCTTTTATTACAAGAGAAAGGGATCCTTGAGGACAAGGTTACTCTCGTTACGACCCAACGAGATGGATATCTAGCTCAAGTCAGGCAATTATCAGCACAAGTTCGAAGTCTTCAGGAAGGTCAAGAGTTGAAAAAGAAGGAGCAAGAGTATAAAAAATTAGAAGATGAATTGAAGGATTTTCAGCAGCAGCTTTTGGCTGAGCAGAATAGAAGCCAAGGACTCCAAGATGAGATCTTAGGATGCCAAAAGACGCTCGCAGACTATCTTGAAATGCCCAATCAAGCTCTCACAAAATATGTTTCTGTGGTTATCGCGAAAAACGAAAATCTTATCAGAGAGAAGGATAAGCAAAAAGCAGAGAATGCTGCTTTTGAAAATCAGATTAATGAGCTTAAGCAGGCAATGGAAAACCTGGATAAAGAGAAGGAAGAAATGAAGCAAAATTTGGAGAAGATTGAGAAGAAATATGGTTCATTAGATGCTGAAAAAACCTTGTATCAGTACAAAGAGATAAAGGCGGATAAAGACACAATTAAGTGTTTCTATGATTGCAGAATTTTGGCAGATAGTTTCTTCCCTCTTTTACAAGACCAACCTTGGAGAATAGAGTTTAAAGACTGGGCTAATTATAAAAAGAGAATTAACGAATTATCAGTCCGTGTTTCTGTTTTGGGCTATGAAAATACTGGTAAAAGCTTTATGATCAGCAGGGTGATGGGCTACGAGGTTCCACAAGGCAAACAGACAAAAACAACGGGCATATGTATCTTATATCCTCGTGATTCTACAATTCCCTGGACCGCTCTTGATACTCCAGGTACAAATATTTCAATCAGAACTGAATATATGAAGAGCACTTTGGATGAGTTTTTCACAAAGAAGGAGAAATCGACAGGAAAGGAGCTTTCCAATGAGCAGAAATTGAGGATGTTGTATGGAGATAACATCCTAATAGAGTCATTGTTGCAAGAATTTGTGGTGAATAACACGCAAGTATTATTGATTGTTGTGGGGAAAATGAGAAGAGATGATCAAAGATTTATCAACAGAATCAAGCACCAGAAGGAACTTTCAAGCAAAAGAGTCATTATTGTTCACAATTTAATGGACTGTACCACATTAGAAGATGTTGCTAATATTATTCAAGAAGATATTATTGACACTTTTGGAGCTCAGAAAAGAGCTATCAACGTTTCTGGGGACCTCAATAAATATGTGTATCTTGAAAAAGACAAGAAGAAGACCGAGCATGTGATCTTGGCTCATCAAGACTCACCCGCAGGAAAACATTACAATGAGTCTGCTATTGAATATATCAAGAATGTTATTGCGACAAGTCCTTACAGTGAGATCTTTGATCTGGTAGAGTCATTCAAGGCCTATTTGAATGCAAGCATTTTAAGCTATCTCTCAACAGCAAGCCCACAAGTGTCAAAACAGCCCTTTATTTTGGACTATGGAGCTTCAGCAAAAGGTGAAATTCCAGAGAGCTTTAAACTTGAAGCAAATGAGCTTTTCGATTTGAAGCTGAATTTCACTGATGAATTTGGACAGATAAGGACATATGCTGAAGATTTGTTAGAAACAGTTCCCTTTGTGGTGAAGATTGTTTCGAGGAGTACAAGCAAGGGTGAAGAGAGATTATTACAGGTAGAATTTGAAGTTTCTGGCACCTGTAATGACAAGGAGATCAAGAAAACTGTTCAAGTGAACAATAACTTGGTTGTGATTAGAATTAAAGGAAAGAGTGAAGATAATAATAAGAGAGAGGATGGCGAAATGATAAAGCAAAATACCAGAAAATTTGGAGAGTTTTTGATAACAACAAATCCTATTGACCTTGAAGGATTCACTATTTTCAAAGGAGAAGAGCCAACAATCTCAAGTGATGTGCCTGGTCTCAAGACCATTTCCTTCAAATTATATAGTGAAAAGTTTGATGATGATTTTTAAATTTTAGTTTAGTTTGATCTTCATTCGCAAGGTATTCATGGGAGATGCATTGTCTATTTTTAAAATGTTGAAAAAGTTCGCCTTTGGATGATAAAGCATAGTGGGAAAGAAAGTTTTTTTTATGTTATAAAAATTTGGTTATCTACATATACATTCAGTTTATAACATAAAGTAAGATATAAATAGCACAACAACAGTAATATTTTGTGAATTAGAAAAGAACAACTCGAGCTTTATTCAGTAAAAAAATAGTTAATTCTGATTTGTTAACAATTGATTCTTTGATTGGCACTTAGTAATTTTTGAGGTAAAGTCACACTCTCGACCTCTGGAATATCATTGTATTGAATATAATTTTTAATCAAATAGAGATCGTCCTCTAATGCATAAACATTGTCTCCTTTATTAGCTTTTCTAGTGTTATATTTTTTGATAAGAGCGAGTTCTTCAGGTCCAAGTTTTGTTTTCGTGTTGTCTTCGACTACCTTAGGACTCGCTTTTTCTTTAGCACTTTTGGTTCGAGGGATATACTCTGGTGCTTTTCCATTACTTTCAAGGACTTTGGGATCTAATGGTGCGCTCATTTTTCTTTGTTGAAAAGGTGATTCTAATTGTTGATTGACCAGAGTTTTTTTACAAACTAAATCTCCTTCACTGAAATCATGGAAATAAGGATCAAAAGCTCTGTACAAAAAGTTGGAAAGCTCAGTAAGCCAAGGAATAACACTGCCGATCATGATACGAACAGTTTCTTCAGTGTTGAACTTCTTGCTAGCTTCAAGGGACTTTTTGAATTTTGCAGAAAGGAAATCGATTTGAAGCAAGATGAATTTTTGGAAATAGAGGAAATCTTGTGTTTTTGCAGCAAGCTTATCTGTGAGATCGAGAAGCATGCTAGCGTCATTAGGATTGGCTTGGGAGAGATATGCTTGGTAATCCACTGCAAAATGATGTTCAAAATATTTTGTGATATTTGAACAGATATCTTCAACAAGAGGGGCAGAAATAACCTTTAGCAATTTTTCCTTAAGAGAATTGATCAAGGCTTCTTTTATCTTCGTAAGGCTTGCATTCATTGGAGGAAGCAAGAAAGCCGGTCCGTATTTGGTGAGATCAATAAGAATCTTTCCGAAAAAGTCAGGCAGTTTAGTGCTAGAATTGACCAAATTCAATTCTTTTACGATTAAAGTCTTGACATCAGACAATCTGAGGGCTATAGCTTTTACTAGAACAAAAGTTCAATACAAGAAGATGCAATAGAGCTTACATTCAAGGATATGGGAGCAGATGATTTCATTATCAGAGGCGATACTTTTATCAGAATCCAAGGCAGCATTAAGAATGATTTGTTGTTCTTCTGAATTGATGAGGAGACAATTGGTAGTCATTATGGTTGGAAAAGAAAGAAAAAAGATGTATTTATTATTTACAGTTTGATTTTGAAGTGGTAAAGAGATTTTTATAGTCTTCTAATGAATCGATTTGGCGCCAATAGAATTAACAAGGTCGAATTTGAGTTGCGAAAGTTTGCTAAAAATTAAAATTAGGCTCAGCCCTCCTTCTCTTAATAAGAAAACTAAAGATCCAAATATAGCAAAAATGGCGAATCTGTCGAATTATGAAGGTGAACTTTCAAAGGGAATGGTGAGATTTTCCAAGAAGGTTGAAAGTTTAATGAATAAAATTGATTTTGATTTAACTAGCTTCAGGTTGGGAAAGTCGGGAAAAACTGAGAGTAACCAATTAGTTTATGACGTTTGAGATTGGGAACTTGAGGAAATGGTGAAGTAGAATAAAGTTTATAAGAGAAGGCGGAGCTGTTATTGAAAGTTTTACGAGCCATGATGTAAAATTTCGAATTATTTTGAAGAGTGAGGAGATGAGCGGCAGACAAATCTTGAAGGGATTTTTTCAAGATTTTGTCTTAAAAAGTGCAAAACTCCCTCCAATCAGGATAATGAATTAATTTTGGTTGTAATGAATAGCATCATCCAATACATACTTTAATTTTAGTGATAACTCTCAGGTGAACTTTGAAAAAGATTTCAACCCTAGCTTTATACTTTTGATAAGAAGATCCTGTCCTGATGAGTTATACTGAAATCATTCTGTATGATAAGAATAAAGAAAGTATTATTGAATTCTATTTTGAGAAAATAGCCCTTGGTTTTATCTTGGCTTGAGAAAATTTCCTTGAGGACAAGACTTTCGAAAGGAGGTATCCGAAAGAGAGGACGAAAAGAAAGGTGGAGGTATTATAAAGAAATTTCGATGGGATTTCTTTTTTGAGAAAAATTGAAAGAGATGAAAAATCTAAAAAAAATTAAATTTAGCAAAAAGTCCTCAAGAATAGACAACCGTTTCTGGCTCAATATTGGACTTTATTCTCTTTATGCTTTGGAAATGACAGAAAAACTACAAATAATGTGTTTTTTATTTGAATAGAATAACTTTGACGTCAGAAGCTTTTAAGCCTGGATGGATCGATGATAAAAGTGTTTTTTAGTTAATTCTGTCGATAAATAGCAAGTTTACTCTCGAAAGATCCAATAGGAGAAAACGAAGAAAGGAAGAAATATTTTTAAAAATAGAAAATTCTTTAAGAACAAAACAAATAAAGTTTTTGTCATTTCTTTCCAAGTTAACCAACCATCTCACGAATAAATAGGATTTTTCTAATAGGAAAAATCTCTCAAAGAGATTATTTCACAGCCTTATGAATGAAGGTCCTGAAGTTTTTTTTGAAAAGATAAATCATGAATTAGTCAATCAATTCCAAAACAGAATTAACTTGAATGAGATTTTTATTCGGATTAAAAGTGAAACAACTGTAGAGATAAAAAAGTTGACTTTTAATTCATAGTGCGTATGTAGATTTTTTGTTTTAGAAAATTAACAATTAACAAGTTCAGGGGAGGTTTCTCTTCAAAAAGTGAATCAGTGGATCCGTTACACTCTATAAATGACAGATTGTAATGTTTTACAGTTTATAAATGGCAATATGGAACGATGTGGAGAGACGTTTTTAGCATTTATCATTTTTGTTTATTCAAATAATATTTTGGCGGTCATAAGTCACATATGTTATAGACATATGTCATATATAAGTATAAACTACTGATATATAAAATAGAATTATAATTTTGGTTTTGTGGAGGAACATCTCTAAATACACAAGAGGATTTTAAATAATAATAAAATAAAGAGCCGATACAATAAACAAAAATGGATAATAACTCAAAATATTTCTATGTACACTTGAGTATATTTCATTGAGAAAGTTGTAAGCAAGCAAGCAGGCAAACAAAAGGGTAAATAAAGTGTGTATTGCCTTTATTCAGCCTTTTTTATTGAAGCTTTCAAGATAGGTAAAGTGTTCTGGATTGCGGATTCTCCTGAGGAACTTGAGGCGATACTTGAGATGAAGATTTTTTTCATTGATTTTGCTATTGAAAATCCAGTTGACGCTGAAAAATTTGAGAAAAACTTCAGAGATTCTTTGGAAAACCACTTTGAAGTGAGCAGTTTTGGGAGTATCATGTTCAAGAGGCAGTAGCATTTCTCTAAGTGATCTGATGGAGTTGAGACTTTCTTTTTCTCTTTCCAAGTATTTTCTAAACTCCTTAATGCTCCCTTCCTCAGGGGGAAGGATCTTGTTCAAATAGAGAGTGGACATGTCAGAAAGGGCAAAGGTGATCATTGCTCTTCCATAATTCTTGACAATATTTTTGTTGGACTGGATTTCCCTTTTGGGAGATTTTGGTGAACTCTTGGTAGATATACATGATGCAGATGACGCGGCCTTGCCACGCGTTCGAGGTCCAAGGGCGACAAGTGGGTTTTGAGCGACAGTAATAGGGGAAGCTTCAGTAGAGGCTTCTTGCTTTATGGAGATTTTATCGTCACCTTCAAGGTCTATAGGCACAACAGACTTGACATGGACATTAGAAAGAGGGCTATTTCTTTGGAGTGCTCTAGCGACCTTATTTTTAAGGTATCTCATAGATAAGAAAAAGTAAGCTTTGAATTGTGGAGATAATTATTGAATTATTTTTCTTTTCGGCTTGCGCAGTCCGGGTTTTAAGCTCGGTGAGCGAAAATCAATAAAACGTAGTTCATGGTTTCTAAAAAGTAATGATTAAATATCTTTTATTCATGATGAGAATTAATCGATTCTAAGAAATTTAATTTTTATTGCGGATTGACTCATGATTCAAATTTAGTGGAATTTACTCGTTGAGCTTATTCCTGTGCACCTGATGACTAGACTGCTTTTTGAGGCCCGATGTCCAGGGAAACGGGTCGTATGGAGGTTTGAAACCCTTGTTGGCCTCAAAAATTTACTAATTAGTCATTATTCCGAGGGTTTTTGCGAGAATTGAGGAGTGAGCAATGAGAGTTGAATAAATAGTTTGATAAATGATCAGATCTCTAAAAAATTTCTCCTTATTTTCACAAGATAATAAAGTTTAGATTGTGCAGGATTTATATCTGAGTTTATTTAACCCGGATATAGAGTATTAGAGCTTAGATTACTCTAATTGAATGGGTTTTATTCCAGTATTGCCAACAAATTTGCTTTCTGTATGTTGATCTGATAAAGCTTGGACTCAGCCAACAATAAATTTAAAGTAATAAGAAATTTTGATCGGCCAATTAAAACTGTATCAAATGAAATTTTTTCGTTCAGGGATTTTTTTTAGCTTAGCCAATAAAGCACAAAATACGATTTTTAACAAGGTAAAAGCAAAGCTGGTGAGAAATTTAAAATTGGGATTGGTTTTTGGGAGAGCTGCTGGGGTCCTCCAAAGAGAAGGGAAAGCGTAAGCTCGATAATTGTGAGACAAATAAGGCAGTTATCAGGTTGATGGAAAAACGAACGAGTTAAATTTTATTGGAAAAAAATTTGAAGCAATAAAGGTTTTAAGTCGTAATAAACATTTTATTTCGAGATAAAAGAGTTTATTTTATTGAGGTTTAAAATTTCTTTGGCACAATTATATTTATTCCACGATAATTACCGGACTTCTGTAGCCATAGAGAACTGAACATAAATTTCATGAATTTTCTCCACCCTAGTTTGCCCATCAACAATTTAATTTTATTTCTTTATTAATAAAATATATTCTGTTCGAAAGATACACGTCACCGGAAAATCAGATGTCTCTAGATGGTTTTATCAGGCCTTTCTTTCTAGAGACATAATAACATAAATTATACGGAAATAAAGTTTTTATTTTCAAGCAAGAAATTGAAATAAAATCAGCAAAAGGAAGGTGTTTTCGAAAGGGGAGAAATAAAAGAAAAGATGGAAAAAAGAGAGGAGGTGGATGAAGAAGAAAGATGTTCCTTGTGGATTTCATAACATAGGGTGTAAGAATGACATTTATAGTTTTATGGATTTGTGGACAAAAGGTGAAATTTGAACTCGATCGAAAATAAATAAAATTTAAGTGTACAATAAAAGTTTATTATTAAAAATCAGATGGTGCTTAAAATTCGGAATCAAGCAAACTTTTTTATTTCGGAAAATGCAGTTTGAATGGAAATTTTCCAATAAAACAAAACGGCAAAAAAAAAAGCAGATGAACTCTTTTTTTTGAAAATTTGACGCCTCTGGTCGAAAATATTTTTAACTGGACGTTTTCAGAATAAAATTGGTGTTACTCAATAGCTTCTTTCCCGAATATTCTGCTGCCTCCCGAAAAAACTCTAGCACTGTCTCCTCAAGTTTAGGTTCAAATGCTTGTCCTAAAATAGTCCCCGAATTGATCTTTATATTCTTTAGAATAAACTTATCGATATTTGTCTTCGAGAAGTCCTGGTCCTTTGGACCTTTCACATTTTTTTTCGCTAACCTCACAGCTCCTTGCGAGATTTTCTTTTGAAGTTCTTCATGAAACCTGACCCATGTATAAGTTTCTGGGCATAATAATTCAGCTGGTTCATAATCGACCTTATATTTTACTTTTTGACATGTCTGAATATAGCCTCCTAGGTGATAATATTTGAATTTTGGAAAAGCGACTTGCATTTTTTTCATGTATTCAATTTCTTTTAGCACTCCAATAACTCCAAGGGATAAATAACTGTATTCTGGATCATAGAAGAAATAAATTGACTGCATGCAGGTTGGCGTTATATCTAAGACTCCGACGGCAATAAGCTTTTTCTCAAGGTAATATTTTATGTGAAAGCTGCCAATAGGCAACACAGCTCTATTTTTTCCTGATAAAGTGACATAATCAAAGGCTTTTAGACAGAAAAATTGTCTAAAAATCTCCTCAGTTTTATTTTTCCCTTCATGACGGCCATCACAATGTTTTTTATAAACTTCAAAAGCTTCAGGATCAAAATGTGCTGGAACGAGGATTGTGCGGACTTTTTGGTTATTTTCTTCAATTTTTGGGTCGAAAAGTGGGAGAGGGTTAGGACTAGGTTTTTTTCGAAAAACGTTGAAAAATCGACTACAAGAATCACAAAAAGATCCCAGCTTGCTTTGTGGTGGTTTTATTGAAATGTTTCGCTTGACAATCGGAGATTTGATGGTTTTATTCTGATCTAAACCGAAGCTTATATAGCCATTTCCTTGTATATAAATATGAAAAGGTTTGACTTGAGGAGCCAGGAAATTTTGAATTTGGTCTCTCACAGTTGTGACAAAGGTCTGAATGTCCCGAATTCCTACTGATGACCTCAATTTGGTTTTATTTTCTGCATAAATTAGCATCAAGATGTTTGTACTATATTCGCCATACTTTTTCGAGTTTGCTTTTAATAATTTTATTTTTCGTCGAGCCTCCTCACTAATTTCCAATTTTCCCACTTTTTTGGCCTGAGAAGTCGCTTTAAGACTGATCTGTTGGTTTTGAAAAGCCTCCATAAGTTTTTCAAGACCATTTTGAAGGATCTCCATGTTTTTATCAATTTTTGTTATTTCTGGGTTTTTAGGGTTCGGAGAGCCCTCTTCTTGTCTGCCTTCCTCTAAGATGTTGATAAGCACGCTATCATCTTGAATTTTGTCTTGTTTTGGAATTTGATGAATAATCTTTTTATCATTGATGAGGAATTTTTCCCATTTTTTGATAACTTTTTTCTGGGATGGTCTTAAAGTGAATTGAGTGATATCTAAACGGTGAGCAAAAATCTTGCAGCAGCTTTTTTTGACATTTGGCTTGTAATAATAATCTCCATATCTGCACCATCCTTGATTCACTAAATATTCATAATCTTGAGGAGTCAGTTTTGTATAAGTGTAAGCTGCTTGGACTAATCCACTTCCTCCACAATAGCCGCATTCTGTCTCGATCTCAGTGTGGCTTTTGCGTAAATCAATTTCAGATTTTTTGAAATTACTCATATTATTTACCTCTTTTTTTTGTCTCTTTCTAATAGATTTTATCTCTTAGTGATTAAGAGATATTGCAGTATATCTATATCTGTATTTCTTATTAATTATTCTCTCTGTTGCTGTTTTGATATGGAATAATTTCTCACGCAGAAAATGTTGGCTTTGGCAAGGGAAAATAATAAAGTGAGTCTACTCCTTTGGAAATAAGGAGTCAAAGAGGTATTGAAGGCAAAACGTGAAGTTTTCATTGAAAAAGCTTGAATAAAAGGGGAAAAATTTTGTTTTCACATAGAAAACAATTATTTTTAATTTACAAAAAAAGAGATGAATTTCTTCACGATTCAGTCGAGTATGATGTTGATTTGAGGTTTAGGATAGCATGAATGGGATGAACTTAAAAATAGATTTTTTTAGTTCGACCTTAATGTCTTGCCAATTTGGTAGGAAATTTTTTTTATTTCCGCATATGACTTGAAAAATAAAGGGAAAAATCATTAATTTTTATAGGATTGAGAATCATAAATATTCTTTTGAATTAAGTCAAAATGACAATTGTGCTTGGGGAATTTTGCTTGTCTTGAGAAAAAATATTCTCCTGATGTGTATCGTTAAATAGATAATAAAAATATTATATTTTTAGGATTTTTAGGAGTCAGAATTTTTCGAGGGAGAAATATCAAACGAAAAACGTAAAATTGAAGAGTTGACAAAACATACCCGAAAAAGATTTCTCACTGAAACCTTTCCTCAACCCAAAGAAATTGTTGAACCTTGAAAATGAGGGAGTTTTTTTGTTATGAGAAAAGCAAGAAAAATATACTTCGATTTTTTTAATAGAAACTTTTAAAAATGGTAAATTTGGTTGGAAAATGTTCTTTTTGAAAAAGATCTCTCATCCTGCAATTTTCTATTGCTATGAAAAAGGTTTCTTGCACCCAAAAATATTTGATCTTTTTTTTTTATTTTTCGATTTTTTTGAGAGATGTTTTTGGTAGAATTTTTCAGAAAAAGTTTTCACTTCAAATTTTCTTTTAAAATTTTTCATTTTTTCATGTAAAGTTTTTTTGTGTTTTATTTATATTTTTCAATTCAAGGCCCCGGTTTCAGGCTTAAGGTGGCGGGGTACCCCTCCTAAAATCCCATATTTTGGATGCTCAATATTATTTATCTTGATGAATTGATTGTGAATTTAGACAGAAAGGTAATCGCTTGGTGGGTTGCTAGGAAAACAGTTTGCCATCAACTGGTCCATCAAAACCCTCTATTTTATGGGAGGGAAAACTGAAGTTTTTGCCCAAAAAATTTTTTGCTTAAGTGATTCAGTGTCACTAGATTTCTCTTTGTGATAGGACATCTTAAATGTATTAATACTCTTTCAATTATCTCATGATAAGTTGAGAATATAGAGAAATACAACACCATACAGGACTTCACAGAAATCCTTATATTACCAGAAGCTGAATATTTTTTTTGAGATTCTATTTCTGCATTTTTGCAATAAATTTGGGCTGATTTATCAGTTCTCGGAATTCATGAAATCAGGAGTGTTAATAATTTG
>Ga0182738_1007513_pt1 | contig 11065 bp, 8 predicted proteins | sample eDN5th30CBELigMG_FD_128876 | JGI IMG/M metagenome (GOLD analysis project Ga0182738, IMG submission 128876) | Enriched Miracle-Growth compost microbial communities from Emeryville, California, USA - eDNA 5th pass 30_C BE-Lig MG (version 2)... ... | reverse complement strand
GGCGTAATAAACTTCCCTTCCACTAATTGAACGACCGTCCAAACAATGATTAAATATACTAGCATCATTGGGGATGTAACAATCGCAATGACAAGTGCCGGAATAATAGCAATAGCTGGTCCTAGATAAGGAACAACACTTGTAACCATGGCTAAAATACCTAATAAGAATGCATAATCAAGTCCAATAATTAAAAATCCTATTGTCATCATAACGCCAATACAAATGGACACTAGAATTTGTCCAAGTATGTATGAGCTCACTTGTTTATCCATTTCTTTTAATACTTGACCTACTTCATTTCGCGCACGCGGGGGGAAAAGTCGTAAGATAAATTTGGGTAACTTTTCTCCTTCATAAAGTAAATAAAATAAGATAAAGGGAACTGTAACTAACGAAAGTACGATGCCTGTTAAAGTTGAGACGAACCCAGTAATTCCTGAAGCAATACTAGATGCAACATTTGCGAATGTATCTTTCATCGTAGTGACAAGATCATTTGTTACATTTGTTAATACTTCATCATAATCAAAGTATTTTGAAAACAACTCATCGAATCTTGAATTATTTAAGAACGTAACTGTTGTTTCAATAAATCTCATAAAATAATTAGGGAATTCTTCTACTAAGTTTGTAAATTGATCTCTTAAAAAAGGATATACAAGTAGTGAAAGTAATGTAAGAAGAGCCCCCACAATCACGTATAGAATAAGAATTACAAGGCTACGAGGAAATTTCCCTTTTCCGCTTTTTTCTGCCAACCGAACAAATGGTCGTAATAAATAGTAACCAATAATAGCTAGTACACCTGGTAAAATAACGACCTCAAATAATACTTGAAGAGGATAAAAAATAAACTTAACTTTATCGAATACAAAAATAATGCATCCTGCTAATAATAAGGAGATGAGTAAAAATAATAAATTTTTCCCACCTAAAAATCGGATAAATCTCGTTTGAAAAAATGATGATCTTTCCCTTGTTAACCGATCCTCATAACCTTTTTCTCTTTCCAAAAAACCACCTCTTCAAACTATGAATTTATTAGTAATAATATTTTATCATGAATAATGTTTTTTCATAAAGTGTAACATCTACCAATAGTTGGAATTTGAAAATATACTATCGATTTATGAACAATTTCTGAAAATTACTCCTCCTCATCAAGCTGTAAGAAATCATGTAATTGCTGTTTATTCTGTTCAACATCAATTTCAATCACATCACCAGCATGTTGATAAGATCCATAAGTATAACTTCCCTCCACAGGAATCGTCATTTTTTCGATTTCTACTTTTCCTCCAACTGCAAGAGAAAGTATCGTTTTTATCTCCGTTTTGGTTGATAAATCTGTTGTGATATATCCTTGAGCTGCGCCAACTAATTTAGGAATATTGTCTAGATTTTTAGGCGATAATAGTTCATCCTTTAAAGCATCGATTACTTTTTGTTGTCGTTCAACACGACCAAAATCTCCTTCGGTATCATGTCGGAAGCGAGCATAGCCTAAGAGTTCTTGTCCATTTAAACGTTGCACACCTTTTGATAAAGTAACTCCAATATGAGCAGACATATCCTTCTCAACATCTACTTCAATTCCCTTTGGTGCAAGAATGTCGATCAGTGATTCAAAACTTTTAAAATCAATTAGCGCATAATGTTGTATTGGCACTTCAAACATAGAATTTAACGTGTCTTTTAGCAATTGTACGCCACCTAAATAATAGGCAGTATTTAGTTTATAGGATTTATAGCCTGGGATATCTGCATAAATATCACGCATAAAGGAAACTAATTTTAAATCGTTCGTATCTCGGTTCCAAGATAATAACATCATCGTATCTGAACGCGATTGTTCTTCTCCTCGACTATCTACACCTATAATCAAATAATTTTCGATTTTATCGTGCGCTTCATCTGCAACAAATTCTTCCTTAGGTAATTTCTTTTCCTCGGCAAGATTTAGCCCATTTTGATATTGAAAGAATGAAAAAATACCGCCTCCTATTAGTACGAAGAATAACAGTGTAAATACCACTCTTCCCTTTCGTAATCTCCTTTTTTTATATCGGGTCTGTCGTTTTGTTTCTGTTTGTTTTTCATCCATATGTAATCTCCCCTTTAATAATTCAAGTTACGAGACGTTTAGAGTGATAGAAAGGTTCATTTTTCCATTATTATACTACGACCTATGACAAGAAGCTTGAAATTACAAACGACTAAATTGTAATAATTTGTTCTATTATCTATAACATGTTACAATACTACTTATTTTAAGCATTGGAGGCATAAAAATATGGAAAAAGCTACATTTGCAGGTGGATGTTTCTGGTGTATGGTAAAACCTTTTGTAGAATGGGATGGAATACATAAAGTAACTTCAGGCTATATGGGTGGAGTAGTTGACAACCCTACATATGAACAAGTAAAAAAAGGGAATACGGGGCACTTAGAAGTCGTTCAAATCGAATTCGATCCAATTATTTTCCCCTATGATAAATTATTAGAAATCTATTGGATGCAAATTGACCCAACAGATGATGGTGGGCAATTCCATGATCGTGGGGAATCTTATAAAACGGCGATTTTCTATCATTCAGAAGAACAGCGAAAAATAGCTGAACAATCTAAACAGCAACTAGCTGAAAGTGGACGATTTAAGAAGCCTATCGTTACCCAAATTAGGGAAGCTAGTACGTTCTATGAAGCAGAAGATTACCACCAAGACTACTATAAAAAAGAAGAAGCTTATTATAAAGAAGACCGCGCAAAATCGGGTCGCGATGAGTTTATAAATGACCATTGGAAATAATCGAAATACAATCATTTCATGGGCAATAAGAAAAATTAACAAAAGGCGACAAATCCAAGATGGATTTTGTCGCCTTTTATGCTTTCATGGCAATCTATCGAATTTTTAAGAGATAGAGATAAATTCACTGATTGCTGCAAGGAAACTAGAACCATATCGTTCTAGTTTATTTTGACCTACTCCACTTACCTCTAAGAATGTCTGCTCATCTGTTGGTTTTTTCTCACACATATCTTTTAATGTTTTATCAGAAAAGACAACAAATGGCGGCACTCCTTCTTGCTCCGCGATTTCTTTTCGAATCGCTCGTAAATGTTCAAATAACGGATCGTCACGTTTTATTGTTGTTTCTTCAACCTTTAGACGACGGAATATTTTCCTTTTACCTAAAAGAACATCTTTCCCTTCATCGGAAATATAGATTGTGGGAAATTGTCCTGGCTGAACTAATAATACCTTCTCTGATATAAGGAATTCGATAAAATTTGAAATTTCTTTTGCTGTCATCGCTTTTAAGATACCAAATGTAGATAAATGCCTAAATCCTTCGATTTTTTTATTGCGTGAACCTGCTAATACTTGTGCGGTAATTGTCTTCCCAAATTTTTGCCCCATTCTTACAACGCAGGACAACACTTTTTGTGCATCTTCTGTTACATCCATTTTAGGTCGCTCATCGATACAATTGCTACATTGTTTACATTCTACTATTTGGGTTTCACCAAAATATTGAATGATGTATGATTGTAAACAATTCTCTGTATGACAGTAATCAACCATACTTTGGAGCTTCTCTAGTTCTAAGGGAATTCTGGAGCGGTCTTGTGTTTGGTCTATTAGGAAACGTTGTGTCTGCTCATCTGATGAGCTATAAAGTAATATACATTCACTAGGTAACCCATCTCGTCCAGCTCTTCCTGCTTCTTGATAATAGCTCTCCATATTACGAGGCATTTGATAATGTATAACGAAACGTACGTTCGTTTTATTAATTCCCATCCCAAACGCATTCGTTGCCACCATGACTTGAACTTCATCTTGTAAAAATCGATTTTGTTCCTCAGTTCTATCGTTTTCTCCCATACCCCCATGGTACTTGGCAACGCGTACTCCATTTTTTAATAATAACTCGTACACGGTTTCTACAGATTTTCTTGTTGCCGCATAAATAATGCCGACTTCGTTTGAATTATTTTTCACGTACTTTTTAATATACTGCTCTCTATTCTCTCCAATTAACACTTTGAATGAAAGATTATCTCGGGAAAAACCTGTAATAAAACTATCATCTTGATTAATGTGTAATAAGGAACATATATCTTCACTTACTGAAGGTGTTGCAGTCGCTGTTAAGGCGATCACAGTCGGCTTTTTTGGCCAAAGAGAAACAAGGGAAGAAATCGTTCGATAACTTGGTCTAAAATCATGTCCCCATTGGGAAATACAGTGAGCTTCATCGATAGCAATTAACGGAACTTGTAGCTCTGAGAGCTCATTTCTAAACATCTCATTCTCTAGTCGCTCTGGAGCAATATAGAGCAGTTTTACAAAGCCATTTTTCACATTTTCCATTGTTTCATTGATTTGACTATAAGTTAATGAACTATTAATGTAGGCAGCTTGTATGCCATTGGAATGAAGAAGATCAACTTGGTCCTTCATTAAGGAGATTAATGGAGAAATTACGACAGTTGTGCCCTCTACACATAAGGCAGGTACTTGATAGCATAATGATTTCCCACCACCTGTTGGCATGACACATAATGTATCATGTCCATTAAGCACATTCTCAATCACCTGCTGTTGTCCTATACGAAAACTATCATAACCAAAATATTGTTTTAAAATCTGGTGTGCTTGTTGTATCATAATCTACCTCTCTATTTCAGTGGTTCCCTTATTATACTATGAAATAAATAGAAATGAAAAAGATGGGTTGAAACATATAAAAAATGCACCTGCAACTGGCAAGAAAGCACGAATTTTATTAGACTTAGGAAAATTAAAGTGACTAGATTATTATAAAAAGTGGCTAGTTTTCGACAAAAAGTGGCTAGATTAATTGTAAATGTGGCTAGATTTTCTCTCACAACATTTCCCAATATTCAAAGAAACTACAAAAACGCAACAAAACCTTAATTTTAAAGGATTTGTTGCGTTTACTTTAATAATACTCGAATGTAACAATCTTATTCAGTTACTTCAATATTATGGTTATTTCGGAATGTATTCGTTGGGTCATATTGCTTTTTCACTTGTGCTAGGCGCTCTAAATTTTGTCCAAAGGCATGTGTTGTTACATCTGGTGCTGGACAAATAGCATTTAAATAAGAAGCTTTATTATGTGAAAATGGTAATAGTCCTTCGTATACTTCATCTATCCATTTCTGACATGCTTCATCTTCCCCATTCATCGCCATCGCATCGACTAAAAGTGCCCATTTCGCATCACGAATGGCAAATGGTGATTGATCAGCAGTAATTTCATTCATCTTGCCACCTAATGACCAAAGTTGTACTAAAATACCTGGTGCTGGCGGTGAATCAACAAATCCTAAAAATGCATCCAATGACTCTTCAGTTAGCTCATCTAAGAATAATGAAGTACCGAAGCAATTTACACGTGGTGGAATCATAGGATCTAATTTTTGTTGTAATTGTAAGAAAGGCATAACCGCTGTTTGATCCGCAATCGGTTTTGCAAGTTCACGTAACGGTTGAACAATGCTTTCACCTTCATTCGCATCACCTGCGTATAAACCTAATACCATGATGACTTTTTTGAAGTGTAAAAATTCAGGTAAAGATGGATCTGGAGGTAATGTAGCGACTGTAAAATTCACCGCTACTGATTCTTTTGGTGCTAGCTTGATATATGCTTGTGCTTTTGTAAATATTCCTTTGGCATCCGCATAGTCATACATTACATCCAGCGCTAACACTTCTGGACCTACTTCATAAGCTTGGAAAACTAGCTTTGTGACAACACCGAAGTTACCACCACCTCCACGAATGGCCCATAATAAATCTGGATGATTGTTTTCATCTACTTCAAGTAATTCTCCCTCTGCTGTCACGATAGATGCACATATAATATTGTCGCATGTTAAACCATGTACACCACGTAAATATCCAATCCCACCACTTAAAGCAACACCAAATACACCTGTTCCAGAAGCTGTTCCTAATGGCACTGCTAAACCATACTTTTGTGTTTCATTATTAAGTTCACCTGATTTTACACCAGCTGCTACTTCAACAGTTTTAAGATTTTCATTCACTTGAATGCTCTTCATATTTGTAATATCTACAACAAGGCTACCTTCAGCTACTGCAAAGCCAGCTAAATGGTGTCCCCCATTTTTCACAGCAACAGACCATTTTTGTGCTTTTGCTAATTTAACCGATGCTACAACATCCTGTTCCGTCTCACAAACTACTATTGCTGCCGGCTTGTAGTCTATCACTGAATTAAAAATTTGTCGTCTTTCTTCATATTGATCACTATTTGGTAAAACTAATTTACTTCCTAATTCATGTTCTACTTGTAAATTTCCCATTTCACACCTCATTGGTTTTTATTTATAAAATTACCTTATAAGGATAAAATTTACAATATGGATTTAAAGCACTTTTATCGTGAAATACGATACTTTTTACTTATCTTAAACACTCTATTAGTTCTAATAAAATTCCTTACTTTTGGAAAATCCCTCGGTGAGTAATATCTACTCAATTTATATCAAAAGTAATATAAAGATTAAGAACAATCTGCATCTCCCTAATAATTTGTATCTACACCACTACCCTTTCATTTTTTAATAAATCATATACAAAAAAATGCCTCAATCCTAAATGGATTTGAGGCATTTTCTCTTAAAATATAAATCTCAGAAATACATAGAAGAAAACTATTTCAGTAGTGAACAATTATTATTTTGCTATTTTATGCTCTCGAATCATAACGAACGCATATATAAGGATGGCACCGTAAATAATCGATTGGATGGCAAATGATACGTTAATTCCATGAGCGTCAATGACTGACCGTGTGGAATTTAGACTCGCGACCGATATAAGAATCGTTGTTCCCACTGATCCCCCCATTTGTCGAGCGGACGAAATAAGCGCGTTTCCATGGGAAATCATTTCCTCCCTCAAATCTCCTAAGCCATAAGCCATCAACGGCATGATAATTGCTATTCCTATAACCCTAAAGCAATAGGCAACAATTACAAGGACGATTGACACTTTGCCGTCGAAGAAGATAAAGCTTGAGTTACCGATCAGGAGCATCACGATCCCAAAAAGCGTCATGATACGTGGACCCTTTTTGTCATACATTCTACCTATTATTGGCGTCACAATAATCGTCAGCAGTGCAGATGGTAACAACACAAGGCCAGATACTGTCGCCGATAGTCCCCTTGCATTCTGGACGTATAGCGGTAAAAGTGTGACTCCCAACATATTTGCCATATACAAAATCTGAATTAGGATACAAGCAGTGGTGAATTTTCGGTCCCTAAACGCGCGCAATTCCATCAAAGGCTTTGTAATTCTGAATTGACGCAACGAGAAAGTAGTAAGGCATAGAATCCCTACTACGACAGGGGCTATCGTATAGAGTAGAGAAATACCGTAATCCTCATAATTTGTTACACCTAGCATAAAAGTGCAAAATCCTACGGCATACAGTACTAACGAAAGCCAATCGAGTTTTTCTTCATAGGTTTCTCCAACATCCTTTACAAAACAAATTCCCAAGATAAAGACAATCGCCGCCATAATTGACGTAAACAAAAATATGCTTTGCCAACCCAAATTGTCTACGAAAACACCGGAAAATATAGGGCCGAGTGCTGGAGGAAAAGCGACAACTAACCCAACAAGCGACATCGCTTTACCTTTCTGCTCCTTGGGGTATACTCGAAGAGCAAAGACCTGAATTTGCGGAAGCAGAATACCGCCTCCCATAGCTTGCATGATTCTTGCAATCAACAATATGGTAAAGTTTGGTGCAAATCCTGCAATTAGATTTCCCAAAAGGAAAATGCCCACCGACCATAGAAACAGATTCTTCGTTTTATATTTATTAATCAGGTATGCCGTAACAGCAGATACCACACCTAGAATAAGTATATATCCTGTTGTCAGCAGCTGTGCTCGTGTTGCAGTGATCTCAAAATAATCCATAATACTAGGCAGTGCGGATGTAAGCATGCTCAAGCTCATGGAGGACAAAAATCCCCCAATCATCAATACTCCCATCATAGTATTTCTTTTCGCTATACTTAGTTCCATAGATTATTTACACCTCATCATTCTTCTCAGCACAGTCTTCAAGTGAATGAAGAAGTAACACCTGATTTTGAATGAGAAAATCAAAACTTTCATCCACATTCGTATCTTGCGCTTGGAAGAACCCTGACGCTTCTAACATGGTAAAACCATGAAGTGTACTGCGGAAAATTCGCTGACAATGCATGATTTCTTCTTTTGAAATACGGTATTGACCCATGATTTCGTAAATTGGTGAAATTGTTCGCATCCTCTGCTCAGATAAATCCTTATCATCAGATAAAGGAACTCCCATAATGGCGAGGTACAATTCCGGGTTTTCTTTTACATATTTTCGGTAAGCATGTGCAAGCGCACTGACAGCCGCATCCCGTTCCTTTCCCTTCGTAGCGGATTCGAACGCCTGATTCATACGCTCTGAAGCCAACTCACCAACTGCTTTTGTAATATCGTCCACACCACTTATGTGATAATAAAGTGACGCTGCCTTTACATTTAGTCTTCCAGCTAGTTCTCGTAAGGAAAAATTGTTATATCCCTTTTCCTCCACAAGCTTCGTGGCTGTTTCAATAATAGTATTAATAGTCAGACCCTTTTTTTGTTCCATACAAACACCCCTAACCTAACACTGTTAGGTTACTATACAACTAACAGTGTTAGGTTGTCAATACTACCAATAGAATCTAATTTTTATAATGTCTGTAAAAATGAGAGGAAATATGGGAAGCAAAAATCCTTTTTTGGTGAAATATAAAAGATTATTTCTTAATAAAGGTGGGGTTATGTTTAAAGTTGAGAAATAAATTATCTTCTTAGGGGTATTTTAAAGGCGAAAATGTATCGGACATAGGAGACAATCTAACCTCCCCTGAAAACAAGCATTTCCATTGTGGATGGAGGAATTTAATTACCTACATTCCTGTCCATATTTTCCCACTAAAAAGCACCTCATCTAAAATTTTTAGGAAGTGCTTTGTCTTATTGTTTTTGTATGATTTACAGGTTTTCATTTAAGTTTTTTGTAATCCAACATCTTAAGTTTCAATAGTTGTTTGACTTGTCGGTGAGAAGTTTGTAATAACTAGTACGATTGGTGTGTTTTGTCGAATAACTGAACCAGCAGGAACCGTAATAGAAATCTGTCCCTCTTCAGTACCCCCAGGAGTATATGACATTAAGTCTTGCATTTGTAGTACACCATTTACATAAACATTAAAATAACTATTATTTGCTTCTAATGCTGGAAGTGTAGTTGCTACTTCTCCTGTATCATCCCAGAAACGTTCAACATCAATAGTTAAAGTCCCAGCTCCAACTACAGTGGAAGCTGCTTCACTAAAAAACCTTTGTACAGTTGGTGAAGTGAGATCAGTTGTATCTGCAAAGACAGCAAGTTTCATGATTTTCTTTGCCTTGAATATAACCTCCTTGAAGTGTTTTACATTTAATTGTATGGTGTGAAAATTACCGGTGATTCTGCAGATGTTTAAGTTTTAAAGAAGAACGGGACATATAGAAAAGTTTCCTTCTCCCACTGGCCTCTCATATTCGCTCCATAATTTTACATATATACTAGTACTAGATAAATAAGAATATGAGGAAAAATATTAAATTTGTATAATTTTAAGCTCCTGTTAATGTTTAACAGAACAAGTTTTAGTTAATTTTGTGGGGTAATTTGAGGAACAAAAATGGGATACCTCCACAGGTTCTTATCTGTTTAAGCATCCCTCATTTGTATCAAAATCTTGTGTAACAAGGTTTGAAATGAGTTTGTACGTCCAAGGAGGGAGTCAAACCTCCGACCGTACGCATAGAAGGCTTATGCTCTATCCAGCTGAGCTACTGAGGCAACTACGATTCTTTGAAATTAGGAATTCGGTCAAATTACGTTCTTGGACCGAAATTATCTTTACGTACAGAGTAAAAAAATTAGAAAGCCCAAAAGACCGAATTCCCTAAAAATCTGAACTTTAAAAAAACAATACAAAAATTTTTATGTTACTTATTTTGAATTCAATTCTAAAACTTTAGAGAATATCTTCACCTTTAAAACTTGTAATGTACTTAGTGCATCATCGCAATTTTCCATGTTGTAGATCTAGTAAAACTAAACCTAAAGAATCATATTCTTCTTCACAATACTGACTGACTAAATCTTGTATAAATTTCCGGTCCACTTTTCACATCTTGAAATGTCTTTAATGATAAATGGGGGTACATTATACTGAGGAAATTTTCAGATGCTTGAGTTGCATTTCCCTTCAAACTATTGGGACTTTTTCCATTTATCAAGATATTTTGTTTTCACCATTTCATCGTAAATTTCTTTAAAATGTTGATTCTTATCTTTTTCTGTTATTACTTTATTAATATAATCATCTTTCACAGAGTAGAAGTTTTGCAAATTAAATATGTTCTCGTATTTATCTAAAACACCTAGTATATCCAATGTTAGCAAAGTTCGCTTACACTTTATACACTTTCCGCAATTGTGAATGTGGTGAACACAAACATTTAAATATTTATAAGAGACATCCATTTTGGCAACCATTTTTGTTTTTTCCACTCGGGAATAATTACTTCCAGCTGAGTAAAAAGTTGTATTTTCCGTTGAAAATAATGGAAGGCTGAGTACATCATAGGTTGCTGAATCTCCGGCGAACTTTAAATTGTTTGTGATTTGTATACCTGAAGCATAGTAATAGATATGAAAAAGCTTTTGAAATACTAACAAAGCAGAAACATTCCGAAACGTGTGAGTCGCTACGAAGTCCATCTTCATCACATCGCTTAAATTACTATCGACAATAATAATAGGTTTTTCTAGTAGAAATGATAATTTAAATATGTACAAAGTTGCTTGAATAAATATGTACAAAAATGACTTTGAATTTCATACTAATCTTGGGTGATTGGTATGTACATAACATTAGATATTGAAACGGATTT
>Ga0182738_1007511_pt1 | contig 11066 bp, 10 predicted proteins | sample eDN5th30CBELigMG_FD_128876 | JGI IMG/M metagenome (GOLD analysis project Ga0182738, IMG submission 128876) | Enriched Miracle-Growth compost microbial communities from Emeryville, California, USA - eDNA 5th pass 30_C BE-Lig MG (version 2)... ... | reverse complement strand
GATTTTAACGCTTCTCCGTCTCTTTCTGCTTGAAGATTATTCATTCTTTCCTTAATGTCTTTAGTCATGGCCCTCAATTTCTCATTTTCATTGGAGATTTTGATCAAATAAGCATTCGATTGTTTCAGTTTCGTATTGCATTTCTCCAGGATAGCTTCATCGTTGGTCTCTACTTCTTCTAATTTCTGCTGAATCTTCATAACTTTTGCTGCTACGCCCATCACTGTATGATCAGCCTGCTCATCATCAACTTCTTCTACAATTGGATCTAACTTTGCTGAAGCGTCTATTGCGCCATTTAGCAAGAGTCTTTGTTTATTAGAGATGATTTTTAATGCGTCAAGAAGTTCATCAAGGAACTCTCCGCATAATTTACAAAGACTTAGGTATTTAGATTGGTAAATAAGACGTTTAAGGAATTCAGCATAGTATTGAACTTTATAGTTTGGTTGAGTGGGGTTAGAGCTGGAACTGGAACCTCCAGCAAGGTGGGATGAACGAGGAATAGGAGATTTTCTGTGTGCCACGATCATGGCTGTAGTGATTTATGTGAATTAAAAATTTGATTTATTGAGTGTTTTATTTTTTGGACGTTTTCTTTACATTCATTGAGAAATTAAACCTTTGTAGGACTAATTAAAAGAATCTTAAAGAGGTGATTGATTATGTAACGAATCAATGTGAGTGTGAAACTTCTTTGTGAAATTCGAGATTTTTTCTGAAAAAGAAGAGGGCTCAGTAAGGCAGAATAAGAGCCTTCTGTCGAAGAAGATCAATATCGAAAGGATTTCCTTTTGAGAATATGGGTGTCATTGCTGGAGAGAAAATAAAGGGGAAGAGTCAAGTGGAAAGAAGGGAAATTTGTTTTTGAGTAATTCGATATTTGATTATGTAACGAATTTCTGGCGACTGATGATGGGAGATTGAGTCATGATTTGCGCACTTTCAGTGTTTGTTTATTTGAATATTACCCTTTTGAGACAGAGAAGTGGAGGTTTAGGGAGTCAGAGTAAAGATTTTTCTTTGAGTTTGCTTTTGGTTCTGGCCGAGAGAAAATGAGAGATTTGAAGGCTTTGAAGGTTTTCCTCTAAATTTCAGGGAGATATTGTTCATATTCCCGGCTTGGAATGGACAGCTGCTAGGATGAAATAAATTTATTCAGAAAAAGATTTTTTTTCTTTGAAAGATCATTGATGGTCTATTTTTGTAGATTTGAATTAGTCATTTCTTGCATGAAGGTCATCATCATTCTTTTGCTGAAAATTTAGAAAAAAACTTTGATTAAAAAACAACAAAAAAGGATGGAGAATTATCAAGATGAGAATAGACTTTTCACTCTACTCGGGGGAAAAATGGAAGAGATTGAGAATTTTTCAGAAAGAGAGCAAGAAAAATGAAGAGGAAAATTTTACATTCTCATTCTCTAAAAAGTTTGTTTAGTGTTTTTTTCGTTACGATTCATTGTAGGAACTTTTTTCCATCAAAAAGTTTGGAATTACTCTGGAAGAACAAGATTTAAATCTTTAAATTTTTTTAAGAGAAATTTCAATGAAAATATTTGTTTTCTCACAAAAATTTTTTTTTCATTTTTTTTTCAGAAAGTTTTCATGCAAAAAATTTTCCTTCACTTTTCTCTTTAATTTACGAATGAAAATTCTTTTCCTTGGAAAACTTATTTGATATGAGAAATTTCTTTGAAGAACTTTTCCTGCACCAATTTTCTTCTTCTGAAAAAAATTTACTCAGAAACTGCCACATGTCGACAGAAAATCTTTTGTTTTCTCAGAGAGCTCGTCTTTCTGATGACTCGTAGATGAAAAATCCATTGTCTCATCCCTCTATTTTCCACTTTCGATTCTAAACTCCAGATTTTGGAAAGTCTCCTATTTAGGAGAGGTTTTGAGACATAGGTGTTAATTAAATAGTGAAACAGACACATAAGAAAGCTACAGGAGAATTCCCTGTGATCTCTTTTCCATACTTCATAATTTATATCTCAATGATATACAAAGAAAACCTCTCAACCAAATTGACATACTAAAAAGAGCAGTAGCTATTCTTCTCTTTGCTCTTTCTTTGATTCGCTTAGGACTCAGCCATACAGACTTTTCAATGGTTTTCTTATCCCTTTAAAATGATAGAATTAATTAATTGAAATATCTCATGAAGTTTTTCATAAACCCTTAGATTATCCTCCCTTGATAATATCAAAACAACAGAAACCCAAAATAAACCCCTTTCAAATAGACCCCATTTGTCACCTTAAACCTTCAAACAATCTTTTCATTTTTCTTTAAACTCCTCTTAAATTCTTCTTTAAAGCCTTTTCTCTTTGTCTTTCAAAAGAAAATCCCTTTAGATTCCGAACCTTTATGCCTTGTAATTAATAATAATAAATCATCTTTGATTTCAATACAAAGCAATTTTTGAAAAATAAATTAAAGTTTAATTCGGCAGTTTCATGGATATCAATAAAGTCCTCGAACTTCTCCGCTCCACTTATACTGAACAACTTTACGACCGTAAAGCTTCTGCTATTCGCAAATTCTGCAGAGAACGCAAAGACGGCTTCTACTATGACGAAATCCCTGGCCTTTGTGAAATCATTCAAACCATCATTAATGACCTAAAAGAAGGCATTGTAATCCTTTACTTGTTCATTTTCCTTTGCTAATCCCCTTCCAGCAAGAAATGAGAGACCCTCTTGTAAAAATCTGCGAGGTCCTTTCTATTCCTTTCCTCAAGAAAAAGGCTAGTGATGAATATTATTGCCAAAAAAACAAGACTTTGCCTCCTCTTTTAAATGCTTTTAAGTGAGCTTTTTCAAAGGAAAATTGTTGACTTTTTCAGGCCTATTTTGATGACTCAGAAACATCTTGAAGTCACAGAGGGATATACACCAGAATCTAGTGTGATTATCAATGCTTTTTCGGATGATTTGAGAGTCTCCGTGCTGACTTTCTTGCATAGTTTCATTAACGAAGGCATTGAAGAAATAAAACTCCAAGGCGGTATTTGAATTTTTTTTGTCTCTCTTTATAAAATTTCTTTAGAATCTTTTGAAGAAAAGAAAATACAAGGCTCAGAATCCAGCCCCCTCCAAAGATTGATTGAAAAGGGCACAAAGAATCTGAGAGCTTTTGACGAGTCCGACCTTTCAGAAAACATTGTATACATGATGCAACACTACAGCAAGAATATGGTCTTCTTGGTGAAAATCTTTGAGATCATTTTGACCTGCGGCCTTTACAGAAATCTCGCTGAAAAGTTCGTCAATTTTGGTATCCTTAAAGACATCGTAAGAATTCTATGGGGCTATTTATTTATTGAAATAGATTAACATTATTTTTGAGACAAAAGATTATCGCTCAGGTCTCGTTGTTCTTGCTCTTGACATCATCTGGAACATCATTGATGCTGTTGGCGTTTCGGCTCTTAAATCCTTTGCCACTGAAGAGATCATCAATGAGCTCAAAACTCTCTTTGAAAGTCTCATGAAAAGTGGATATAAACTCGAAGATAAAGTATGGCTTTGGGGAATGTAATGTATTAATTCTTTCCTTTAAGGGACTTCGTAATGAAATGCTGATTTTGATCAATTATTTGATGAGCGATCCTCAAGCTTTGCATTATTTCTTTGAACGTTCTGCTTTCCCTACTCACTCTAAACAACATACTTTCCTCGGTAAAGTGGTGGAATGAGGATTTTCTCTTATTCTTTTAATAGAAATATTGATCTTTTATGCGACATATGACGAAATGACATTCTACAATCAGCCAATCAGAACAAATAATATGAAGGCTTTCTTCAATACTACCTCTGAAGACCTCGAATTTAAGAAGCTTATTTGGAGCGGTATCCTTACTGCTTTACAATCAAACCACCCAAAGGTCATTGCCATTGTCCGTGACGTATAAAAGTTTGTTGAATTTGAGATTAATTGTCAATTCGTAGAGCTCTTTTATTAGCAGTCTGATTCTGTATATTGACCCTTTGGCAAACAGTTATGCAGTAAACCGATGGTCTTCTCCTCAGTTGAGAGAAATTCAGCTCCAATGCTTGGCGATTTTGGCTAATGTCATTCTCTACATGAAAGATGAGTACACAAACTTTGAGGCTTATTTTCACCTTTGAATAGATTTTATGAAAGAAATGGCTTATTTGCCTTGACTAAATTCCTGACCAATACAAACGACAGCGAAAGACGCGAAAAATGTCTCAAGGCTTTCGCAAATATCTCACTTTATGACGAAGAGGAGTATAAACTGAAAATCAGCGACGAAGGAATGATTGATGTCTTGCTGGATTTCCTTCAAAATGAAGCTGAAAACTCTCTTGAAATCCGTGAACTTTGCTTCACAATCCTTTCAAATCTCTGCAAAAACTGCGCCAAAAACAAGAAGCTCTTCCGTAAAAAGAACGGTATTGAGCTCATTATCTCTGCACTCAAGGACTCCAATATCGGCATTTCTCCCAATTATGCCCTTTATACCCTCGCTGTCCTTGACTGTCTCTGGAATGCCGTGCTTGGCAACCGTAAAAATGAGAACGTCTTCCTTGAAAATGAGGTAATCTTTGAAAAGATTTTAAGCTAAATATTCATTAAAGGGACTTTACATATTGATGGAATTCCTTGAGACATGTGGACTTTTACAAAGAAAAATGTCATTAAGTTGCTTGTGTTACTTGATCGAAAACCCCAAAGCTATCAATTATTTCTGTGATTGGAACAGCTCGAGGACTATGATCAATTCTACTCAGCTCCTTATCAAACTTTATGAGCTTGAAGATCAAAGGTATTGGATTTTTTTGTTATTTCTCAAGAGGAAAAAATTGCCTTGGGGTGTGATGAGAAAGGCAAACAAGAGATTTTTCTGAATTTTCGAATAAATCCAAATTCAAGGGGGAAAAGCTTTTGTCAAAGGCAAAAGAACACTTGAGAGGGAAAAAACTCTCGCAAAAAAATTGTTATTTTTCTTTATCAATTTTTTCTTTTACAAAACTAATCTTTTCAAAAATAGATTTGGTGTGAAATATCGTGATGGAATGTTACAAGACATGGATCGTCCCTTGAACCCCAAGACAAGAAAAGTGAAAGCCCAACGACCCAAATCCCCCGCATTTGGATCAACAGGGCAGAATTTCGGAACCTCCAAGGATAACTTTTATAATGCATCAAGACCTAATATTAATGAGCAAGACGAAGAACTGGAAGACTCTTTTGCTCAACACGTGAGAAAGACAAAGAGCGTTGTTGATAATAACGAAACTTTATCAAAAGTTAAAGGGTAATATTGTGATAGCCAGGCCATTTTCTTAAAGAAAATTTGTAGTTTTGCAAAATTAAAGGATGCTTTGAAGGCAGGAGAAAGCGATACATCAGTGGGAGCAGAAGCAGTGTTGATCAATAAGCTTCAAGATAAAGTGGAGGAATATGACTTGAGAGCGATCGTCTTTGCGATTTTGTATAGAACAGGGTTTGATAGAAATGAGCTTCAGCCTAATGAAACTCAACGCTTGGAAGTCATTCAAGTTTATCCTCATTTCAAAATTGGTGAGATTTGGAGTGATATTAAGCACGAACTAGAAGAAGAGGTAGTTCTTTTGATATTCTTTTGTTAAAATTTGAATGAAAGAGAGTGAAGCCAACATCAGATGATGCACATTGGATGATAACAAATATTGAAGAAATTCAAGATATTACAGTGAATTGCGTGAGTACTCAACAATTGGTAAGAGAAGTTTATTGGGAGGAGTGAATAATCTGGGAATAGATTGCAAGAGAAAATAAAAGACAGCAAGAAGAAGACCTGAATAGGTTCTACGATATTATCCGTAGCAATAAACTTGGCAAATAAGAGAGATTGAATTTGTTACTGAGAACTATCTTTCCATCAATGTTTGAATATTTTTGAGGCTTATATAAAAAGTATATAATGAGATTAGAAAAGTCCCCTGCTTATTTTTTTGTTTATGTATCTATAGATAAGCCATCTATATTTATTCAAAGCCCTTTACTTCTCCCTATTTCCCTTTGAAATATTCAAGCAGCAAATCTCGATGAGAATTTTTCAATATGAAAAAAACTGAAGAAAATTAACAAAAAAGAGTTTTTGGAGCAATTGAAAATTTGTCCTTATGAGAAAAATGTCGAGAGCTAATTCTCTAATTCGCTCAAAAAATTGTGCTCAATTGAATTGAAATTCTTCACTTTCTCAACAATTTTCTTTTCTGAAGACTTTTTTCAAGGGCCTTCTTGGCGAACTTCTCACAGAACTTGACTGAAAATTCCCTTCAAAAAATTTTCCTAGTGTCCTTCTATTTCTTCATATCGAAAAAAGATCAGATTCGATTTCTTATATAATATTTCGAAAAGTCCTCTTTTTCTTATCCTAAAGTTTATTTAAATTAATTTAGCTTCTTATTTCCCTAATCTTCCCACAATGTCCTCCACTCGCACTTTCTCCAACCTAAACCCTGAATACCACGGTACCTATTTCCCCTCGCCAAACCCCTCACTTTCCCTTCTATTTAGATCTTATCAACACCCATTTTGGCTCCCCAAATTTCCTTTTGTTCAAATACTATTCCCCTATTTATGAAGGCCTTGTAAAAACTCCTCTCCAAAATCTTTTGAATAAGCCTTTAGGGTTTCCGTGGGAGCGTTTATAGACAGCTTCCTTCAGCATCAGAACCAGCTTTATCTGGTGGTTCTTGTAGAATTACGCATAAAGCGGACATGACAGAAACCAGCTTAAAGATAAAAACATCAGGGGAAGTTCAATTAACAACAGAAGCTGACCTCACTGTAATGACTTTTTCTTTTGAATTTTCTCAAAGAAAAATACTATAGGATTACGCTGAAGGCTTGCAGAGCACATTGAAATTATATACAGATGTGACATTTGGAGGAATTGCTGCTAAACTAAAATTATTGTGGGCAAACAAAGCTAATGAAGGGCTTTGGATAAAGGTACAGAAAATTTTGAATAAAGAGAATAAAGAGATTTCTCAGTCGACTTTGGACTGGTGTAATCACCGATGTTTGAGCTCAAAAGTGCTGAAGACTATCGTAAATAATGACAAACATCAGCTTGGGCTTGGGGCTGGGTTGTCTTTTGCTTTAGAAGATAAACAATTGGCGATTTATAATATGACATTGTGGTATATCAGAAATCGCTCAAAATTCCAATTGACACAGTAAACGTAAAGAGAGGATTTGAATAATGTGAATAGTAAGACAAAGAGGAACGATTTTAGTTTGGGAGATTTGATTGCAAAGATTTATACAAGGGTGGACCAAAAGACACAGGTTGCGTTGGGATTCAGACATAATTTTGCTTATAAAAATGATTTGATCACTCTGGCAACAAGATATAGACACTCTGATAGCTTCATTATGAAGTCAAAGGTAAAGGATTCGTTAAGGGAAGCTAGCTTATTGGGTAATAGATTGACAGCAATATGAATTTGGCGATGGCTTTACAGCTCAATCTTGATAATAACCTTCAACTTGTCATCACATCTAACGTAAGGAACTTTTTGTATTGAGATAGATTGGTTAATGTTAACGTGTAGTATCAAGTGGCAGATTCCAAGTCGTCACAAGAACTTGATGGCCTTCCTCCCATTTCTCTAAAATTGTCCTTTGGTGAATTATAAGGTGTCAGATGGAGAGGGTATGCAGGTCATCAGATCAGAAGAATCAAAAGAAACCCAGAATAAAGGTAGAGAGAAAATACCCATCATTTTAGTATTTTATACAATGTTGCCTCGATAGATGTCCAAGTCTTTTTCATTTTGTATGATTCTGATTGCTTGTCTCTCCTTGGCGGGAGAAGAAACTTTTCCTTTTCTACCTCCTCTGATAGCCTGAAAATTATCAATATTTTTGTGAAACTATGGAATCAAGAAAAACATTAGAAGGGCAAAAAAAAAGCAAAGCAAGGTCTGAGAATCCAAAAGAATCAGAAGAGAAGAACATTGAAAAAATTTTTCTTTATGAAAATTTTGAAAATTCTTTGTTGATGATCAAAACCCAAAGAAAAATTTTACAAAGAATTTTTTCAAAACAGTCCTTTAGAAAAAAAAATGATCACAAGTTTTTTTGTGGGATGAGGGAAAAAATGTCCCATAATTGAAAAAAATCACCTCTTAAAGGTTTCTCAATAATGTAACAACAGACTCAATAACCAAGATTAACATATCAAAATGTAACTTAGTCTCTCTACAATAGGTTATTTTTTTATTCTCCAAGCGTTGAATATATAAATTTAAAACCCTTAAACAATCGCTATGACCAAGTTCGAGATCCCCAACTACCCACCAACACACTCTCTTTACGATTTCGAGCTCCTTCACGACCTCAGAGAACCCACTTCCAGCCTCGGTCTCGGCTCGTATTCCACTGTAAAACTCGCTCGTGAGAAGAAGTCCGGCAAATTAGTTGCTCTTAAGCTGGTAATGAATCTCTTTCTTTTCAAATTTTGCTTAAAGATTTCTCTTTACAGGTTGAAATTGGGCTAGGAAGGATGACAAAGAATGAAGTGAATAACCTAAAGGTGGAGATTCTGATCCATAGGGAATTGAATCATCCACATATTATTCAATTTTACGGCTATATCGTTGATGAACAAGAAGCTATTGTTTATTTGATCCTTGAATATGCAGAAAAAGGAGGCCTTTATAAGTATCTCCAAAGGAAGGAATTTCTCACAGACAAAGAAGTTTTTCGGTTTTTCCACCAATCTTGTCTTGCAATCAAGCATCTCCATGACCATAACATCGTCCACAGGGATATCAAGCCCGAGAATCTCTTGCTTGATAAAGATCTCAATATAAAAGTGTGTGATTTTGGTTGGTCTGCTTACAATATAATGGAGAAAAGGTAATTTTCAAAAGAGATATTTTTCTTTACAACCATCCAAATAGGAAAGTGATATGTGGAACATACGAATATATGGCACCAGAGATCGTAAATAACGAAGGCTACGATTACAGAGTCGACATCTGGTCTTTGGGAGTCCTGCTTTATGAGATGATTCACAAGAAAGCTCCATATCCCGCTCGAAGTGTTCATGAGATCAAAGTGGCTCTTTCAAGAACAGATTTAGTGTTCGATTCAGACGTTCAGCATGACATCCAGGTGCTAATTCGAAGGATTTTAGAGCATAATATCGAGGAAAGAATCACGATAGACGAGATTTTGGTGCATCCTTGGATAACATATCAGAAGGAAAAGGAAGAGGAGTTTAGAAGAAGAGCTTATGAACAAGAGGCGTATGAGAATAAGAACAGAAGATTGAGCGGAAAAATGAAGAAATTCACGATCTTTGATAAATACACAAACCCAAATGACGGCCAATGTCATGGTGATATGGGCAGTGTTTCTGCACGAAAAAATTACATTGCTCCAAGTTACACAAAAAGCTACACGCTCGCAGTGGATAATCCTTCAACAAGAGGCTTAAATTCGGTCGATTTGAATAAAGATGTGCAGCAGGTTTCCCGAGCCTTTGAGGTCCCGATAACGAAATATGAACACTCTTTTGATCGAGACAGAGAACTTTTTTCGAATGAGAACAAGCTTTCAAAGACGATAATTGGCTTGGAATATGAAGAGGAAGAAGGGAAATTCCAGGTTCCTGCACCAGGGAAAAGAGGAATCTTTGCTGGGCCAAAGACGACAACAGCGGCCAGTTCGAATAAATTCTACGAGAAAATCCTGTCAGATAAGAAATGGGTCGATGTGACCTCTCCACAAAAGAAACTGCCACCTCAAGGGTTACAATTAGAAGACGAAACGACAGCGGAAGGTGCAGTAGGAGATAGAAAGCCGTTGAGTTCGATCCCGATGAAGTTCTTGAGCAAGACGCATAAGCAAGGGTTGGCAAAGAGCAATTTAATGAATTTCTCAGAGAATATAAAGAGGAGTATTCTTGCTAGTCCTCATGAGACCAAGCCAAAGCCAAGGTTTTTCCCTGAAGAGTATTATTCATATGGTGTGAATTTGAATCCTTTGCAGAATGTTTCGCCTAATAGAAATACTTCGAATAATGGAAGCCAGATAGTATATCGGTTGTAAAGATGGGGGATTTGAGAGATTATTGAGTTGGATAGCTGGCTCTTGGAATTTTTGGTGGTAAGATAAGAAGGAGATTGATGATTTTTTAGTGTAGGTGGATATTTAGGGTAGGTAGAAAGTAGAGAAAAGAAGATCTCTATCTTTTGTTCTTTTGTTTGCGAAATTACTTGGGAATATTGATTATTCATATTTTGTTTTTACTTTGATTTTTATGAACGTTAGATTGTTACATTATGACTGAGAAAAACAAATAAAATTCTTTCAGAACTTGATTTGATGGTGTGATGACTGTGGAAATTGAGCTTATGAAAATTTTCCTTCGAAATGAGAGGAAAGTTTCTCAGATCGACCAACTTTTTTTGGAAAGAGCAAATCTTGATACAGATGATGATTTGGGGACAAAAAGGGATAAATAAGGAAAAAGCGGAAAAGTTTTCACTTCTTTAATCCTCAAAAAATTTATTAAAAAAGAGAAAAATTATTTTTTTAAACAAAAGATTTTTGGAGTTGACCACATGCTTGAACGACGAGGAGAAAGAAAGAAAACAGAAAATTGGGAGAGAGGAAGCACTGAATATGAGTGCTGAAAGAGTGAAGTTCTATATAACAAAGATGAAAAACTTCATTAACAACTGTAGTTAAGAAGAAACGAAAGGGGCTGTAGGATTTGAAAACATCAAAGTTGAGATTAATAATTGTGGCGTATTACAGGGATTAAGCTATGTATTAAGTTAATTGTATAGAGATAGGAATTTCATAGTTTTAAATTGCCTACGGGTGCAAGATTGCAACCAATCTGAGTTCATTACATACAGTATGTCGTATGTATTCAGGTACGAAGCCTTGAAAAAAAAAAAAAAAAAAAAAAAAAATAATATTCATTTTTTTTTTTTTTTTTTATAAAATTATTTTTTTTTTAATATTTTTTTTTTTTTTTTTTTTTTATTATTTTTTTTTTTTTTATTAAATTTTTTTTTTTTT
>Ga0182738_1007510_pt1 | contig 11066 bp, 11 predicted proteins | sample eDN5th30CBELigMG_FD_128876 | JGI IMG/M metagenome (GOLD analysis project Ga0182738, IMG submission 128876) | Enriched Miracle-Growth compost microbial communities from Emeryville, California, USA - eDNA 5th pass 30_C BE-Lig MG (version 2)... ... | reverse complement strand
GGCCGGCCGACGAGGGCGCCGGCGATCAGGAGCCGCTGGCGCTCGCCGCCCGACATCCGGGTCAGCGGCCGGTCCGCCAGCCCGGCGCCGTTGACGAGGGCCAGGGCCTCGTCGACCGCGCGCCGGTCGGCCGTCGAGAGGAGCGGCAGGCCCCAGCGCTCGCCGCGCACGGCCGAGGCGATGAAGTCGCGCCCCGTCACCGGTGCCGCGGTGACGGCGCCGCGGGTCTGGGGCAGGTATGCGATGCCCGGCAGCCCGCGGCGGGCAGACGAGCCGAACACCGTGATCCTGCCCGCCTCTATCGGCACGAGGCCGAGGACGGCGCGCATCAGCGTGGTCTTGCCCGCGCCGTTCGGCCCGAGCACGCCGATGAACTCCCCCTCGCGGATCGCAAGGCTCGCGCCGGCAAGAAGCCGTGTCGTGCCGAGCGCGAGGCTCACGTCCTCGAAGGCGACCGCGCTCAAGAGGCGGGGGCCGCGAGGGCGCGCGCGGTGGCGTCGAGCTGGTCCCGCATCCAGTCCACGTAGGTCGAGCCCTCGGGCATCGACTCGGTGACCGAAACGACCGGTACGTCCGCCTCCCCGGCGAGCGCCAGCAGCCGCTCGGTCATCGGGTCGACGACCTGGCGGTTGTAGAAGAGGACGCGGGCCCGGCCCGAGCGGATGTCGTCCTCGACCTCGGCGATGGCCCGCGCCGACGGCTCGGTCTCGTTCATCACCGCGCGCTGGAAGTCGGTCCCCAGCATCTCGAGGCCGAGCGCCTCGGCCATGAGCCCGAACACCGGCTCGCTGGCGACCACCGGGGTTCCGGCGTGGCGCTCCCGGATCGCGGCGATCTCTTCGCCGAGCACGGCGAGGGACGCCTGGTATGCGGCGAGACGCTCGCCGTATCCGGCGGCGTCGTCCGGGTCGCGCGCGGCGAGCCTCTCGGCGAGGGCGGCGGCAAGGGTGGGGACCGCCTTCGGGTCGTACCACAGATGCGGGTTGTCCCCGGGCTCGGCCCCGAGCAGCGCCGCGACGTCGATCACCACCCGGGTGTCGTCGGGGGAGGCCTCGAGGAGGTGCTCCATCCAATGGTCGTAGTCGAGCCCGTTCATGATGACGACGTCGGCGTCCGCCACGGCCCGCGCGACGGAGGGCGGCGGCGAGAAGTCATGCGGATCGATGTCCGGGCTCATGGCGATGCTCTCGACCGTGACCGCATCCCCGCCGACGGCCGCGGCCACCTCGCCGTAGAAGGTCTCGGCGGCGACGATCCGGATCGGCGCGTCGGCGCCGAAGGCGGCCGCCGTGGAGAGGGCGACGGCGCTTGCCAGCGCGAGGGTGCGAAGAAGCATGGGGATGTCTCCTGGGACGGTGGAATGCGAAGGCCGGCAACCCGGCCAATACCGATATGTTATAACATTACATCTACCGGGTGCAAGCCGGGAATTCGGTCAGGGCGACGAACGCCGTTCAGCCGTGTTCGTGGCAGCCTTCCTTGAGCATCTGGCGGAGGGTCTTGCGGGCCTGCTTGGTGTCGTCGGGGTCGGGGGTCCCGGCCTTCTTCAGCCGGCGCCAGGTATGGAGCGTCTTCCGCGCCTCGCTGCATTCCTCGTCGAACGCCGCCTTGATGGCGCGCGTATGCAGCGCCAGCGCCTCGGCCACGGCGACGGTCTGCGGGTCGGGCTCGTCGCGCGCGCTCACCAGGTACGCGCCGCCGCCGATCGTCGTCACAAGTGCAGCCAGAACCAGGAGCGCTTTCATGAAACCGCGGCCACCGGGCATTTTGCCAGCCCGACGATCAGGCACACGATATCGGAGCAAATGTAAAGTCCGCTTCTTCGCGCGTCGGGTGGTGATCCGCCACGCGCGGTTGTAGAACCCGCGAGGACCGGCGGCGGCGACGCGGCGGCAAGGGGGAGCGGATGCGCCGCAGAGTCGGGGAGGAAGGCAGGTTCGACTACGTGATCGTCGGCGGGGGCACCGCCGGATGCGTCCTCGCGAACCGTCTCAGCGCCGACGGGCGGACCCGCGTCCTCCTCCTCGAGGCCGGCGGCCGCGATACCTATCCGTGGATCCACGTGCCGGTGGGCTACCTGTTCTGCATGGGCAATCCGCGCACCGACTGGATGATGCGGACCGAGGCCGAGCCAGGCCTCAACGGCCGCTCGCTCGCCTATCCGCGCGGCCGGGTGCTCGGCGGATGCACCGCGATCAACGGCATGATCTACATGCGGGGACAGGCCGCCGACTACGACCACTGGCGCCAGCTCGGCAATGTCGGCTGGGGCTGGGACGACGTCCTGCCCTGGTTCCGGAAGTCCGAGGACAGCTTCCGCGGGGCGAGCGACCTGCACGGCGCCGGCGGGGAGTGGACGGTCTCCCGCCAGCGCCTCCGCTGGGACATCCTCGAGGCCTTCCGCGACGCCGCCGCGGAGATCGGCATCCCGCGCCGCGACGATTTCAACGACGGCGACAACGAAGGCTCCGGCTTCTTCGAGGTCAACCAGCGGAACGGCATCCGCTGGACGACCGCCAAGGCGTTCCTCCGGCCGGCCCGCAGGCGCCCGAACCTCGAGGTGGTCACCGATGCGCTCGTCACCGGCATCGTCCTCGACGGCCGCCGCGCGACCGGCGTGCGCTTCGTCCGCGGCGGGGAGGCGCGCGTCGCCCGTGCCGGCGCCGCGGTGATCCTCGCCGCCGGGGCGATCAACTCGCCGAAGCTGCTGGAGCTGTCGGGGATCGGCGACCCGGACGTGCTCGCCGCCCACGGCATCCCGGTGCGCCATGCGCTGCCCGGCGTGGGCGCCAACCTCCAGGACCATCTCCAGATCCGCACCGTGTTCCGGGTGAGCGGGGCGCGGACGCTGAACCAGCTCGCCAACAGCCGGCTCGGCAAGCTGTCGATGGGCCTCGAATACGCCCTCTTCCGGAGCGGCCCGTTGTCGATGGCGCCGAGCCAGCTCGGCCTGTTCTCGCGGAGCGACGACACCGTCGCGACGCCGAACCTCGAGTACCACATCCAGCCGCTCTCGACCGACAAGCTCGGCGACCCGCTCCATCCCCATCCCGCCGTCACCGTGTCGGTCTGCAACCTCAGGCCGGAGAGCCGCGGCGACTGCCACGTCCGGAGCGCCGATCCCGGGGCGCCGCCGGCGATCCGCCTCAACTACCTCGGCGCGGCGAAGGACCGCGACATCGCCGTCGTCGCCGTGCGTCAGGCGCGACGCCTCGCGGCGGCGAGGGCCCTCCGCCGCTACGCCCCCGAGGAGGTGCTGCCCGGGCCGTCGGTGCAGTCCGACGCCGAGCTCCTGGCCGCGATCGGCGCCATCGCCACGACGATCTTCCACCCCGTCGGCACCTGCCGGATGGGACGGGACGAGGGGGCGGTGGTCGACGATTCGCTCCGCGTCCGCGGCCTTGATGCGCTCCGCGTCGTGGATGCCTCGGTCATGCCCACGATCACCTCGGGCAATACCGCCTCGCCCGTGGTCATGATCGCCGAGAAGGCTGCGGACATGATCCTCCGCGAGGGCAGGGCGGCTTGACGCCCTGCGTCAACGGGCTGGCGCTCCGGCGCATGGCGCGGCCAGACCGTCCGTCGGCCCGGCGTCCGTCAATTTCCCTGCATCCCCCTCGCGATGACCGGCCCCCGTCAGCGCCAGCCGAGCGCCGGGGCGACGTGCTTCAGGATCGATTCGATGGCGTGGGCGCAGTAGTCGACGCCGAGCTGGTTGGGGATGGTGAGGAGGAGGGTATCGGCCTCCTTGATCGCCTCGTCCTTCCGCAGTTCCTCGACCAGTGCGTCCGGCTCGGCCGCGTAGCTCCGGCCGAAGATCGCGCGCGTGTTCTCGTCGATGTAGCCGATCTGGTCGCTTTCCTTGCCGCTCCGGCCGAAATACATGCGGTCGCGGTCGTCGACGAGGGCGAAGATGCTGCGGCTCACCGAGACCCGCGGCGTGCCGGCATGGCCGGCCTCCTTCCAGGCCTCGCGATAGGCGCGGATCTGTGCGGCCTGCTGGACGTGGAAGGCCTCTCCGGTCTCGTCGTCCTTGAGCGTGGAGCTCTGGAGGTTCATGCCGAGCTTGGCCGCCCAGACCGCGGTGGCGTTGGAGGCGGCGCCCCACCAGATCCGGTCGCGGAGCCCTTCCGAGTGCGGCTCGGGGCGGAGGAGCCCGGGCGGATTGGGGAACATCGGGCGCGGATTGGGCTCGGCGAAGCCCTGGCCGCGGATGATCTCGAGGAACACCTGCGCGTGGGCGCGGCCCATGTCGGCGTCGGTCTTGCCGTCCTCGGGCTGGTAGCCGAAATAGCGCCAGCCCTCGATCACCTGCTCGGGCGAGCCGCGGCTGATGCCGAGCTGCAGCCGCCCGCCGGCGATGAGGTCGGCCGCTCCGGCGTCCTCGGCCATGTAGAGCGGGTTCTCGTAGCGCATGTCGATGACCGCCGTGCCGATCTCGATGCGCTTCGTCTTGATCCCGACCGCGGCGAGCAGCGGAAACGGCGAGGCGAGCTGCCGCGCGAAATGATGCACCCGGTAGTAGGCGCCGTCGCCGCCGAGCTCCTCGGCCGCGACCGCGAGCTCGATCGACTGGTGGAGCGCATCCGAGGCCGAGCGCGTCTGCGAGCCCTGCGAGGGGCTCCAGTGACCGAAGGAGAGAAAGCCGATCTTCTTCATGACGTCCGCCGTGGGAAGGGTTGCGCTCCCCGACAGATAGGTCAGGCGCTGCCGTTTGTCGCCTTCTCCCCATGCGCGCTTCGACCTCGACCCAGTCTTGACGGGACTTGCGAAATCCTCCATCTGTGCGGGCATGACGGCTGTCACGCGCCTTGGCGCGATCTGCATCTGCGGGATTATCATTACCGGCTAGCACACGCGCTGGCTGAGGCCGTCCTCGCTTGATCCTTCCAAGACGATAGACGAGACCCCCGGCCGGCGGGCGAGGGGAAACGTCTCGGCATGGCCTTGAGGCTCTACAACACGCTGACCCGGACGAAGGAGGACTTCGTCCCGCTCGATCGCGCCAACGTGCGGATGTACGTCTGCGGGCCGACGGTCTACGACTTCGCCCACATCGGCAACGCAAGGCCGCTGATCGTCTTCGACGTGCTGTTCCGGCTGCTCCGCGAGGTCTATGGCAGCGTCCACGTCACCTACGTCCGCAACATCACGGACGTCGACGACAAGATCAACGCGCGCGCAGCGGAGGAATATCCCGACCGGCCGCTCAACGCCGCGATCCGCGAGGTTACCGAGCGGACCACGCGCCAGTTCCACGAGGACGTCGCCGCCCTCGGCTGCCTGCCGCCGACCGTCGAGCCCCGGGCGACCGAGTACATCGACCGCCCCGAGGCACCGGAGGACATGCTGCGCCTGATCGCGCGCCTGGTCGAGAACGGCCATGCCTATGTCGCCGAGGGACACGTCCTCTTCTCGGTGCCCTCGATGCCGGACTATGGGCGCCTCTCCAACCGGAGCCTCGACGAGATGGTCGCCGGCGCCCGGGTCGAGGTCGCGCCCTACAAGAAGGACCCGACCGACTTCGTGCTGTGGAAGCCCTCGAAGCCGGGCGAGCCGGCCTGGGACTCGCCGTGGGGCGCGGGGCGGCCGGGCTGGCACATCGAGTGCTCGGCGATGGCGGGCGCGCTGCTCGGCCCGGTCTTCGACATCCACGGCGGCGGCATCGACCTCGTCTTCCCCCACCACGAGAACGAGATCGCCCAGTCGCGGTGCGCCCACGGCACGGCGCTGATGGCGCGCACCTGGCTGCACAACGGCTTCCTCCAGGTCGAGGGCGAGAAGATGTCGAAGAGCCTCGGCAACTTCGTCACCATCCGCGACCTCCTCGACGATTGGCCCGGCGAGGTGCTCCGTCTCAACATGCTGCGGACGCACTACCGCCAGCCGATCGACTGGACGATGGCCGGCCTCCGCGAGGCGGAGCGGACGCTCGACACCTGGTACGAGGTGGCAGGCGAGGCCGAGCCGGGGCCGCTCGACGACGGGATGGTCGCGGTCCTCGCCGACGATCTCAATACCCCCGGTGCCATCGCCGCGCTCCACGAGCTGCGCGCCGAGGCGGCGCGCGGCAACCCGCGGGCGGCAAGCCGGCTGCTGACGAGCGCGCGGCTCCTCGGGCTGCTCCAGGCCGCGCCCGGCGCGTGGGCCGCGGCGCGGCGCGCGGTGCTGGGCATCGACACGGAACTCGTCGCCGAGCTGATCGCGGCGCGCGCGGCGGCCCGCAAGGCGCGCGATTTCGCCGAGGCGGACCGCCTCCGGGGCGAGCTCGAGGCGATGGGCGTCGCCCTCAGGGACGCCAAGGACCCCGGGACGGGCGAACTGGTCACGACGTGGGAGGCGAAACGGTGAGGGTTGCGGTTCCCCCTCGCCCCGCCGCTGCGCGGCGACCCTCTCCCGGAACGGGAGAGGATAGTGCGCCGGCAGGCGCACCGGGTGAGGGCAAGTCGAAGCGGAAGACGCGTCGTGTCCCGGAGAAGGTCGCCTTCGCGCGACGGCTCCGCAAGGCCCCGACGGACGCCGAGGATGTGCCGTGGCAGACCCTCCGGACGGAGCTTCGCGCCGCCAAGTTCCGCCGTCGGGTGCCGGTCGGTCCGTATGTCGCGGATTCCCTGTCTTATTCGGCGCGCCTCGTCGTCGAAGCCGACGGCCCGATCCACGATCCCGCGCAGGACGCGCGGCGCGGCGCGTGGTTCGCCGCCGACGGCTGGCGCGTGCTCCGCTTCTCGAATGATGCGATCCTGACAGATCTGCTCACGGTGAAGGCTACCATCCAACGCGGCATCGATGCCGAGCCGACAAGGAGCAGGCCATGACCATCGAGATCGATCACACCAGCCTCAGCGTCTCGGACTACGAGGCGGCGAAGCGGTTCTACGCGGCGGCGCTCGCGCCGCTCCGCATCGGGGTGCTCATGGAGTTTCCCGCGAGCGTCACCGGCAATGTCGACGTCTGCGGCCTCGGGGCCGACGGCAAGCCGTTCCTCTGGCTCGCCAATGCCGGCCTCACCAGCCCGCGCATCCACCTCGCGTTCCGGGCCGAGACCCGCAAGCAGGTCGACGACTTCCACGCGGCCGCGATCGCCGCAGGCGGCGAGGACAACGGCAGCCCGGGCCTCCGGCCGATGTACCACCCGAACTACTACGGTGCCTTCGTGCTCGATGCCGACGGGCACAACATCGAAGCCGTCTGCCACAACGCGGAGTAGGAGGGCGCCATGGCCGAGATGCGGATCACCGGGGGTTGCCAGTGCGGGGCGGTGCGCTACGCGCTCCATGCGGCGCTCGAGGATCCGCACATCTGCCATTGCCGGATGTGCCAGAAGGCCTTTGGTTCGTTCTTCGCCCCGCTCGGCAGCGTGCCGCTCGCGCGTTTCGAGGTGACGCGCGGCACGATCGCGACGTTCCTGAGCTCCGATCCGACCGAGCGCGGCTTCTGCCGCGACTGCGGCACGCCGCTCACGTTCCATCACGTCGGCAACGCGCATATCAGCGTCGCGCTCGGCTCGCTGGACGACCCGGCGAGCGCGCGCCCCGGCCGCCAGTACGGCCTCGAAGCGCGGATGCCGTGGTTTGCGGCGCTGCCGGTGCTCGCCGGCGAGACGACGACCGAGGAGGAGATGGGAGGCTTCGCGGCGCGCATCGCCTCGACCAGCCACCAGCATCCCGACCATGACACGGCGTGGTGGCCGCCGGAGGCGGGCCGATGACCGGCGGGCCCCATTCCGGCGGATGCCAGTGCGGCGCCGTGCGTTTCCGCGCCGAGCGGCTCGGCCGCGCCTCGGTCTGCCACTGCCGGATGTGCCAGAAGGCGTTCGGCGCGTTCTATGGGCCGCTGGTCACCGGGCACGGCGTGACGTGGACCCGGGGCGCGCTGAAGCGGTTCGCGAGCTCCAACCTTGTCCGCCGCGGGTTCTGCGGCGATTGCGGCACGCCGCTGACCTACGAACATGACGGCGGGATCGAACTCGCCATCGGCGCCTTCGACGATCCATCGGCCGCGGCGCCCACGCTCCAGGTCAATCCCCGCGAGCGACAACCCTTCACGGACGGCATTCCGGGCCTGCCGATGCGCGCGCCCGGATCGGAGCCTCGGCAGGAAGACTTCAGGAACCGGGTGATCAGCCACCAGCATCCCGATCACGATACCGAGGCATGGCCGCCCGGCGGCCTGATTTAGATCATGAAGGAACGACTCTATCTCTTTGATACGACGCTGCGCGACGGCGCGCAGACCAACGGCGTCGATTTCTCGCTCGAGGACAAGGTCGAGCTGGCCCAGCTCCTCGACCGGCTCGGCCTCGACTATGTCGAGGGCGGCTATCCCGGCGCCAACCCGACCGACACCGCCTTCTTCGCCGAGAAGCGGACCCGGCACGCGGTGTTCACCGCCTTCGGCATGACCCGGCGGCCGGGCGTCAGCACGTCGAACGATCCCGGTCTCCGCACGCTCCTCGACGCGCATGCCGACGCCGTCTGCTTCGTCGCCAAGACCTCCGACTACCACGTGCGCGTCGCGCTCCAGACCAGCGAGGAGGAGAACCTCGAGGCGATCCGCCAGTCGGTGGCCGCGGCCCGGGCGGCGGGGAGGGAGGCGCTGGTCGATTGCGAGCACTTCTTCGACGGCTACAAGGCCAACCCGGCCTATGCGCTCGCCTGCGCCCGGGCGGCCCACGAGTCCGGCGCGCGCTGGGTCGTGCTCTGCGACACCAATGGCGGCACGCTGCCCGAGGAGGTCGAGGCGATCGTCCGCGCGGTGGCCGAAGTGATCCCGGGCGACCATCTCGGCATCCATGCCCACAACGACACCGAGCAGGCGGTGGCCAATTCGCTCGCGGCGGTCCGCGGCGGCGCCCGCCAGATCCAGGGCACGCTCAACGGCATCGGCGAGCGCTGCGGCAACGCCAACCTCACCTCGTTGATCCCGACGCTGATGCTGAAGCCGGCCTATGCCGACCGGTTCGAGGTCGGCGTCGGGCCGGAAGGGCTGCGCGACCTCACGCGGATCGCGCAGCGTTTCGACGACATGGTCAACCGCGCGCCCAACCGGCAGGCACCCTATGTCGGGGTCTCGGCCTTCACCACCAAGGCCGGCATCCATGCCTCGGCGATCCTCAAGGACCCGCGGACCTATGAGCACGTCGACCCGGCCGTGGTCGGCAACCGGCGCCACGTGCTGGTCTCCGAGCAGGCGGGCAAGGCCAACCTCATCGCGGAGCTCGAGCGGATGGGCATTCCCGTGGCGAAGGGCGACCCGCGGCTCGATGCGGTGCTCCGCGAGGTGAAGGAGCGCGAGTCGACCGGCTATGCCTACGAGGGCGCGGGCGCCTCGTTCGAGCTGCTGGCCCGGCGGATGCTCGGCAACGTCCCCGACTTCTTCAAGGTCGAGGGCTTCCACGTCACCGTCGAGCGGCGGCACAACGCCCTCGGCGAGCTGGTCTCGGTGTCCGAGGCGGTGGTCAAGCTCCACGTCGGCGGCGAGCGGCTGCTGACGGTCGCCGAGGGCAACGGGCCGGTCAACGCGCTCGACAGGGCGCTTCGCAAGGACCTCGGCGTCTACAGCGAGGCGATCGCCGATCTCGAGCTGATCGACTTCAAGGTCCGCATCCTCAACGGCGGCACCGGCGCCGTCACCCGCGTGCTGATCGAGAGCGGGGATTCCTCCGGCGACACCTGGTTCACGGTGGGCGTTTCGGAGAACATCGTCGACGCCTCCTTCGAGGCGCTGCACGATTCGATCGTCTACAAGCTCCTTCACGCCGGGGCGAAGGCCGCGGCGTGAAGGAACCGCGGCACGCGGGGGCGCGTTGCCGCTTCCGGGGAGCCGCGATGCCCGACGAGCCGACCAGCCACCGCCGTTTCGGCACCGCCGACATGATCGCCTTCGGGGCGCTGACGGCGATCGTGTCGCGGTACTTGGCGCCGCGCCGGGCGGCGGCTCCGCCCGGGGCCCCGCGGAAGGCGGCGGAGGCGACGGACCCGGCCGGCCGTGCGGGGGAGCCGGGGAGGGGCCGCGGCGCGCGCTACCCCTGGGAGATTCCGTGGGCCGGCTGGAAGGACATCCTCTGGCGCACCTACGCGGAGGTGAGCGAGGACCGGCTGCTGGCGGTGGCCGCGGGCGTGGTGTTCTACGGGCTGCTCGCCCTCTTCCCCGCGATCAGCGCCTTCGTCTCGATCTACGGCCTGTTCGCCGATCCCGCGACCGTCGACGGCACCGTGAACCTCCTCGCCGAGATCATCCCCGCCGATGCCCTCGGGCCGGTGGAGGAGCAGGTGCAGCGCGTCGCCTCCGCCGGCAGCGGCTCGCTCAGCTTCGCCTTCCTCCTCAGCCTCGCGCTCGCGCTGTGGAGCACGAATGCCGGCATGAAGGCGATCATCGACGCGCTCAACGTCGCCTATGGCGAGCGCGAGCGGCGGGGCTTCATCCGGCTCACGCTGATCTCGTTCGCGCTCACCATCGGCCTCATCCTCGCCGGGCTCGCGGCCATCGCGGCCATCGTCGTCTTCCCGCTGGCGACGAGCTTCCTCGGCGTCGAGACGCTCGCCGCGGCGCTGGTCCAGTGGCTGCGCTGGCCGTTCCTTCTCCTCGCGCTGCTCCTCGGCCTCGCCGTCCTCTACCGCTTCGGCCCGAACCGGACCGAGCCGCGCTGGCAGTGGGTGAGCGTCGGCAGCGTCGTCGCCGCGGTGCTGTGGCTGGCGGGTTCGGCCGCGCTCTCGCTCTACCTCTCGCGCTTCGCCGACTACGGCGCGACCTACGGCTCGCTCGCCGCCGGCATCGGCCTCATGATGTGGCTGTGGCTGTCGGCGATCGTCATCCTGCTCGGCGCCGAGCTCAACGCGGAGATCGAGCACCAGACGGCGCGCGATTCGACCGTGGGCCCCGAGAAGCCGATCGGCGCCCGGGGCGCGACCATGGCCGATACCGTCGGCGCCGCCTCGGACTGATCCCGGCCTAGGGCGGATCGACAATCATCGCAGCCAGATCATTGCGGCGGCGAGGTGGACGAATCCTTTGAAGTGGACGGTTCGCCGGTCGTAGCGGGTGGCGAACCGTCTGAAGTGCTTGAG
>Ga0182738_1007509_pt1 | contig 11067 bp, 7 predicted proteins | sample eDN5th30CBELigMG_FD_128876 | JGI IMG/M metagenome (GOLD analysis project Ga0182738, IMG submission 128876) | Enriched Miracle-Growth compost microbial communities from Emeryville, California, USA - eDNA 5th pass 30_C BE-Lig MG (version 2)... ... | reverse complement strand
GAAATCAATTTTTCAAGACTGGCCGAGGAAGCCTTAGGAGTGACGGAGGCCTTCGGCTTTGCGGAAGATTTCGCCTTCGCTTTTACTTTCGTTTTAGCTGGCGTTTTGGTTTTGATGTTTACTTTGGCCTTAGCTTTAGTTTTTGGCTTTGTTTTCGCCTTTGCTTTTGGCTTCGCCTTCGGTTTTGTTTTGGATTTTACCTTGGCCTTCGCTTTGGTTTTAGCTTTCGATTGAGCCTTGGATTTGGATTTCACTTTTGCTTTCTTTTTAGTCTTGGCCACGACGTTTCATCTCCTCTTCAAAATACTTGGAATACATGACGTCCCATTCGGGAGACCCTTCCATCACTCCACGTTTGAGGGAAGCTACCTTCGCGCGCGCGTGATTGTCAATTTCCGCCATCAACTCCACATGTTCCTGCAAACCCTTTTTGGCCGAACGCAAAGCCTGCTCCTCATTGGTGTAATCCACCAAATCATCCTGCCAAATCTGGTCCACGCTCAAGCGCGCCAAGTGCCCGACGCGGTCTTCACTCAATCTCATAAAATGATCCCCTTTTCCTGGGCCAAACGTTTTTTTAGCAGCGGAAACATTTTGTACCTTTGAAAGCCGCCCGGATTTTTTCTTTCCAGATCGTCCATCATGCGGTTCACTTCCTGATCCAGTTCGGCTTCCTTTTCGAAATCCTGACGGATCACCTGGGTGATGCGCTCCAGGACCTTTTCCTCTTTTGCCTTAAATTGAATGCAGTTTTGCGCCTTCATGGCTTCCACCATTTTGCGCGCCATATGCTGAATTTGTTTGTCGTTGATTTTCATACTTTGACTACACGAAGACGCGGACCTAATGTCAAGGGGGATGAAGAAGTCTCCGTTGTTGCTGCTCCCTCTGGGAGGGGCCTTGCTTTTTGTTGTCTGTGCCGTCGGAATCTTCCGCTTGAACACGGAGCTGGACGACCGACTTTCCAAAGACTGGTTCGCCCCGCCGGTGGAATTTTATTACCCGACCATTCAACTGCGGGCCAGCGACCGCATCGACCTTCAAGAACTTCTCGAAAAACTGACCGCGCACGGCTTTCGTGAACGCGGACCGACGGAGCCGCTGCAAAAAAAGGATTTCTCCCTGATCCCGGTGGACCAATGCCGCGATGAACTCTCCGAACTTCATCTGGAAGACCTTTCTTCCTGCCTGCGGCTGAGGGACGCCGAAGGCACTCTGGATTCCCTCGTCTGGAACGGGGAGGAAAACTTCTTTTTCCAAGGAGAAAACTTCACGCCGGTGGCCGCGCTGTCGATGGAGCCGGAATTGATCGGTGAATTCCAAGGGGGCCAGCCTTTGAAAAGCCGCAAAGTGCGCCTTCCCGAAGTCCCCTTGCTGTGTCTGCAAGCCGTCACCGCCATCGAGGACGATCAGTTTTTGAATCACAGCGGCGTCAGCCCCTCGGGCATGATGCGCGCGCTGATGCGCAACCTGATCGCCGGGCGCTTCGCCCAAGGCGGCTCCACCATCACCCAACAACTGGTGAAGAATTACTTTTTGACCCAGGAAAAAACCTTGAAACGCAAAATCACCGAACAGGTGTTGGCGGTTCTTCTGGAAACCAAACTCACCAAAGATCAGATCCTGGAAAAATATCTGAACGTGATCTACATGGGCCAGGAAGGGCCCTATCAGATTCTCGGCCTGGGCTCGGCGGCGGATCACTACTTCGGAAAGTCGGTGTCCTCCCTGAATCTTTCCGAGTGCGCGCTGCTCGCCGCCCTGATCAACAACCCGGGACGCTACAATCCCTTGCGCCATCCGGAAAACGCGCAAAAAAGAAGAGCGCTTGTTTTGCATAAGATGGCGGAGCTGCATCTGATCAGCGCGGAAGAAGGGGAACAGGCCGAAACGGCTTCCCTGCCGGAAAAAGAAAATCAACAGGCGGAACCTTCCGCGCCTTATTTTCTGGAATTGGCTTACAACGAATTGGTTTCCCTGAATCTGCCGGAAGGACGGGGCTTTCGCGTGCTGACTTCACTGACGCCGAGGGATCAGGTCGCGCTCGAACAAGGGACGGCGGATCAACTGGCGCGGGTGCGCGCTCGGCGGAAAGCCGGCGAAAACGTGGAAGTCGCGGCCTTGCGCATCCATCTTCCCACCTATGAAATCACCAGCCTGACCGGAGGAAGCAATTTCCGCACGGCCCCTTACAACCGCGCCCTGCGCGCCGAACGCCAGATCGGCTCCATCATCAAACCCTTTATTTACTGGCAGGTCTTCAAAACCAAAAAGCCCTGGGATCAGATCACCGACGAACCCTTCACCTGGAAATTCGACGGCCGGGACTGGACGCCGCGCAATTACGAAAAAAATTATTCGGGGCCGGTGTTTCTCTTCGAGGCGCTCACCCGTTCACTCAACATTCCCGCCGCGAAACTCGCCCAAGAGGTCGGATTGGACGCCCTCATTGACACTCTCACCTCCGCGGGCTTGGAGCGCAAAGTTCAAAAACTGCCCTCGCTGGCTTTGGGAGCTTTGGAGCTGACTCCTTTCGAAGTGGCGCAAATGTATTCCACCTTGGGAAACATGGGCCGCTTCAAAAACATTTCCGGTCTGCTTCAGGTCAAGGATCTCGACGGCAGAATCCTTTATGAAAAATCCAACGCTCCCGGGGAACAACGCCTCGATCCCCAAGTGACCGCCACTTTGATTTCCACCCTGAAACTTTCTCCGCAAATCGGAACCGCGCAGAGTTTGCGTTACTTTCTTCCCGACACCCGCTTCATCGCCGGGAAAACCGGAACCACCAATGATCTCAAGGATTCCTGGTTCATGGGATTGACTCCGAACTATCTGATGGTGGTTTGGGTGGGAAGGGACGACAACCAGCCTTCAGGACTGACCGGCGCTTCCGGTGCTCTTCCCATTTGGGGCGCCATCGAAAAGAGACTCGGGCCCTCGGATCTTTCCCATGATTTCCATTGGCCGCAAGACACGGAAACCGTCGTCAAAGAAGGCCACGAATTCGTCGTTAAAAAAGAGGGTTGGTTCTAACGCTTCTGGAAATGGCGGAGAACAGAATTTTTTTGTCCACCGGTTTTGAAACGTAGTCGTTAAATCCCAGCTTCAGGCAACGGTCTTTTTCCTCTTTCATGGCGTTGGCGGTGAGCGCCAGAATGGGGCGGGAAAATCCTTCGCGCCGAAGCGCCTGGGTCGCCTGCAAGCCGTCAAAGACCGGCATTTGCAAATCCATCAACACCACGTCGTAATCGCCTTCCAAAGCTTTGTTCAAACCTTCACGGCCATTGGGCGCCACGTCCACGTTCGCGCCTTGGGCGCTTAAGAGCATGCGCACGAACAATTGGTTGTCCGGCGAGTCGTCCACCAAAAGAATGCGAAGATCTTCCAGATCCTCTTTCGCGAAGGGCGCCACTTGCGCGCCTCCCGGAAAGTCGGAAGCGGTTTTATCTTCGGCCTCCAAGATGATTTCGCGGTGGTCCTTGATCGAAACGCGAAACACGCTGCCTTCTAGGGGGGCACTTCTTTCCAAAACCACGTCTCCACCCAAAAGCTCCGCCAATTTCCGCGACAAACTCAAGCCCAAACCGGTGCCGCCGAAGCTGCGCGTGATGGAAACGTCCCCTTGGGAAAAGGGTTGAAACAAACGTTCCGCCAATTCGCGGCTGATGCCGATGCCGGTGTCCTCGATCAAACAGTGGATCTTTTCCGTCGGTTCCTCATAGCCGATGCGCAAACGCACGCAGCCTTCTTCCGTGAACTTGATGGCGTTTCCAAGTAAATTCATAAGAATCTGACGGAAGCGCAAGGGATCGGTGCCGATCACGGCGGGAACTTCGCCGGCGACTTCCAGCTCCAAGGTCAGCCCCTTCTTCTCGGCCTGAGGTTGCAACAAGTCCGTCAACTCCTTCACCAAGGAGCGCGGCTGAGTCCTGCGCACGTCGATTTCGATGTGGCCGGCTTCAATTTTCGAAAGATCCAAAACTTCGCCGATGATCTGAACCAGAGCTTTTCCGTTGCGCAAAATCACATCCACGTATTTGTTGCGCTCTTCCGCCGGCAGATCTTCCTTCAACAGTTCGGCAAATCCCATCAGCGCGCCCAAGGGCGTGCGGATTTCATGGCTCATGTTCGCCAGAAAAGACGACTTCAAACGGTTGGCTTGTTCCGCCGCCTCTTTGGCCTCTTTCAGTTTTTCCCGTTGCTCCGCGAGCTCCAAAAAAATTCTGACTTTGGCTTTGAGGATTTCCGGATTCAAAGGCTTGGGCAGAAAGTCCACGGCGCCGCTTTCGTAGCCCCGAAACTCGTTGACGGAAGTGTGAACGCCCGCGGTGACGAAAATGATCGGAATGTTTTTCGTGCGTTCCGCCCCGCGCATGAGCTGAGCCAGTTCGAATCCGTTCATCTCCGGCATCTGCACATCCAAAATCGCCAGGGCAAAATGATGGTCCACCATCAGATGAAGCGCTTCCGCCCCCGATTCCGCGGTCAGAATATCCACGTCCAAGTCGTCGAGGAGGGATTTCATCGAAAATAAATTCTCTTTACGATCGTCGACGATCAAAATTTGCAGACGCAAAAGACACCCCTCCTTTCCTTCCAGGAACTTTAGGCGATAAAGCGGAGAACTTCAAATCCGCCGGTAGATTTTTTCCTCTTTATACAGTTCCTCGAATTTATCGTTGAAAGCGGTGAATCTGAGGCTTTCCTTCATGCCGATGCCCAAAAAGCCCTTATGGCTGAGGCTCTCGTAAAACAGCCGTAGCGCCCGGTTCTGAAGGGCGTCATCGAAATAAATCATCACATTGCGACAAGAAACCAACACCGTCTCGGCGAAGACTTCGTCGGTCGCCAGGCTGTGGTCGGCGAACACGATGTTTTCCTTCAGTTTCTTGGCGAAGAGCATCGCGCCGTAATGGGCCTCGAAATAATCCGCCAGCGACGCCCTTCCCCCGGAGGCCTGATAATTTTGCGTGTATTCACGGATGCGCTCCGCCGCGAAAATTCCCCGCTCCGCCATTTTAAGACTGCGGGGATTGATGTCGGTGGCGTAAATCATCGCCCGGCTGCCAAGCCCTTCCTCGTGTAAAAGAATCGAGAACGAATAGGCTTCTTCTCCCGTCGAACATCCGGCGATCCAAATTTTAAAAGACGGATAGGTGCGCAAGACCGGAACGATCTTTTCGCGGATCACGCGAAAATACGCGGGGTCGCGAAACATCTCGCTGGTCGGTACCGTCAGAAATTGCAGCAACTCGTGAAAGGTCTTCGGGTCGCGGATCACCCGCTCCTGCAAAGCGGACACGTTTTGGAAACCCATTTGCTCGAGCGCGGACTGCACGCGGCGGTGCACGGAAGTTTTGGAGTAGCCCCTGAAGTCGTAATTGTATTTCGAGAAGATCGCCTCCAAAAGAAGGCGCACTTCCAAATCAAAATCCGCGCTCAAGGTCATGGCCGAATCCCCCCGCCTGGGATAACCACACTCTCATCAGGGAAAGAAGTTTATCCAAATCCACCGGTTTGGTCAGATAGTCGCTGGCGCCGGCTTCCAGGCATTTGCGCCGATCGTCCGCCATGGCTTTCGCCGTCAAAGCGATGATGGGAAGGTTTTTGAATTCCGCGCGCGCGCGGATTTCCTTCGTGGCCTCATAGCCGTCCATCACCGGCATCATGATGTCCATCAAAACCAGATCCATGTTCTTTTGTTTTTCCAGATGATCGAGCGCTTCCCGTCCGTTGCGCGCCATGAAGACTTCGGCGCCTTTGTTTTCCAGGGCCGAGGTCAGGGCGAAAATGTTGCGGACGTCGTCGTCCACGATCAGGATGCGTTTCTCCTCGAAAATGCGCTCTCTGTTCTGCAACTCCTCAAGGATTTTACGCCGCTTGGGCGACAGACGCGATTCCACCTGGTGTAAAAAGAGCGTCACCTCGTTCAACAGGCGCTCCGGCGAGCGCGCGCCCTTGATGATCACCGATTGGGAATGGCGCTTCAAACGCAGCTCTTCCTCTTTGTTCAGATCCCGGCCGGTGTAAACGATGATCGGCGGATAGCTGCAGTCTTCCTCTTCCGCCAGACGGTCGATCAAATCAAAACCGGAAAGATCCGGCAGGTTCAGATCCATCACCACGCAATCGAAACTTTTCTTCTTCAAAAGCGCGAGCGCTTCCTTCCCGGTGTTGACGTCCGTGATCTGCACGCCCTCCTCGGCGATCAATTCCACGATGGCTTTTCTTTGAACCTCGTCGTCTTCAATGACCAAAACGTTGCTGAAATCCTTTTTGATCCGCTCTTCCAGACGGCGCAGAACTTCGCTGATCTGTTCTCTTTCCACCGGTTTGGTCAGAAAACCGACGGCGCCCATCTTTAAAGCCCTTTCACTGCCGTCGCGGGCGGAGATCACGTGGATGGGAATGTGACGGGTCTTCAGATTTTGCTTGAGCTGATCGAGCACCATCAAGCCGCTGTGATCCGGCAGTCCCAAATCCAAAAGGATGGCGTCCGGCAAATGCTCGGTGGCCAAGGCCACGCCCTCTTCCGCCGTGTCCGCGGCCAGAAATTTAAAACCTCTCTCTTTCACCAGATCCCTTAAAATTCCGGCGAAACGCGCATCGTCTTCCACCACCAAAATCAAGCGGTCCGAAGAATCCACGGCGGCGCGGTCATCGGGAATCGAAGACCGTTTCACCGGCGCTTTTTTCTCTTCCGGCTGAACGGGAGCCTTCTGTCGCAAGGGAAGCGTCAGAGTGAAAGTGCTTCCCCGCCCTTCTTCCGAATCCAGACGGAGTTCCCCTTGAAGCAGGCGCGCCAGGTCCTTGGAAATGGAAAGACCCAGTCCCGTGCCGCCGTACTTGCGGTTGGTGGTTCCATCCGCCTGACGGAAAGCTTCGAAGATGACTTTTTGCTGGCTCTTTTTGATGCCGATTCCCGAATCCTTCACGGAGAAAGAGATCTCTCCTTTCGGTGTTTTGAGCACCCGCAACTCCACGCCTCCCTGGGAGGTGAACTTGAAGGCATTAGATAAAAGATTCTTCAAAATCTGCTCCACCCGCTTTTGATCGGAAAGGATCCGCGCGGGTAGGTCCTTGGCCGTCACAATATCGAAGCGCAAGTTTTTTTGCTTTGCCACGGGATCGAAGGTCGCCTGGAGAGAATCCAACATGTTTTCCAAGGACACTTCTTCGGAGATGATGTCGAGTTTTCCCGATTCCACTTTCGAAAGATCCAAAATGTCGTTGATCAACAACAACAAATCGCCTCCCGAGCTTAAAATCTGCCGACTGAATTCCACCTGCTTCTGAGTCAGGTTGCCCTCTTTGTTTTCCGCCAGAAGTTTGGCCAGAATCAGCGAGCTGTTCAGGGGCGTGCGCAGTTCGTGGGACATATTGGCCAGAAATTCGGACTTGTAACGGTTGGACTGTTGCAGCTCCCCGGTTTTTTCCTCCAGCGCCTGCTTGATCTTTTCGAGTTCGTCATTTTTGATTTCCAATTGCTGGGATTGAACTTCCAATTGGGCGTTGGTCTGTTCCAATTCCGTGTGCTGGGATTCCAAACGGGCTTGGGATTCGCGCTGAAGACGGGTTTGTTCTTCCAGCTCTTCATTGCTGACGCGCAACTCTTCCTGCTGCGCCTGCAGGATTTTCGCTTGCTCCCGGACTTCACGCAGAAGATTTTCCAACCGTTCCTTGTAGCGGGCGGAGCGCACCGCTTGAGCGACGGCTTCGGAGGCGAGGCGGAGGAACTCCAGCGTCTCCGCGCGGTTGTCCTCGTAAAAACCGAATTCCAGAACGCCGAAAATCCGGCCTTCCGTTTCCAGCGGATAAATCAAAAGCTTGCGCGGCACCATGCCGCCGAGGGAGGAGGAAATGTTCAGATAATCTTCGGGAACGTCCGTCAACTCAAGAAGGTGGCGCTCTTTCGCCGCCTGACCGACCAATCCCTCACCAAAAGCGAGGCGCACAGGGGTGTCTTTTTGCCGTTGGCTTTCGGTGCGCGCGAAGCTGCCCCGCAGCTCCAAAATCTGATCATCCATCGCCGCATAAAAAGAGCCCACGCTGAAGCCCAAGATGGAAGCCAGCTTGGAAAGCACGGCCTCGCACAGATCATCCAGATTGCGCTCTCCCACCATGGTTTCGCTCAAAGACGCCATGTTGGCCTTCAGGTGTTGATCCTTCAGCAGCAATTGATTCTGCTTCACCTGCGTGTCCAAAGCGGTGGAGTAACTTTCGGAAAGCAGCAAGAGTTGACGACGCCCCACCCAGGCGATGAGGGCTCCGGACAACAGACTGACCGCGATCACGATACTCAACAGATAAACCGTGGTGTCGCGCGCACTTTTGGAACGCTCCATCTTCAGGGCTTCTTCGGCGTCCACCAGTTGCCCCATGTTTTCACGGATTTCATCCACCAGGGATTTGCCGAAACCGGCGGAAACCTTGGCGCTCACCGAACGGCCCGCGCGCCGGTCCGCGATGATGTCCTCCGCATAGACTTTCCAGCGGCGGAAGCGGTCCTTGATCAACTCCACCCGCTTTTGCTGCAGGGGATGGCCGGCTTCCAAATCATACAGATGTTGAATTTCCGCCGCCGAGGCATTGACGGCGGAATAGTAGGGCTCAAGAAAGGGTTCGTCGCCGGTGATCAAAAATCCCCGCATGCCCGTCTCCGCGTCGGCGACGATCTTTGAAACTTTGCGGGCGCTGACCAAAGCGACGTCGGATTTTTCCACTTCTTTTTGCACGGAGAGCTGAAAGAAAATAAGGCTGACGAAAATCACGGAACTCAAAACGCTCAAACACAGGGGAAAAAGGACGTTGCGGGCCAACAATTGTTTGAAGGATTTGGAATCAAACTTGGGAATGGCGCTCTCCTTATTTCCGGCTTTCATGGGGGGAGTTCTTCTTATCGTAGGACCCTTCAGTTTTCAAAAACAAAAGGACGTTTAACGGCACCGGGCCCCTTCTGGGCACTGCCTTGTCCCTGAGGTCTTATATAGGGCTTCTCGAGGCGGCACGCTTCCTGAAGCTTTTACAGCAGGTAACAAGGAGTCTTCCTATGACAAGACCGTTGATCGTTATGCTTCTCGCGTTCTCAATGGGTGCCGCCGTCGGATGTGCGGACGGAAAATCCAATCGCCGCGCACGGATCGCCGCCGCCGGTCTGCAAAAACAGACTCCCGCGGGGACGGACAGCGGAAAAGACGTGAGTGGAGGCACGCAGGACGGGACCACTCCCGCGACTCCGGCGGAAACTCCGAAGGACACCACGGCAAATACCTATGATGCCGCTCAAGCCAAATCCATCCAGGATAAGCTCACTCAAATGATCGCCGACGGCGAACAGATCAACGCGGAAGACTTAAAAGACATGACTTTGGATCTCGACGAAATCACCGTGGCTTACACTTCTTTGGAAGACGTCGAAAGCAAGAATTTCGTCGCCGCGGCCACTTTCAAATATGAAGCCGGCGGATTGAAACAGACCGAATCCGTTTCCACGGGTTCCAGCACCGACGTCACCTTGGTCGGACTGTCTTCTTTGAATCATGTGGCCTTCGCCGCCGACGGCAGCACGCCGGACATTGACGACGGCAAAACTCAAGCGACGCAATTGATTCCCCTGGTGAAATCCGGAAAACTCACTCTTGCCGGACAAGCGGACGACGTTTCCAAGGCCTCCGTTTTGGAGGAGGCTTTACAATACCTCGTGCGCATCAAGGCCGACGCCGACGGAAAACTGATCAGCACGGAAACCGGCGCCTTGTTGAATCTGGTGCAAATTAAAAAGCTCGACGAAAGCATCAGCATCAACGTGGAAGTGCAAATTGCCTCCAATAAAATTGAAACCTTCATTTTAAAGTTTAAAACCACCTCATCAACGACGGCCCAGTAAGAGGGCTGTCGACCAATCTTTTGACATTCAGAAATTCCTTACACAGGAAAAAAAGCGCGGGCGGTGTCAGTTTGACACTTATTTCGAACACTTACCCGCGTCTCCTTTTTGGCCGCTGAATTGCTTCCATAAAAAGACCTCGAAGGACGAGAGCCCCCTTAAGGAAAAGGAGGAAGGGTTTTGCGCCAACGGATGGATCAATGGCTGAAGAATAAGAAAATCCAATGGACCGCCAGGGTCTTACTGGCCGCCGGAATCACTCTTGTTCTCAGCCAATTTCAATTTCAAACCCTGGAGTTCTTCACTTCCGATTTGCGCATGAAGTGGACGCCCCAACCGGAGAGCTCGCACAATCTGTTGATCGTGCCGGTCAACGAGCAGAGCGCGAAGCGCTTCGAAGGCCTGCCCTCCCTTTCCCAATTCAATTCCATGCTGGAAAAGCTGGCCCTGGCGCAACCGGTGTCCGTCGTGACCTTCATCAACCCCTTCAAACTGAGCGGCTCGCAAAGCGACATGAACCGCCTCGCCGGCCTGAGCCGCCAGGTGCCCCTGATCCTCGCCGAAAACGACCTGCCGCCGACCGGACTGACGGAGTTTCCTCCCCTCTCCCCGCCCTTCGACGCCATTCAACGATTGCCCGCGCCGAAGACTTCGGACCGCACCGTTTTCGCCAAAGACGGCGTCACCCGTCGCGCGATCCTGAAATACGAAGGGGCCGAGACCATGTACCCGCGCCTGGCCCAAGGCTTTCGCACGCGCCCGGCCGAGGAAGCGGCGGGTGCTTTTGACTTTCTGGATTCAAAACAAATCTTCATTCGCTTTCATGATCCCAGCTCTTATTCCCGCGTGGAGTTCACCAATATCGCCAACGGGCGCTGGAACTCGTTGGAGGCGCGGGGGAAGATCGCCCTGGTCGGCCTGGACACGAAGGACGCCTTCGATCAATACGTCACCAGTCCGCTCTCCAAAAATCCTTTCGATCTGAGCCAGCTCTACGTGCAGGCGGATTCCATCGATACCCTGATTCAAAACGACGCTCCCCGCCCCACGCCGGTGGTCTTCAATCTGGCGCTGACTTTTTTGGTGGCGCTGCTGACGATCCACGCGGTGATGACTTTGAAACCCATCACCGGTTTGATCGTGCTGCTCGGAACCGTGGCCGGACTGTTCGCCGTGGG
>Ga0182738_1007508_pt1 | contig 11067 bp, 6 predicted proteins | sample eDN5th30CBELigMG_FD_128876 | JGI IMG/M metagenome (GOLD analysis project Ga0182738, IMG submission 128876) | Enriched Miracle-Growth compost microbial communities from Emeryville, California, USA - eDNA 5th pass 30_C BE-Lig MG (version 2)... ... | reverse complement strand
ATCACCAAAAAAAGTTAAAAAAAAAAAAAAAAAAATTTCTGTTTTTCAATATAAATTGATCAAAAGAAAATTTGAAATGGAATCGAAGCTAAATTCAAAAAGGTTTCAAAGGAGAAGAGAATACATGAGTTTCAAGGAATATTTCATTTTCGGGATGAAAAAAGATTTTATGGAGTTTTTTCGCAGAAAAATTCTTCACGAAAAATTTTTTCATGTCAATCAAAACAGGAAAAGACCTTTTTGTTTGAGAATCATTGAAACTTTTTTTTTAAAAATTGAAAAAAAATTTTTTTTTGTTTCCTTTTTGTCACTTGACAATTTTGTGAAATTTTTTTGTCAAGAAAAATTCTCTTGAGAAAAAATTGAATATGGTCCTTTTGATGATTATTTTGCATCTTGGTAATCATGACTCTGGATTCCGAATAAAATCTCGAATCTCGGGATGTCTTTTTCATCCCTTCCTTTTCTCAAAAAAACAAGTTTATATAATTTTCCCCAAGTTGAAGAAAAAATCGTTTCATAAAGAAGGTGAGACTTTTAAGAATTTTAACTCGATCAAAAATGATAACGCAATAAATTTTCGAATTACGATTAGGTACACACAGAGGCATACAAAGCTTGAAACAGCTTATTTTAATGTAATTTATAAAGCATTCATGTGCTATTAGAAGATATATATTATGAAACAAATAAAATACCTTTTCTCATTTACCAAAAGGTAACAAGTTTTTCTTCTTAGTAACTTTTCTTCTTTCTTCATACAGATATTGACAATATTTAAAAATACACTCTAAACAAAATTTTTCTCTCTTCAACTCTCTTAAATTCCCGCTTCAGGCATCTTCTCACTTGTGAAAACAAACTTTCCATCCAAAACCACAATACTCGCGTCTGACTCAAAACAATCTCTTACTTTCCATCCTCTAGCAGCCAGCTTCCTTTCCTCAGGATTCGCATGATTTTCTATGTCAAGCTCAAACAAACCAGGATGTTTCTGTTCAATTAAGCCATCAAACATGTCCATTTCTTTTTCGCTCCTTTCAAAATTTTCCTCTTCTTCACCTGAAAAAGAGTACATATCCACCAAAGTTTCCACAATACTATCCCTATTCTCATGGCTTCTGATTTCGTTATCAAATACTCTTTCGGCCCATTCTAACATTATCCTTCTTGAGGCACCTGATTTGGTGTATTTTTTCAAGAATTTCATCAAACAACTTTCTGGTGTATCTCCTGTTGTTGTCAGCTCATCCTTAAATTGACATGTATGATGGATACTATAGCAAAGTTGTCGAGTTTTTTCAGTCGTATTGACCTTGCTACACACATCAAAAATAAACCAAACATGTTGTGAAGGGTGCGAATAGTCCGGAAGCCTAGAAAATGAATAAGAATTTGAATGAAAAATTTACAGTCTTTCGATCTGGTATTTGTAGGTAGGACCTAAACCCATAGCTTCTGGGTCATCAAGCTTGATTTCTAAATTTTTAATCTCGCAATAACGTGAGATTGTTGTTAGGTGATGCTTGAATTTTTCTCTCAATTGACCAAATGTCAAACTTTGATTCTTCCTATTGAAGATTAAGAGATAACCAGGCCAGCTATTTTACCCGAGGAGTTCGTGGAGAAGGACACCTTTAGGATGACTCAGTCCGAAGAAGAATTCAGCGAAATTAACTTGTTTGGGGAGATCAGAATAATCTACTTTTTTCTTGAATAGGGTCTTGAGGGTTTGTGTCATATGATCATCAGCCAGAATCTTCTTTGCTTTATTGGAAAATATCTCCTTCTTGTCTTTTTCAGTCTTCTCAGCATTTTCAGCATCAGGCACTGTTGCTTGAACTACTCCTCCTCCTCCAATTACTTGCTGCATCATATTCTCAAGCAAAACATCAAAATTAGACTGAAGCTTGTATAACGATAAAATTTTGTGTCTGAGGATCAAAGGGGAGGTTTCTGGGAACCTGAAATCCTTTTTCTGGCTCTTGTATTTTCTGTACATAGAGGTGTCTTTATTGGCCTCTTTAATTTTGTTAAAGATAAATTCTTGTAATTTCACAGGGCTTGAATGGAAAAGCACAAGTTCTTCGTGATCTTCAGGTACCATGACAAAAACGTACTGAGATATTTCTTCAAGATAAATGATGGTTTGATAGAAGTACACAAGGAAGCCAGGGTTTAGGAAGCTAGCATATTTCCTTAATGTCACAAAACCATCATAAAATTCAATAGCAGAACTGGTTTGAGGGTCATCCCGTGTGCTGAAACCAGGCACAAAGGGTTGGCCTAGCCTGAGAAGATAGAAGCCTTTGGTGATTTTATGGGACTTTTTGAGCTCTAAAGAGTCTATACAAGTTTGCTGGAATGTGTAAGGCGAGCATACATATTCCTTAAAATAAGACTTGATGAACTTGTAATGTTGTTGGACCAAAGGATGAGTGATTCCAAAATGGTCACAAGCACGTTTGTAGGTCGCTTTCTGCCTCTGTTCAGCTTCTTTATCAATGACTGGGACAGGAGGGGAGACTTTGATCTGGACAACAGGCTGTGCTTTAAGAGGTTTTGCTGGTTCTTTTGGTTCATTGTGGGTCTTTTTTGGCGGTGCTTTTTCTAAGGGAAGGCGATAAGCAAGAGATGATGGCTAAAATTGGCTACCATGGGTCTTATTCGGGGTGACTGTTGCGGTTTCTTCCTTGTGGAGAGTGCTTGAGGTCGTGTCTGAGGGGTTTCTACGTGAGACAAAGTGATCAGGGTATATTCGAAGCTTTTCTTGGAAGTCTTTGCGATAATTCTTTCGGCTATTTTGGTCATTATTTGTTCGATGTGATCTTCTTAAGCCTGAGAGGTGGTTAGGAAAGCTCTAGAATTAAATAGAGCACTACCAGATGTATGAGATTCTGCCTCTTGGTGGTCGTTAGTGATAGACTTGTGTTCTTCCATCGAAATTGAATGATCTCCAGAATTCAAGATCTCTGAGACGCTTGCTCTGGACGCTAAAAGGGGTGTAAGTTCCACAAGGATGAACAAGAGATCTCAATACCTTCTTCCCAAGGGTATTGGCTGTTGTCGTTATTGTTGGAAGCGGTATCTTCGTTACTTGGTTCAACGTACCTCCTTGGAACTTTTATAGAAAAAGAGGAGTGAGGCTTTTACCTGAGGCGGAGAACTAAGGGATTAGGATTGCTGGTCTTTTCGATTTTAACAAGGGTTCCATCGTTGACTAGCTTGACTTTGTGGAAAGGCTCCGAGTCAGAAGTATTATAATCGATTTCCTCAGCTATATTTGAATCCATTTTATACTCTTTCTTGCCATCCAATTCTAGATTAAACTATTTAGAGTTTCCCATATCAAATATTGACCTAATCGAAGTTTTAGAACTTTTAGGAAGGCTTGAGGTTCCTTTGTCTATTTGGGGTATTTCAATGGGTACTACGACTTCTTGGGTGAATTCTAAAATGGAATAAATGTGAGAGAGGCATCATGGACGAGGAGAATTTCGATTTCATTAGGATTTTGGCAATTCTGAAAGGATCTAAAAGAATAAAGTTTAGTCAAATTTAGATTGTAAGAGTGAGGAATATGAGAGAAAGGGGATGGTTCTTTTGTAGAGATCATAGATAGACTCGCGATTTTTCGATAGGAATCTGTGAATGTTATATGATTATTATCATCATGATGGTGAAATGATGTTCTTATGGGGAAACACTTTAGGGAATAGAGAGAGCAAGGGTATTGGGTTCTTTGAATTTTCAGAAAACGAGAGAAAGAACCAGAAGTAGAGGAAATTAAAGAATTAGACTTCAGTGTATGCGATAATAAAAAAGCGGAAAATTGAGGACATTTGAAATGATTAGGAGGATAACGAGGGAAAATTGAAGAAATTGCCCAATGATTTGTAATTTATTCTGAAGAGTTTAAATGGTAAGAAACACATAGTGTGTATATAATATAACATATATAAATGAAAATATATATAACGTAAATATATATATTTTTAGATAAAAGATGACTTCTCTTTCCCTTTTGAACTGAATTTTCTTTTGTTCTATATACAAAAAAGACAAGAAATCAAGGAGAGAGAAGTCTTCCTTTTTTCTTTATAAAAAGGAAGAACTCAACCAATATTAAAAAGTGAGTACAGATTATGCTATTTAAATTCTGGCTGGCTTATACGAATCCAAAGCCTTCTTTTCCTTCTGTAATTGCTATCATCAATTTCTCTTTCAAGGTCTCCTTTGTCTTGTATTCTGGCAAGTCCAACTGATTAAAGCTAGGGAATTGGGTAAGAGATGAATTTATTTGGGGAAAATGTTACCATGTATGAGAAGTAGGAAGTTTGGTGATATCAAAACTCTTGTGAATTTGGAACTTTTGTAAAGCTCCGCCCATTCCTACCAGATCCTTAAATCCTCCAATTGGCACCTTTGATGTTCCTATAGGGTTTATTAGAGATTTTATTCAATGATAAATCTCAATACCTGTAACGAATTGAAGGAAGGCGGCTTTATGAGTTCTGTCAAGATCCTCAAGGATCTCCCAGAACCATCTGATAACTTCAGTTTCTCTTGTATAATTGTGATATTCTGTGTTATCCTTCAAATCAGGAACTACACAATTAAGGGAATAATTCACAAAGTTAAAGTACTATCAATGTCAGGAAGACCAGAGATCATGAGCTCGAGCTCTTTATTATCAAAGATTTGGATGAGATGAGGAGGAATGATCTCGTGGAAACCTTGCAAGAAGGCTTCAATTTGCTCTTTGATGTCATTGGCCATCTTGGCATAACAGATTCTTTGGACGTAATCTCTCTTGTTTTCTTCTGTGACGACTATATTTCTTCCGTCTGGGATCAAATCTCTAATGATAATCACGCCAAATTCTTCAGCTTCATAACTATTTGAAAACGGGTAAGAATAAATTTTATCATCAATGGAATACCTGAAGTTGAGATCGAGGCCGGTAACGTCATTTTCGAGGATCCAAGTGAGATTTCTATAGTATTCAGGATCGATGTCTTCAATATCATGATAAGTTAAAGGTTGGCCTATTAATGAAAAGATTAACAAGGATTTTCTTTCAAAAATCTATTTACCAAGAATATGTTTATAGAAAGATCTAGTGAAATAGCAATCGAGCATATATCCATCATGAAGAGCTTTTCCGATGATTCTTCCAACAAACTTGAAGAATTTCAAATGATCAGGGTTAATATTAGATTGAGGACTGGGTTGGAAGGCTGAACCATGAGCAGCAGGCTTGAATAAAGCATAGTTGGGATTTAAGATTTCTTTAGAAAGAGCCAAGAACCATTCTCTTGTAACACCACCGGCGTCAACACCTTCTTCATCGTAGAATTCTATATTGAGTTTTCCACGCATTTCGTTGGGTTTTCTTTGCATAATTTGGTTGAAAGATTCAATGAAAAGATTGGCTCTGCTAACTTGAAGTCTGACACTGCTGTAGTATCCTCTCTTGAGTTTTTTGAGCTCATTCTTGAAGTAAGATCTCTTGTTTTCAAAATCGAGGACCTTAGGCATCTTCTTCACGACAATACTGAGACTGTCGGAAAGCAAATGAGGATTCTGTTTGACCATCATATTCAGAATATTCTTGTTCTTTTCACACATTAAACTCAACATTTCATTAGAATCCAATTTAGTTTGTCTAAGACGTTGGAAACTGTCTTCTAAGAGTCCAGGATGATCGCGGACTTCACCTTCAGAGATCAATCTGGAGATACCGAAGTTGACAGGCTTGCGAGATTCTCTAAGACGAACACTTTTTCCTTTTCTGTAGATTTCATAGGCTTCGTCGTCGTTGAGAATTTTGTAAATAATGAAGAAACTTTCAAGGACTGGTTGAAGTTTATGACTGATAGGACTGAGAATAGCCCAATTGTTGGCGAAGATTTCATTGAGAGAGCTGAGGAATTCAGTAATATTGATCCAGAGAGATTGCAATTGGCCAACTTCAAAGAGTTCTCTGAATTGATCCTTGACTTTTTCCCGGGCTTGTGTATCAATAGCGTCAGAATCTTTATTTGTAGTGATGTCTTTTTGTTCTTGAGAAAGCTCACGTTTACCAAATTCGATAAGAGATTTTTCAAAGAGCTCTTTAATAAGCTTCAAAATCTTGTTGAGCTGGATTTCGTAGTCAGTTTCTGCATCAAGTCTATTCAATAAATTCATAAGAAGCTGTTCTTTTTCTCTTGTAGATCTCTTGTTAAAGTTGCTAGCCAACAACTCCTTATCTTGAACAATTGTCATATCACCTTCTTGAGCAGCAGGATCTGAGATCACCTTCTTAAGAATTTTCATCTTGTCAGCCAACATCTTGTTGGCATCTTCAGAAAATTTGTTGATAAAGAGCTTGAATTCAGCGATAAACAAGGTGAAATTCTGCTTATCAGTGCAGAAGATACAGATGATATTTGACAATTTATACAAGGAGTCTTCTTCCAAAGTTGGATTAGTCAAACAAGCGCACAATCTGCTGACAAGTTCTTTATCAAGTTTGAATCTGCTTGCTTCAAGTTCTCCTTGTGGTCCTTTAGTAAGCTGTTGTTGTTCTTTGGGTTCTTCAGTTTTCATGGCGTTTTCTTCATTTTCCTTGTGCTTGGAAGTCGTAGTCTTGAGATGTCTGGTGATATTATTCAAGACATTGAGCAATAATTTCATGTGAGTAGCGCTGTTGGCAATGCCAGGTCTACTTAATAACCTGATGAGCTCCAACAAAGGACTATTTCCTCCTTCTTTATTTCCTGCCTCCTTGATATTGTTCAGTGATTGAAGAGACTTCTTCTTGTCTCTCTTCTTGTCAGCACCTTCTTCTTGTGGGGCAGCAACAAAGTATGATAAGGGCTCGTTTCTGGTCAATTGTTCCAATAAGAAGAGGATCTTGAGAGAAATCTTCTCGTAGACGACACGGTAATTCTTTTCAATAGAATTCTTTTCGTAAATGACTTTACAAGGGAAAACGTCTTCTTCTAATTTTTCTCCAAGATCAGGGTTCTTGAGCAAGAACAACAAGCAATCCAAGACTTTATTCTCAGTTTGAGGGTGTAACATCAATGATTTCAACACATTATAGGGGAATCTTTCGAATGACTCTTCACTCATATACATCAACTTCAAAATTGCTTCTAAAGTCTTTTCATCAGGCATATACAATTTGCTTCCCAAAGTCTTATCCTTAGACAGAGCTTCCTTGAAGAAGTTTCTAATCTTTCTCACGCGTTCATGATGAGGGTCTTGTTGACGGCGAACTCTGTTTGCAAGATCATGAATAGAAAGTCCAAGAGCTTCAGGGGCGCCATTCTGATCATCATCAAGCATAAAAGTATCTCCACGAGCAGCAAGAGGGTTCATTCTCATCATCCCGTGTCTAGCACGAATGGCCTCAGCTTCCATCACCATTTCTGGAGGTAAGCTTGCCAAGAAAGCAGGCTCAGCTGTTGCAAGGATTTCTTCTCTAAGGTCTGGTGCTAATGAGGCAATAAATGCAGCATTATCAAGTGCTTCATTCAAATTTTCATTATATGTGTTATTTTCTTGACCTTGGGGTTGAGCTTGAGCTTGAGCAGGAGCATTGTTGTCAGCAGTTTCAGCAGGAGCAGCAGCTGGTTGTTGTTCAGTTGTGGCAGGTTGGGGTTGTGTGGTCTGTGGTGCAGAAGTGTTCTGGGAAGTATTCTGGGAAGTGTTTCCTCCAAGGAAACCAGCAAGACTGCTGCTTAAATTATTCACAAGACTTTGAATATTCATATTAGCTGGTCTGTTGGAAGTTGAGTCAGTGGCAGCAGGTTGAGCTTGACCAGTAGGAAGAGTGAGATTCATAGCAGCGTTCAGAGCACTCATAAAGTCAGCAGATATAGCATTTTGAGCTTGAGTTTGAGATTGAGGTTGAGGTTGAGTTTGTGGTTGAGTTTGGGGCTGACTTTGTGCTGCTGGTTGATTCGGTGGAGTTCTTCTTGCCATAGTGGGAGCTTCACGAGCAGGAGCTTTATTCATATATTGTGCCATGATTTCATATTTGAGTTCATCATCAAGTTCATTAAAGAACACAGGATCAATACCGTTCTTTTCAAGGAAGTCTGGTGCCAATCCAAAGGCTTCAAAGCTAATTGAACTTTCAGGAGCAGCAGCAGCTTGAGTAGTTGCTGGTTCTGGCTTCTTTTCTTGGGGAGTCTTGGTTTCTTCTTGAGGTTGAGGTTTAGCAGGAGTTTCTTGTTGTTTGGTTTCTTCCTTTTCTTCCTCAATTTGAGTTTCTTCTTGTCTTCTACCGCGCCTTCCTTGTCTACCTCTAGATCTAGAAGAATTATTCTCAGGAGCCACGGCGGCTTCAGGTTGAGCTTCATCTTCAGGTCTAGATCTAAGTTCTTCGAAGGGATTTGGTTCTTCATTAGCTGGCTGTCTTTCTTCTCTTTGAGCAGCACGAGGAGCAGCAGGAGCAAGTTGTTCAAGGAGTTGAGATTCGAAATCTTCAATAGCTTCATTATCATTTTGAGCTCTATTTTGGCTATGAGCAGCATTTTGAGCCCTTGATCCATCGCGAGCTTGCAGGCCACCAAGGTTGCTGGTATGAATTCTGAAAGTAGCGCCTCCAGAATTTCCAAAGATTGGAATAAATTCTGAGCCTTCAAGTAAACTGATAGGTCTCATAGAGCGATCTCTTCTACCACTTTCTAAAGGAGCGAGGACTTGGTTGAAAATATTCAAGAAGTTGTTTCTACCACCACCAGCACCATCAAAGATATTACGGATACCTCTGATGACACGAACACCTTCTTCTCCTTCTTCAGCAGCAAGATTATTTTGTCTAATATCTTCAAAGAAATTCTCATTGAATTCAGCGCTTCTTCTGTTGTCTTGAAGATATTGACTTGATTGGAGATAAGCAACTTCATCATGAATTCTATCAAAGATCGATCTGGGCTCATTATTGGCTTGAGGTCTTTCAGCGGCGCCAAGCTCAGCAGGTTGGGCTTCTTGTTGTTGGACGATTTCTAAGGCTTGATTCCTCTGTCTGCCGATAATTTGGATTTGAGTGGTGGTGACTTCTGGAGCGGATTCTTCAATATTTCTAGCACCTTCAGCATCAAATCTGGCACTGTTGGCTTGCATAAGATGTGCGATACGTTGGATTTCTGGATGAGTAGAATGTGGAACGTTCACTAAGTTTGAAAGAGCAGAATTTGATCCTCCAAATTGATCATGCTGATTTCTTCTTGATCCACCATTGTTACCTGTTTGAGGGAGTTATATTAAAGGAAAAGGATGGAAAATCTCACCATTAAGGAAGCCTTGAATGTTGAAGAGGTCACGTCCGCCTTCATCTTCTTCATCGCTAGCATCGAAATCTATGAAGGACTCTTCACTGATGTCGTCTCCATCGATATCATCGTCATCATCCCCATCATCTTCTTCATCTGTATTTCCTTCTTCATCATCATCGTCGTCCTTGATATTCAATTAGAAATAATTCAAAAATTTATTAAGTCTTACAACTTCTTGAATGATGATTTCTTCACCTTCAACATCATCATCATCAAACATGTCATCTTCATCATGATCCTCATCACCATCTTCGTCATCTTCATCGTCTTCATTATCCATATCATCTTCATCACTGTAGTCTTCTTCAATATCTGTCCATTCATCTTCTCCGCTTTCTCCACCAAATTCATCATCGTCTTCATCTTCCAACCCTTCTCTTTCAATCTGCATAATATCTTCATCTTCTCCTCTTTCACCTTCTATCAAATCATCTTCACCATCTCCTTGATCATCCAAATCTCCATCGTCTCCATCATCATCTCCTTCACTTCCTGCATCTTCGTCATTGATTATATCTCCTTCGTCCATCTCATCCATTTCTAAAATTTCGTCCATTTCTCCATCATCATCTTCTTCTGCTGGCAATCTCAAAAATCTTGACCCTCCATTGATATAATCCTCACCTTTCAATGCAGGATTTATCATCTTTTTCCAATCATCAACAAAATTACTATTCGCTGTGAGAGACTTCTTTGGCATGAACAGATCTCCTGGAGTGGTCTTTAACTCTGTTCCTTCTTTGCTAAGAGCGAAGTAATGATGATATTGGATCAAAACTCCGAATGGCTCCGAGATAAACACATTAAGCTTCTCAAGGTGTTCATAGTTCCCAACTTTAAGTTGTTTCAATGCCTCAGAGTAGACCTTTAAGAAGTTGAACTGTTGAGAATTATCATAGACAAGTCTGGCAATATCCTTCAAGGGCAAAAGATAGAAGAACAGTTCGGAAGTTGAGCAGAACAGCCTGCTATCTTCCTTTGTTTTATAGAAGGGCTTGAGATTGACTACAGACTCCAGGATCTGATATATATCGCTCAGGATTTTCTTCTTGAGCTCGAAGAAGTAAGGAGTAATATAAGGATTTCCACTGCGATCCTTATCAACAATAAGACTGGTATTAGAGCAAATGCTCAACAAGAAATTTTTGAACAAATCCATTGTAGAGAAGATAATAACACGAAGGAAATAGCTCAAGAAAGAGATATTTCTGTTAAGATCGAGGTTTCTTGCAGCAGCAGGGTTCTTGAGAGTATTCTTGCAGGTTCTAGTGACATTCTGTCTCAAGATATTTTGGCTAAGAATTGGGTGCTTTTGGAGGATAATTTGGAAAGTCACAAGGAAGAATGAATAGGAGAACAGAGCGTGGAATTGTGGTTCTGTTGAATTGGGTTGTTTTTCAGTTTCTCCATTGACCTCGAGGTTGAATTGTTGAACAAGGTGATCAATGAGGGTGTGGATAACATGCATAGTATTGGTTGGAGGGACAAAGTCAAGAATGTGTACAGCGATATCTTCATCTTTTTGTTCATCAGGCTTATTCCCGGACCTCTTTCTCTTTTTTCTTTGGTGGGTTTCTTGTTTGACTTCTTCTCCAATTTTTGCCAAGTAATTCAAGCTGTAAAGTCTAGAATATTCGATTTCTGGCTTTAATGAGATCATCTTGTTACGACTTGGGTCTTCTGTTCTTTTTCTTCTGGTCAGGGTGTTTTGTCTGCTTGGAGACTCTTTTCT
>Ga0182738_1007507_pt1 | contig 11067 bp, 7 predicted proteins | sample eDN5th30CBELigMG_FD_128876 | JGI IMG/M metagenome (GOLD analysis project Ga0182738, IMG submission 128876) | Enriched Miracle-Growth compost microbial communities from Emeryville, California, USA - eDNA 5th pass 30_C BE-Lig MG (version 2)... ... | reverse complement strand
GATGGCAAAATTGTCATTGGTATGGTCGGCCTCCCTGCTCGTGGAAAGGTAACAACCCTTCTCTTCCTCCAAGTTCTCACCTCTTTAGACCTACATTTCTAGAAAAGTTGCACGATATCTTAACTGGCTCGGTTTCAAATGTGGTGTTTTCAACATTGGTATTGGATTTAACTGAGCCCTTTTGATCTCATTTCTCACTATAGGAGAGTATAGAAGGATGATATGTGGAACAAAAGAGTGTACAGCTGACTTTTTCGATCCAGCAAATGTATGGCATATTAAAATTTCGAACAAAAAATAAACGAAAATTCAAAATAGGACGAAGCAGTCAAAGCTAGAAATGAATGTGCCAACATGGCTTTACAAGACCTTATCAAGTTTTTAAATGACGGTGGCGATGTAACTTCCTCACTTGTTTCGTTTCGTTGAAAATCTAATTTCCTTCAGGTTGCCATTTATGACGGAACCAACACTAGTGTTGAAAGAAGAAAAATGGTCAAACATTTATTACAAGAAAAGCTGCCTTCTCACCACGTAAAATAGCCTATTCCCTCCTCAAAGATTAAAGTGAATAGTTAATGTGGATTGAAAGTATCTGCAATGATGACCAAATCATCGAAGCAAACATCAAAAAAACAAAACTCTCTTCTCCTGACTACAAAGATGTCGAAACTGAACTCGTAGGGACTTGTTAGTGCTTTTCAAAATAACTCTTTCCACAGGCCACAGAAGATTTCAAAGCAAGAATCGCTCAATACAATAAAAGTTATGAAGAACTCTCCAAAGACGGAGATGGCGAAGTAAAACTGATACAATTTCCCCTCTATAACGAAATTCCTGTGAATAGGACACATCATATATCAAGTTATATAACGTCGGAAGCCAATTTGTCATGAATAATATCACCGGCTACATTGAATCCAAGGTCGTCTCCTTCTTGATGAACTTGCACATTGTTCCTCGTCCTATTTACTTCACAAGACACGGTGAGAGTCTTTTTAATGTCGAAGACAGAGTTGGCGGTGATCCTGACCTCTCAGAAAAAGGGTATAAATATGCCAATAAGCTCGCACAGTTCTTCAAAAACGAGAAAGAAGCTGGAAAATTCAATGAAAAGACAAATATTTTAACAAGTACTTTGAAAAGAGCAATGACAACTGCGAATTTAGCATGTGGAGCTATTAAAAAGCCACTTTCTTTGAAAGCTTTGGATGAGTTGAATTCAGGAACTTGTGATGGAATGTCATATGAAGAAATCGCCAAGAAATGGCCTCTCGAAGATGAAGAAAGAAAATCAGACAAATTAAGATATAGATACCCTCGTGGTGAAAGCTATCTTGATGTTATTCAAAGAATTGAGCCCATGATCTTTGAAATTGAACGTTCCAAAGAACCTGTCATTGTGGTAATTTGAAATTGATTTTGAAGAAGAAGAAGAAGCTTAAACTCTCATCTAGGTCGCGCATCAAGCAGTCATTAGATGTTTATATGCGTATTTCAGCAAGCATGATATTGTTGAAATCCCATACATTAGCATCCCATTACATACAGTTATCAAACTTCTTCCTGACACTTATTTCGCTCATGAAACCAAGTACGAGGAAATTATTTTAAATCACAGCTAACCTCTCTGTTCTAGTTATAAAATTGACGTGGAGACAGGATCAGTTGAAGAAATTGTTGTTACTAAATATACTTTAATTGAAGATTACAGAAGTGTGAAGGCCTAATACAATCTTCACTTCCCAAGAATTTTCATCGCTGCTATTTAATTCTTTTTTAAGATCGTAGAAGGGATATTTCGTGATTGATTAGAGAATATCACAAAGTATCTATTGATAAAGTAATTTTATGTCGTCCGTACGTATGTTTTTATCGTATCTCTATTTGTTTCTATTTAACGTTTCCCCTATTTAATAACCTCCTCTCTCACTTTCAGAAATTAAAAGAAATAAGACCAAGGGACTAAGGGACTAAGCCAAAGTTTTTTTTCAAATTTCTGAGCAAGAAGCGCCAAAAAGATTATCTCTCGTCTTTAATCAAAAATAATTTTCTTAATCTAAAGCTCAAGGAAAATCTTTTAACTTAACATTTTCAGAAATTTTTTTTAACAAACAAACAACAAAACAAAAAAACACACTCTTAAAATAAGTTAGAAACATCTCTAAAAAATGTCCACACATTCTCAAGATGTCGAACATGCTGTCCTCACCTGGGTAAATCGCTTTAAACCTTCTCTCTTATTCCCCTTTCCCTACTAGATTTCTTCCTTTGAAGATCTTACTCAGAAAACTGAAAATATTGAATCATTGGCTGATGGTGTCGTCCTTACCGAAATCATGAATAAAATGTATAATCCTCTTGGTTTATTGAGATCTAAATCCTACTCTACAGTGACCCAAATGTTTTCAATCTTTCAAAAATTAACCCTGAACACGCTGATAATTGGGCTCTCAGACTCAATAATCTTTCTTTCCTTTACGAAGGTCTCGAACATTTCTACGTTAATGTAAAGTTCTGAAGTGAATATTCCCCCTTAAACCCTCCTTCCCCAGGTGCTGAACAAACCATTTGATAAAGCATATGTTGATATCGTTAAAGTCAGTAAAAATGACGATAGAGAAGGCGTTTTCAATTTGGTAACCAAATCATATTTTCCATTAAAATAACTTCCCCTCCCTAGGTGGAACTTGTGATTGGAGCGGCAGTGAGATGTAATGATAGAGAATATTATATAAATAAGATTATGTCATTGGATGATATCTGTCAAAATGCCTTGATGCAATTGATTGAAAAAATCTTGAATAAATGGGATTCAGAAAATGGACCAGTTGATAATGAGACCAGTGGGTCGTTTGAAAACGCATTGGGAAGACATAGTAGTAATATGACCAATTCCGCAGCTGCCAAAGCTCATGTTACTGACAAGAACTTGCTGATAAAGCTTGAAGAATTAGAGAATGAAAACCAGAATCTCAACCTTAAAGTTTCTGACTTGACTCATGAAAAGGAGATTTCCACTCATAGAGCTCAAGAATTAATGAAAGAACTCGATAGAAAGAATGAAGAAATCAAGAGTATAATCCAAGAACGTGAAGAAATTCAAGAAAAGTTGAACGCACAAGAATCTATTGAAGATATGAAGAATGAATTGAAATTGAAAGATCTCAAATATGAACAATTGGAGCAATTTATTGAAGAATTAAAGGCAAAGCAAGATGAAGAATTGAAAAAACTTGAAGAAGAGGTTGAGAAGCAAAAGAGAAAGGTTGCGTCATTGACCAAAGTCGAAGGAACTGTTGATTTCTACAAGGAGAAATACGAAGAATATTCCAGACTGACCATCAGAATGACTGAAGTTGAAGAAGAATTAGAAAGACACAAGAAGAAAGTTGAAGAGTTGACCAAGACAAATGAAGTGACTCAGACCAAAATGAACACATTTAAAGAGAAGCTTGAAGCAGAAAAGACTGCCAATATTTCTTTGGATATCGAACTGACTAAAAAGAACACTGAAATCAACGCTTTAAAGAACGAAAAGAAGAAATTAGAGGCCACAAACACTGAGCTTGAAGCCAAGATTCACGACCAAAACAGAATCATTGAGAAGCAAATCAGAGAACGTGAGGATTCAGTTCGTCATTATGCGGGAACTGAAAAGGTTATGAATGAATTGGCAGGCTTTGAAGGAGAAGATGAGGCTGCTGAAAAGAATGAACACCATGCTACTGCTGCTATTAGTGAAGGCGAAAAGGAAATTTTACAATCAGAAAACGCTATTTTGAAGGCTAAATGCAAGGAAATCCAAATTGAGAATGAAAAGTTGAAAGTTACAAGAAATTCAGATACTGAAGCTCTTGAAAAATTGATCCATGAGAATAACACTTTGAAAGAAGAAATTGATAAACTTCGCTCTGGCAGTCCTAGTGGAAGATCAAGAGGAAATGTTGGAAGCAGTGATGATGCTGAAATTATGAGAGTAACATAGGGTTTTGAAGATAAAGTTAACATAATTTTACAAAGGAAACTATCAACCAAAAGACCATGTTGATCAGTCAGCTTAATGAGGAGATCGTTGAGCTTAAAAACTCCGGCCAAAAAACAAAGAAATTAGAAGTAAATAGAATTCTTGACATCATCTCATTTTGAATAGGAACAATTATCAAAGAAAGAAGAAGAGATTAAAAGTTTGAAGGACGATTTAGAAACAATGAATAGTATCATTGTGGAGTCAAAGGATCAAAAGGAGGATGAATTGAAATTGGCCTCTGCTGCTTTACAAGAATTGGCTCTGAGATATATTGAGTTGGAAAAGCAATTGTTAGCTTTGAGAGGAGATGGAGGGGATATTAAGCCAACTCATTCTAGTTCAGCAAGCGTTTCTAATAAGCCCAGGAAGTAATTTGTTGGTGGAGATTAATTCGAATGATATTTATGAATGTGAATGTGTTTATTCTGTTGATTTTTTTTAATAAGTAAAAAAGCAGAAAATTTTGCTTTTTCATAAAATTTTATCCTTGTATTCCTTTTCAAAAAAACTCATTTTACACAAGAGAGTTCGGTTGATTCCTTGTGAGATTTTCAGAGAGAATGCGACCTTAAAAATCTCGGAAAAAAAAATTGGGATAAATTTTTCAAGATGAAAAATAAAAAAAAAATTTTGAGTAGATCGGAAAATATGTCCAAGTCAAGTCAAATTAAGGAGAGATCTGCAGAATCCAAGTTCAGAAACACATCAAAGTCATTTTTCAACTTTTAAATTTTCCCTCTTTTTTTGTTGAAAAAACATGAAATTTTTTCATCATCAAAATCTTCAAAAACTAGAAAGAAAACAGTTTCTTCTCAAAATCCAAAGATGACAAAGTAGCAAAGAAAGATGAAGAAAATCGATGATAAATTTTTATAAATTAGTTTTCATTTTCCCAATACAATAAAATTGGTTAGTACTGTGAAATTAAAGTTCGGGATATTACCATCCAATTAACAATATGAGTTAATTAGGTATCGTAGTAAACAATAATAAAAAATTATCAGACTTTTTTCTCTCTTAAATAAACACAAACATGCAAGGAGCTATCACTAATGGCCTTTTAGGCGTCGCCAACAAGAAAAACGACAGTTGTTTCCCATCTCTCTCCTTCAAAACAAGACTCTATGGTTTCATCGGATGCTTCCTTGCCGGTAAAATTTGTTGATAAATCTTTTGTCTCATATTTTCTAGGTTTATTCTTGGATATCATGTCCTTCTTAACCACTCTTCTCGGCCAAAGAAACGCCGTTAAATTTGCTGTCATTTACACTCTTGGTAACATCATCGCTCTTACTGGGTAACCTCTTGACATTTTGAGCATAAATCTTACCAAAATCTTTGTAGAACTACCTTCCTCGTCGGACCTAAACAACAATACAAAAATATGACCAATAAAACTAGAATCGGAACCACTATTGTTTACATGAGCTCTTTGGTTGCTACTTTGGTCGTTGCTCTTGTTAACCCCATAAAAATCGTCATTTTGCTCCTTATCTTGACTCAGTTCTTGGCTTTGACTTGGTATTCTCTGTCCTTCATCCCATATGCCAGAACCCTTGTTAAGAAATGCTTCAAATCAGCCGTCGCTGAAGATAACGCATAAAGATATAGAATTATTATGCTCTTTATTATTTATTGCAGTGCATGATAAGAGAGGAATTTTTTAGTATGAACATGATTGATATTTATCATCCTTAAAATATTGATATATATGGACCATACTAAATATGCGTTCATTTATTATCCATCATCTCTAAATAATCCCTGATTGAGTCAAAATCTCAATGTCAATGTGCTTATAAAATACAGTATCAAATACATCAAAGCCAAAAGAAAAATATTTGTTCTTCTATTGATAAAATTCATCTTTTTGAGAGGAAAAAATGATGTCCTTCATCTCATGTGGAAAAAACTCTCAGAGAAAAAAAGGTGGTAATCTTGTAGTTCTGACAAAATTTGGATTAATAATTCAAAAAAAATTCAAGTAGATAAATTTATACAATGAATCAAGGAATCGAGGATAAGACTCAATTAATCAGCAATAGAAGCCGTCCGCCCAACCAAAGCTGCTATGGCTCCCTCAGCTACGAACAAAGAGTCACTTTCTTCACTACGTGTCTCTGCATTGGTAATTCTGAACCATATTTGAATTCATAAATTCATCCATTTATCTAGGAATCATTGTTCAATGCGCTGCAATCTGGATCTTGTATCAAAACGTGAGTAATACTGAGAGATTTGGTATTTTCTTTGCAAGTGGCGTAGCTACGCATCTTTTTGGGTAAAAATTGGCAATAATATTCAATCCTCATTTTCAACATTAGAACAACATTTATTGTGAGTGTGAAAAAACAATTATTGACTGCAGGGAATAAACAAAGATTCCCAGCTTTGATTCTTTATCTTTTGACGTCTGGACTAGCCTTCTCAACAGGATACTGTTTCCAAAGATTAAATCTGACTTTTGGATTCTTAGTCCTTGAAGTCTGCTCATATATTTGGTACTGCTTCTGTTGGTCCAAATATTCCAAAAACTTCTTGGAATTTATGGCTACACCTGAAGAAGAACATCATCATAATCTTGAGCTTGCCATCAAAGGAAGAGAGTAAATATACTTTTGTATAATAATCACCGTAACAAATTCTATATTACATGTAGTCATTACTATCGTACTAAAAGAAATCATCTGGAGAAAAAAGAATAATTTCAAAGTGATAGCTGAGTTTCATTTATAGATACACACAATATCGAAATAAAAATAGAGTTAAACAACCAAATGTCATTGTAATAAATATAAAGGCCAGGCCTCTTTTTACCATAAAAAAATACTCTTTTAAAGCAACAACAATGAGGAAAAAAATTGTTAATTAAATAATCTCACATCCCGTCCTATTCAAGAGCAGGCAAGGCTGATCTACAGAAAGGACATTCGAGTTTTATATCCATCCACCCTTTAAGGCAAGGTTCATGGAAATAATGTCTGCAAGGTGTCTTCATTATCTTTCCATTCTCTGCAGACTTTGCTGGCAATAAGCTGGTATTTCCTTCATTTTTCGCATCGACATTCTGCTGTAATAAATTATCCATGCAGATTGAACAGAGCTCGTCCTAATTGAACTTAGTTTCTTCTCTCATAGTTAACCTTACCATTTCTTCATGAGTGCTGTGTTTACTGAATTTGACATAATAGTCATAGGTAGGTGGAAGCAAGAAAGCTGGAACAAGGAATCTTGATCCCAGTTTGCTTTGTAAATAAAGAATCGCCACTTGTGATAAAATCAAAGCAGGATAGAAGAAAAGGAATGATAAACTTGTTGTATATCTAAACATTGATCCATTATAAGTCTTCACATACAACTAAATTTCGTTAGATTTTCATCTTCAATAAAACTCTTACAGGAATAATCATTCTAGCGGCTCCGAGTAAGATGACGAAAGAGCCATCAAATCTGTATTTTCCGCCTCGTTTTATGTTGTGGATGATTTGAGGGACCAAGAACAATGCTGAGAAGTAGAAGAACCATGAAGCTGGGGCATATACACAAGCGCAAATTGTAAATGGAATCAAATAAGCATCTATCATGAATGGTAAATTATTGCCAACAAATCTCTGAATCTTACAGAACTTGCCGTAGAATCGTGCCAATGCTTGTCTCACTTGGTCTATTGTCTGATAATTATTATAGTAATTTGATTTCCAGATGATCAAAAGCAATCTTGCTTCAAGAATTGAAGACAAGATAAAGAACCAGAATGCTGGAGTAATAAAGTACTGGAACGACGTCTATTTTGAAATTATTAACCCTTTTCAGTAACCCAAATATCTACCTTGACGATGAGAGCTTGGTAGAAGTGGAAGAAACAAACAAAGATGTCCCAAGAAGTCAGCATAACGACAGTGACCAATGAATATCTGGTGCCGTCATTTTCATTTAAAGAGATGTGTCTGATGACTTGCACGCATCCGTAAAGATGAGCCAAGCAAACCAAAGTGACCATCATCACGTAGTAAATGGCCTTTTTATCTTCGGCAGCATTGTGAACTTCAACAAAGGACGAGATATTGATCTTGCAGTCATCACTCTTGAGCCAGAAATTAGCAGCAGCTGCGGAATAATCACGGAGATGCTTTTGATATGGCATTTTATCGCGGCGTGTATTGACAAAACTTAATTGATAACTTCCACAACATTCTATTTTATCCCCTGTTAATCTCTTTATAAGTCACAGATTTTACGTTTTTGCTCTCTATATCTCCCATTCTCATAGGTCAAAAGCTTGAAAGTGATATGATCATTCTTGAAAGTACTAAATATAGATTAAACGGGTTGAATATCCTCAAGAAGGCTTGTTACGAATTCTTAGGGTCAAAATCGGTGCTATTCTCATAGACAAAATTGATCATGACTGCTTTTTGGTCAGCGAATGGGCCATCAAAGAAGGCAAAAGTCACGTTATCATCGATATTTTTTCCAGAGTCGCTTGCTCTAAATTCTGCAAAACCTTCAGCTTCTCCAAAATAATTAAATTGCTAATCATTATTTTATTCTCAATGCGGGGCTAAAAAGTACTTTTTTGTTGTGGTGATCTTCAGATCTCCAAGTTCCCTTTTGTAAAAGTGTCATTATGGGAATATAGCTGCCATAACCATCATCATCTTCATCAACATTCTTCCATCCAGTGCGTGAATAATGACGATCGTGGTTAAAATTGTTATTTATATAGCCTCCTTCTCTAGCTATTAAACGAAGTCTTTCTCTTGGCTTCATATTGGAATGGCTTTGGTTTTGATCACTGGCTAATGACTAGAAATTTTATTAGAGGCTGAAAAGTTGAAAAGACATTGTACAGGACGAAGATGTTGGGAAAGAGATGGAAGAGAGGTGATAGTAAGTAAAAGAAGTAGGAAGCTGATGGAAAACTGCATGGATTGAGACAGATTTTTTTGTTGTCAAGGAGTTAGGAAAGCTCTGATAATTTAATAACTTTTTATGTATGTGAGATTAGCTGCCTGGATTTTACATGATCAGAGTCTATGAGCAATCTCAACATATAATATCTGATTAATAATTAAAGCTAGGAAAATGTATGACAAGGAAAATTATTCTCAATATCAAATCTCATCCGTAGTTATTTTGAACATAAAGCTGGTTCTTATTTTTTCTTTTGTTCATCAAGGGAGATTGAAGTAAGAATTCATATGAGCAGATGATGTGAAATATTCAAAATAATTGACTCATCACCTATTCAGTTACATCACCATTTAAACTATCGATCATCATCCTATCGAGAATTTATTTGAGAATTTTTTGTTTCGTAAAAGATAAAATATAGGGTTAAATGAGTTTTTTCAAGAATCTCTTGAGTCGAGAAAGTTTTGTCTTTATTCGAAGAAAAAAACATCAGGTAAAATGGCTACCTTTAGATCTCAAAAGTTTCCATTATTCTTTTCAGAGCTGGGCAAACAAAAGTCAGACTTTATGATTTACTTTTCTTCGAAATAGAAAAAGCCTCTAAAGAAAAGATAATGAAATTTTGGCAAGCGAATCTTTCAATGAGGCATCTTGTTCGTACAAAAAAATGTTGAATTTTTTTCCCTTTTTTGGTTAAAAATTCTTCATGGATGCCCAAAATTTTAACAATGCCGAAGTTTTCCGAGTATTTTTTTGGAAGAATTGTGTGAGAAACTGGTAAATTTCAAGGCTATCTGATCCAAAACGATTGCCAATCTTTATCTACTCTGACTCTTCTGGCGCCATCCAGACTCTTTTGAAGAAAATGAAGAGGTCTTTTAATGAAGTAGAATTATGAAATCTCTGGGAAAGAAATGAAATTCTCGCAAATTCCTTCCTCAAAATAAGCCTCTGACAATAAATTGACAAAAATGGAGAGAGAGAAAAAAAAAATAGAAAAAAATTTTCAAAAAATTGAACATGAAGAAAAAATACCAAAATTTTCGCAAAAATATTCTCAACTTCTTTCCGGAAAGAATCTTCATTTTGAATCTTTCCCAAAATTTTTTCTGAGACATTTCCCTCCTATGCAACTTCTAAAGCTCCAATTCCCTTCCCTGAGCAAGAGCTTACTACTTTTCCAGTCACCCGGAGGCTAAATTAAATTGATGCCTCAAAAATTTCAAATACAAAACGGTCGGAAAAAGAGTTTCATTCGTTTATTTGTTTATTCATTATTGATTTATTCTCACAATTAGAACTCAAAAGAGTTCAATCAACCTTGAGTTGCTCAAGATACAAACATTATGCATTATGGAAACCATTATTTTTACGTGATGCTTTATTTAGGTAAAATAAAATCACTGATGACAGACACAATATAGAGCCAAAAAATCGTTTATTTTTTTTTGGATCTTTGAGGGATAGTAAAAGTTCCCCAAAAAGATAACACAACTATGTAATTACTAAGCAATACAAAAATAGTAGAAAATTCGTTCTTTAGGAATTATTCACATTTGGCCACATATTCTGAAAACTATTTCCTGAATAGAATGGGTTGGAATTTCCACCATAATCAAAAAGATTGCTCTGAGGCAAACTAAATTGGCTCGTTGTCCCATTTGAGGTTGCGTTTTTCAATGTGTTTAACGTCGTTGTTGTACCATAATGTTTAGATTTTCCAGCAAGTTTTTTACTAATTTTCGAGCTTGGTTTGGGACCTTTCTTTTCTTCGGCGTCGGGTTCCCTTCTTCTCTTGCAGTCAGCGAAGTTACCAAAAGTGCCTTGATTGTTGAAAAACAGGTTCTGTGACATGGAAAATTCTTGTACAAAGAGTTTGATACTCACGTCTTAAATACAAAATTTATTAATAGAAGCACGTAAAAACTTTGCCTTTAAATTGGACTTTGATCAAAATCAAATCAAATCAGAATTGAATTGAGAAAAAATTATCCAATCCTAACTCTCAATTGAGATTGTTAACCTTCACCCAAAAAAAATTTTTATAATCTTTTATTTAAATCAACTCTTTTCTAACTGCTAAAGAAATTTTTTGCATTCATTTCTTTCAAAAAGGGTTTTTC
>Ga0182738_1007506_pt1 | contig 11068 bp, 3 predicted proteins | sample eDN5th30CBELigMG_FD_128876 | JGI IMG/M metagenome (GOLD analysis project Ga0182738, IMG submission 128876) | Enriched Miracle-Growth compost microbial communities from Emeryville, California, USA - eDNA 5th pass 30_C BE-Lig MG (version 2)... ... | reverse complement strand
CAGCCTCAGCCTCAGCCTCAGCCTCAGCCTCAGCCTCAGCCTCAGCCTCAGCCTCAACCTGAGCCTCAGTTTCAGTTTGTTCTTCCTTTTGATCAGATTCGAGTTTGATGACAGGATTTCTTGCTTCACCCTCATTATTTTCGAGACTTCTGGCGGTATCTTGATTTTCTTCTTCCGTACCCAAGGCTGATTTGGCAGTGACAAGCGGACTGCTATTTCTGTGTATCACTATTGCATATGGGAGATTAAGATCTCGAAGTTTAGGATTTTGAGCTCCTTCTTCAGGTTCTTCTTGATCGCCAGCTATCTCATGATTTTCAAGGTATTGATCCATGTTAGCTTTTTCGGAAGCAGGAACATCATTTTGATTTTCAGACTGTTCATCTAAAATCAAAGGTTTTTCATTATTTTCTTCAGGTTGATTTTCTTCCACGGATTGTTTTTCATCAACTTTATTCTCAAGGGATTGTTCAACCTCTTTCTGACTTGGAAGTATATCCACAGAAGATTTATTCTCAGTCTGTTCTTGTTTTTCATTTTCAGAAGCTTGCTTTTCTTCTTGTTGTTCTTCTTTATGAGTTTCAATGACTGCAGATTTTTCTTCTTCTTGAACCTCAGCAGAAGTTGGTTTACTTTCTTCTTTTGATTGATCTTTATGACTTTCCTCCACTACTTTTTCTTCTTGTTTATCAGTTGAAGCAATTTCTTCAGCTTTGGATTCATCTCTATTCTCTTCTTCCTTTTTGTCGATAGAATTGATTTCTTCAGCTTCTTTCTGAGCTTCTGGCTCTTTTTCTTCGACTTGGACAGCTTCTTGATTTTCTTCGTTTCCAACGACTTCCTCTTTGGAGTTAACGTCATCATTACTATTATTCACAATAGCCTCTCCTTGTTCAATTTGAGGTTCTAGCTTCTCCTCATCTTTTTGCTGTTCAGCTTGAGCTTCTGTTTGAGATTCTTGTTCAGCTTCTCTTTCAACAATAATTTCTTGTTTTTCACTTGTATCTTTTTCAACTTCAACTTGTTCGGTTTCTCCCTCAACAGCTTCTTGTTTATCAGCTGTTTCCCCATCATCTTGAGCCTCTTGCTCAACCTTGGCAGCCTCTTCTTGGGCTTCTTGCTCTTCGACTTGAGAGTTTTGTTCTTCAGCGGCCTCTGGCTTTTCAGCAGGACTCTCTTGAATTTCTTGCTGTTCGACAGCAACCTGTTCAGTTTGATTCTCAACCAATTTATCCCCTTCATCGGTGGCTTCTTGCTCGAGTTTAGTTGATTCTTCTTGAGCCTCTGCTTGAGGTTCTTGTTCATTGTCTCCTTCAATATTTTCTTGTTTCCCAGCAATATTCTCTTCGCCTTGAACCTCTTTATCAATTTTAACTAGTTCTTCTGGCTGAGGTTCTTGTTCGGTTTGACCTTCAACAACTTCTTGTTTTTCATCCAATTTATCAGTCTCATTAGTCGCTTCTTGTTCAACTTTAGCTAGCTCTCCTTGGGCCTCCTCTTGTTCAGTCTGATTTTCGATTTCTTTTTGACTCTCTGCAACCTTTTCAGATTCAGCCTGAGGTTCAACTACTTTTTCTTGACTTAGTTCTTGTTGAGGGACACTTGAGAATGTTATTTTTAACAAAAAAAAATTATTCATACGATTCTCCTTCTGGATCAACAATTTCTTTGCTTTGAGCTTCACTTGCGGCTTCAACTGCAGAAATTTCCTTTTCTTGAGATTCAATTGCTTCAGATCTAACAAGATAAATTTTTTTGCTCGATACAAGAGGGTTACTTTTCGGACTCTTGTGATTTTTGAAGAGATTTATCATTTTCTTCTTGTTCCTGCATTGGAGTACTTGATAGTCTAAATCAAATGAGCAATTGATTTCATTATAATTTTACAGGTCTGGAGATTTTTTGAGAATGGTATTATAAACTCCTTCAAGATAGTTTTGAGCATAGAATCTGTATGATTTTAGCTGAGAAGAGTAGATTGCTTACTGAATTCTGTCAATGTCAGGAGTTACAAAAGTTTCAGGGTTTTCAAGGTAGAGATGGATAAATTTTTCCTCGTTTTCAACATCAAAGACGAACTTGAAAGAATTTTTGACGAGCCCGTCCTCCTCACGACCTCTACTGATATATAGGTTGACAAACTCGTTAAAGGATTCCGGTGTATTATCGTAAATTTCCATTAAATTTTCTTTAAGTTTTATTTTCCTGGGATATAAACTTCAACTCTTAGATTATTTTGGGGTTTATTCAGTCTTATATTTGATATACAAACACAATATTTTAATACAAAAAATAATGACTTATCCCTTTACAAATGTCTTTTCAGTGTATGGTTGTTTTCAAATCAAAGGAAAAGTCTTCATTGAAGAGATTTTAGACGACATTCTTTCCTCTCCTTGGATTTTGAAAAAAGAAGAAAGAAAAGGTTTATTTTCAACTTATCATGGATGACTATCGAAAGCGACCGTATTCGCGTTAGAATCAAACAGTTTCCTTAAGATCGAAAACATTAGACCTCAAAAGAAAAGGAATTAAAAAGCACTTTTTTTGATTCTACGAAGATAGAAGAAGTGAAAAAGGACCATTAGAGGAGAGGAATCATCCCTTTTCTCTTGGGCAACCTGAAATGCTGAAAGAATAACAATAGATATTGATTAATTAGACCAAGAAGATATCATCTGTTGAAAAGAGTTGAGGAAATATTTTAAGAAAAGTGCAACAGAATTTTTTTATGAGATTAATTTGTTGAATTTTAAATCTTTTGAGTCAGGGAAAAGGGAGAACGATATTTAAGCTAGATCAGCAAAACATTCTGGTTCTAAAAATTATTTGATAGAAACACACACACATGACAATAGTATTTTATCATTACAATTATTTTATAAACATTATGCAAGGTTTGAAACAATAATAACTTAATTGAGATGAAGAGGGGAATCCTTTTGGCTCCCATTTTTCTTTTCTTTTTTTTCAAGTAACTCACTCATCATCAGATCCATTTTACTCTCCATTTTCAAAATTCTTTCTTTGATAAAGTCAATATCATTTTCCATTTCATCTTCTCCAACTTTACCATGCATACATAAAGCCTTTTTATAAGGGATCCAAGAATAATCTTTGTTTTTGAAGCAATTATAAACATAATTTTCGTTTTCCGAGAGATTGATAACTCCTTTAACTCTGATATGAACAATGTAGAAAATATAATTCCACATGTGATGCTCATTTGCAGTATGCTCTTCGAATCCACTTCCAACTCTCTCGAGCATTCCTCTATCAATATCGCAGATAAAGCACTTGCCAGTCTGATCCTTTTGATTCTCAATTTTTTCACCTCTAATATCACCGAATGTGTCGATAACGATACCGAAGATCAGATTCAGCAAGACAACAATAATAATGAAGAAGAAAGAAATATCGTAGAACCATCTTGCAGTATACATTTTTTTATCGCCCTGGGTGTAACTCTCCATTGAAAGGACGTCACCAATACCACCACCACTTCTCATACCATAGTTGAGTAGTGAAATAAAGCAGTGCCAGATACTGGTGCAGACATTCTCATGGTCATCAACAACGAAGCTATCTCTCAAGAAGAAGAAACCAATCAATGAATAGATAAACACAATAATGACACTACCTCCCATAGTGATACCAATTTCTCGGAGATTTTTTGAGAAGGAGACTATCACACTTTGCATAATTTTGGATTCAGCCAGACTATTCAAGAGTTGCAATGAGCAAAAGATGGGATGGACAACTAATGAGAGCCAGCAATTGATGACATAAGTCAGATTGTTGATGAATGTGGGAGATTTGAGCAGGAATTTGATTGTGCATTTCAGATATTCATATTGGACTTCAGGAATAGCAAGCCCTCTGGTGATAGGATCTCTGAGTTCTTGGGTATTGGGTCCTTTGAGTTTGAGGATTCTGATATAGTCATCAATAGTGATACTGTCAGGTCTGAGATGCCATTTTTGCTCTTCTTCGTACGTGATGTGTTTGATTTTTTTGGCGTTGGCACGTCTGAATGAAGTCCATTTAGCCATGAGATGGAATTTTGGCTCGTTAGTTCCGAACCAGAAGACCAGCATGCTGAGAGAAAAGACAAGCTGGATGAAATTCAAGAAGACGTAGAAGTAAGAATTGAGGCTTGAATAAGTATCGGCATAAATGATATCAAGATCTTCATTTTGGAAGTAGAGAAGGATCAGAGAGTTGATAATGTAGGCGAGTTTGTAGGAGTAGGATTTCATTTTAGGATATAGAGAAGTAAGTTTGGCAAGTTTAGGGTTGATGGCAATATCCATTTGACTCTTCATTTTGTAATGGACTTCACCAGAATCATCCATGAATTCTGAGATTTTGACATAATAGGCAGTTCTATCTATTCTCTCAATAACATCATCTTTGATTTCTTGATCGAGATGGAAGCATGAAGGGAGTTGCGAGAAGTAGATTTTTCTGAGATTTTTGTTTTGATCGACGATTTCAATGCTTCTGATAAAAGTACCACCAAGCTTTTCCATATATAATTCGAAATCTTCTCTGAGTTTTTCGTCACATTCTTGGATTTTATTTGCCATTTCATTTTTGAACAAGCTACATGACCTCTGCAAGACTTTGATAACGATGAGGAGATTGAGACCATCGCCAAGTCCGCCTTGACCCACAAAGACTTCATCTTGGGTTTTAAGGAGTTTTTCAATACATTTATCGAGATCCAACTTATGTTTTTTGAGATAGTCATTAATATAATTGACCGTAGCCTTGATGAGAAGTTGATAGTTGATTTCTTCGGCGATGATTTGTTTGGTATCACTGTTTGAACTTTCTGCAATACTCAGGAGAAGGTTAATCGCATCACTTTTCAAACTTTCCATGTAATTGTTTCCTTCAAATCTTCTTCCTTTGTAGAGATCGGTTCCTGGTTGGTATTTCGTTAACAAATGGAGAATATCGTTGATGATAGTTGTTCTATGGCAGATTTCAAAGATAATATCTCTTGAGTTTCCCTGAACGATTTCAATAAGAGCTGCAAACAACTGATGACCAATTTGATAGCTATAGAAATTGCAGATATCGACGTAGGTGTTGATGAATAAGCAGAGTTCGATTGGGAAGTTGATTGAGATGGAGTTGAGTTTATTTTCATGATTTTGTTCTTTGAAAAATTGTTGGAAATCGCGATTATGGTTTTCACAGAGAAGACTGATGAATCTGAGAAGATTCGATAACAATAGTGAATCAGAGTCTTCTTTATGCTTGAGATGATCATTTTTAAGTTTCTTTCGGATGAAGAGCATTTGATTGGCAGTATTTCTGATTTTTTCTTTTCTGTGGAACCTTTCAGAGATCTTTTTGAGTTGAGCACTCAACTTCAGCATGAGTCTATTTTCCTGATCAGACATGAAGCAGTCATAGAAGCTCTTTTGGATTTTATCATAACCGCCATACAACAATAAATTTGCCATTTCCAAAAAGATCAAAAGATGATCTTCATGACATTCAACCATACTATCAAACAAGAATTCTGCAAAGTTATACTGACTAAATAACCTTTGAACAAGTTTGATATGAGGAATTCTGTATTGGAACTCTGTGACTTTCTCCTCGAGAGTGAGAATTTTATTTTTTAACAGATCTCTTAGGAGAAGCGAGAAGAAGGCGTTTATATCTTGAGATAACTCTGAATATAAGCCACTTTGGACAACACTCAGGATTTGTTTAAGGATTTTTTCAGAGTTGGGATCTTGCTCAATAGTTTCAACCAATAAAGCAAGACTTGAATTTTCAAGGGATTTGATATTTTCCTCGCTCAGGAATTTCTCAATAGTTTGGTCAAAGATAACTGCGACACTTGCTTGTGCAGTTAGAGAAGGATTCCCTTCAAGAGCAGCCAAAGCTGGAGATTCGAAGGTAAGCAAGAAATCGATAACTTTCATTTGATGATGGAATTTTCCAAAGTCTTTATTGTTTTTGACCTCATTCAAAAGATTGTTTCTGATTTGACTGACCTTTTCTTGCTGGCCGTGGAATTTGCTCGCTTCCAATAACTCGCTGAGACTACTCATGAGGGTCTCCACCACTGGGGCTTTCTCATCACTGTTGCGAATTGGAATTAGAGTCATGCAGAAAGGAGTGTGGTATTTAAAGAGGTGCTTGAAAAACTTGAGAATATTGCCAAAGACATTTTGTTGGAGAGGGATTTGAATTTTTTCCAGTTCAGCAATTTGTTCCTCAGTATTGGCTGATTTTTCAAGTTCCGCCATGAGATCAATGCCATAACGTCGGTTGATATCCTCCCAAACTTTAAGGTTTTTAATTTTGGCCAAGCCTGGTCTTTGTTGAAGCTCTTCATTTTCTTTAGCTTTGGAGAGTTGGTACTCGATATATAAGAGAGTTTCATAAAGACTGATAAACAAGAATTCAATTTTAGACCTGCTATTTTCTTCAGTGCCCTCAAAAGAAGAAAAGAGTAGTGCTCCCATTTGCATGAGTTCGGCTTTGAGACCATACGGATGGCTTTTATTGACTCTGAGTATGAAATTATTAAGGGTGGACAACTCTCGGAAGCTTTTCAAGAGATAGTCTTGCATGACAGGTGAGGTGCTTGCAAACTCGGTGCAAGATCTGAGAAGATTTTGATAGAATCGAAGCCAGACTGACTTGAGCTCTTCATTATCGAATTTATATTTGGGAGTATTGGTGATGAAATTTCCAAAAACATCAGAATTGAGATAAAAGAGATCTTGGAGGTGGCCTTGGAATTTTGCTAATAATGGGCGAGAAGAAGTTTTGTAAAAGGCCTGAATAGAATTCAAGGTAAATGAGCACATGATGAGCAATGCTTGATATTTGACTGTGGTTAGTCTTTCCATTTGTGGAGAATAATCCTGGTTAGCAGGCATTTTTATCATTGTTGTTGACGAAGTTCTCATGTTGATTAAATTCATATTGAAAGTGAAATTTCCAGAGGAGGAGCTGTCTGGTGAGACCATTGGATTTTGCAATCGAAGTCCAACTCCAAGAATTTGACCAACATTAGTCGTGGGAGGATTATTTTTGGGAGTAAGAGTTTGACTTTGGCTCATGTTGGGAGGCCCACTTGAGGTCCTTCCAAGTGAAGGATTCTGGATCAGAGGGATATGTGGAATGGTTTTTGAGGAAGGAATATTTTGGCTTTGACTCAGAGGATTTTCGCTTGATGTAGGGACAATACCATTTATCAGTATTTGGGGGTATGAAGCGTTTGCAAAAGATCCGAGTAAATGAGAGACATCTTTTTGAGGGGATTTTCTTGGGGATTTGGCAGAAAAGTTTGAGAAGAGGGATTTGACAGATTTTGGAGATTTTAGAGGAGACCCTAATGGACTGTTTGCACCTCTGTAGTTGAGATCAATGATATTACGAAGATATGGTTCATAGAAGATTTGGAAGAGCCTTTTGATTTCATGATCATTGCGAAGAAGTTCTGGGGAATATTTAAAGAGATTGGACAGAAGAATCTGCATGTAAACAACAACGTCAACTGAATATACTTTGCCAGAATAGACTTCATAGAAGTAAGCTGTTACGAGAAGTTTATGGAGTGCCTGGCAATTTGCTGAATGATTTAGGATAAAGTATAAAAGGATTTGGACAACATAGAGCCGGCATTTGAGAGTCCTTGGCATAAAGTGCTCATTGGTGCTGGTGACAAAGTAATCGAGGGTATCTAACAGACCTTCATAGATTTTGAGGATTCGCATAGAGTCTTGGAATTTGAGGCGGGAAGTTTCAGCTTTGCCAAAATTGAGAATTTGGTAATTGATATCAAAAATGTGTTGATTTTCAAGAAGGAAATTAAGAATGTTGTCGGAGTTGATATCAGCTTCTTTGATAACTTTGGTATCAATTCCAAGGAGTTCAAGAGACTTTTCGAGTTCTCTTTCAGCATTATCAAATAATTCCACACCAATTCCATTCGTTTTCGCAAATCCTTCGATCATCTCTGTGACACCTGTCAATGAAGTATATAATTTGATAATTTCGACAATTTCAGCGTTATTCTCGAGAATAACGAAGTTCTTGAGTTGTTTGACAAGACTCTTGAACCTTGATGCAAGTTTTTCAAGGGAGATGATATCTGAGACTTCCATCTTACTTTCCTCAATATATCCAAGCTGATCAGTGACGATTTTTTTCAAGCTCAAAGAATACATTTCGAGACTTTCATCCCATGCTGCAAGGAAAGCTTTCAAATCTTCTTCGTACTTGTAGTTGTCAAGTTTAATTTCAATAAAATCTTCAGTAGCAGATTTGGGCGCATCGATATAAGATCCAACTGAGGACCTTCTACTGGCCAGCAGTCTGTTTTTTTCAGAAGTTCTCTTGGAGATTGGAGTTAGGGATTGGTTTTCTGAGGCTCGGGTATAACTTGTTAAAGCAGAATGAAGATGTTCCAGGGAAGTTTTGTGATCATGGGTACTATATTTGAATTTGAGGAACAGCAAGTATTCTTTGGCAAAGAAGGTTTCGATGGCTTGATTGATGCTTCGCTGGATTTCTTTAAACTGGGAACGGATCTTGGAAACCATGGAACTTTCTGCAGGGGAGATTTTTTTGGCTTTGCTGACATGTTGATCGAGATCTTTATTGAGTTCAGAATATCCATGATAAAGAATAAGGAATGGTTTTTTGTCCGGGAATTCAATAATGTCATTTTGGAAGAAGATGGAGCAAAATTGTAAGATTTCATAGATTTCATTTAGGACATCTTTATTTTGCGCAAAATTGTCTCCAAGGAGATTTCGCAATTTTTTGTTGTAGAGATTGTAAATATTTACAAGGACAAGTTTTTGGGGTAGAGCATTGGTACTCTGAATCATATAGTCGAGAATTTCCATGTCGTTGAAGACGGAGAGGCTGGCATTGCAAGCTCTGATGAATTGGTAAGGCCAATAGAGTCCTTGCGAAAGGAAATATTTGAAATGGAAGTGAATGATGAGATCAAGCATGAGCTTTTTGGTTGTAAAGGAATAGGTTTCAGTCTTTTCTACGAACTGGATCACTTCAAGGCAAGCTTCATAAGGAATGAAATCCTGCAAGGCTTCATGAAGGCGCTGGAAATTTGGAAGTTTCTTTGCTAGGGTAGTGATGAGTTTGAAACTGCTGAGAACATAATCAGCTTCGAGTGGAAGATTGGTTTCAGATTTGATGTCAACGAGATTCATCAGGTGAGTGTCTTTATAGTGCACTTCAAGTACGTTGGTTTTCTTATTCATGACAAGTTTTGGGAAAACTGATGAAATGAATTTAGGTGACCAGAATTTACGATATCTTTGGAGAGCAATACAGAAAGATTTGAACTTGGATGCCGCAAAAAGGATCTTGAGAATCTTGACAGAGAGTTCAGAGTGAGGAGAATAATTGGTGTAATTGTTGCTGCTTTTATCATAGATAAAAAGCTTGAGAATTTCCATGATCAAATTAAGAGAAGCAAATTCACTATGATTCAAGACTTCAGTAACAATATTAGTCAGACGTTGCATGAGCTCTGATCTGAGGTAGATTTTGACACTTCTCATGAGATCGTTAATATTGACTGGATTGTTGAGCATATATAGCCTCAAGAGGTAGGTGAAGTGGCTGATGAGTTCTTCGAACTTTTTATCTTTGGTGATGGGAAGATCTTGATAATGATTATCGACGAGGGTAAGTTTCAGGATGATTCCGTTCAAGGATTCGATAACTTTGAGTTCTCTGAGGTAATTTTGTTTCAGAATGCTTGGAGCGAATTTATCATCATGAGTGTACCTTCCATCGAGTTTTTTGTCAGTGACAAAGAGAAGGATTTTCACAATGAGATCTTTGATTTTTTCAACAGTTTGCAAAACTTGTGTGAAGCAGTTTGGAATTTCTTTGATTTTGTTTTTTCTGAGATCCTCGAGTTCAGAATTCAAATCCTCAAGGACTTCACAACTTGATAAGAAAAAGTTGAGATTGTAAAGTTCATCTCCTGTTACTTTTTCACAACGAAGACTTTCTGATAAATTGCTTTCTCTATCCCATTGCAAAGAAAATGTGTTGTAATTTTCGGCCAATAATCTTTCATCCTTGTAGTACATGACATTCTGTTCAGGATTTGAGTTCCGATCAACATGAGCGATTGTCTTGACAACTCTTTCAGGATCTTCTTCTGCCGATTGCGCCACAAACAAAATTTCTCCTTTGCTGAGAGAATAGTCTCCGATGAGGAAATTTGAGTTGATAAGCAATGAGCCTTCTCTTCCGCCTAATTTAAAAAGGTTGACTCTATACTTGCTCAAGTCTTCGATTTCCTCCTTGCTCTTGAGATCCAACTTCATTGGAGAGTGAGTCTGTCCTAAAGTAGGGTTCATGACATAAGAAGATGAAATGAGATGTTTGATGAAATATGAAGTTTTCAAGGTTTTATAGTTGATATTTCCTTCTTCGGATGATTTTGGGAAGAGATTGATGGAGGACTCTGCTTTATGGATTTCCTCAGGGTTGATAATTTGGAATATATTGAGGGCTGAAAGGGAGTTGGAGGTGGTTGCTGACTTTTTATTGGTGGAAGGAAGATTTGCATTGTAGTAGTTGAGGACAAGATCATCTCTTTTTTCTTCATCGTCATCGTCTTTTTGTTCGAGATAAAACTTGTGGACTTCCAGGTTTTCTCTAACGAGTCTAAGATCGTATATTCTCACAAAATCTCCATTCAAGATTTGGTTTGCATCTCTGAAATCTTTGGAGGTTTTAGGATCTGAGTATTTGGTGACTTGGATCATTGTAATAGGGAGAGGGTTCATGGATAATTCCATGACAGGGCCAGTCATTAAAGAGGACTCTGAGCTTTCAGATTTGCTGGAGTCCGCGTCTTCTGTAATATAAGTGAGATATTGGGAGGTCGTGGCATGTTTGACAAGAATATTGGTTTTATAGCAGATTTTTTCTCCAGGATAATAATAATTTGACACTGTTTCGAATTGGAAGCAGGTCTTTTCTTGGGAGATGTCTTGAACAAGATACAATCTGGAGGTGGGAATACTATTCTCAGTTT
>Ga0182738_1007505_pt1 | contig 11068 bp, 5 predicted proteins | sample eDN5th30CBELigMG_FD_128876 | JGI IMG/M metagenome (GOLD analysis project Ga0182738, IMG submission 128876) | Enriched Miracle-Growth compost microbial communities from Emeryville, California, USA - eDNA 5th pass 30_C BE-Lig MG (version 2)... ... | reverse complement strand
TTAGGCTTGCAAAGTTTTCAAGGCAAGAATACAAAGAGGAATAGGACTGAGCGAACAAGAGAAACCTTCAGTCAGACTTGTTAAAAAAGTCAAAAACATCGTCTGTGGATGGAATCGAGGAAAAGTGAAGGTTTGAAATTGTTTCACTGTTCCTAAGAGAGATAAACTGACTAAGAGAAAATGGTTAAAAAAATATTTTCTCATTTTTTTCTTTTGGAAATGGATTTTTGTTGAAAAATTGTATATTTTTAACCTTTATGAACAAAACCATTCTGGCTGCTCAAGGTATAAATATCTAATGAAAATATTATCAAAATAAGCATGGTGACAGCTGTGTTTTTATGAAGACAAAAGAACAGAGTTCAAAAAACTTTAATGTTGTACAAACTTTTTGGGATTGACTCTGAAATTGATGACAGATTTTTGACCGTCAAACATGGACTGAAAAGTGGTTGTTCAGTAACGGTACGGCTTTTCCCAACTCTGGGTGTTCAGATTGATTGTTTGGTCAATAATACATTTTTTTGACCCTAATGAATAGATTTAGGACAAGGGTTAATTAGATCAAGGGCAAGTCTAAATATAGTTGTGATAAAACTGATTTTGAAAAGGTCAGGCCTCCAGGTAAAGGAAGTTCCTTTGGGACCTCTGATAGAACAAACGATAAAGCCTCCCATTTCTTGATATTTTCCAAGAATAATGAAAAAGAAAGAGAGAAAATTTCTTTTCAAAATAAATAAATTTTCTAAAAAGTCACTTTCAGAATATGAAACTTTAAAAAAATTCTGTTATTTCTGAGTAAGAAGTTTTTTGAAGATTCTGCAGCGTGTGGTTTTTCATGGAGGTAACAAAGCTGCAGAAATGGAAGTTCTGCAAAGCACTTTCTGAAACTGATTGGTCGCTCTGCACGAGATTTGACAAACAAAAAAAATCACTTCGGTTCGCTTCTCAAATTATTCTTGTTTGATGAAGGAAAAAATCCAAAAAATCTTTTTATTTTGCACGTGGACTTAATTTAGTTCTTATTAAAGATCCTAGACTTTAGAATTTTCTATTCTTTTCTGTGCCTCTTTTAATTAGAAAAATCATTTTCTTCTCTATAAATACCTCCCCGTCCTTCCTAATTTTAGAAAATAAATAATAACAAATTCATAAACTTCTCAATGCAATCCGACGCTCCCCTTCACAACCAACCCGGAACTACTTCCAATTTGGGTGTTCACCATTCCTTCGCCGGTGCTCCTGCTGGAAGAATCTCCTTCAGAGTCGTTGAAGGCAAATTTACTCCCCAAGGCTCTCATGATCCCAGCAAGATGCATCTTTATGCCAAGATCAAGCTTGGATGGACTACTAAAAAGACTGCAGTTGCTAAACAAGAAGGAAACAATGCTAATTGGGGTGGTGAGACCATTTCTATTGAGGTTATGGATCAAGAAGAAGCTAAGATAAAGGTCAATGATAAGTCAGGACACTTTATCGATAAAACTTTAGGCCATGCTCATATCCAATTGAAGGAAATTATTTTGGCAGGAAATGTTGAAAAGTGGATCCCTATTAAGAACAAGGATCAAGTGGTTGGTGAAGTTCACTTGGTTATGGAATTCCATCCTCTTACTCATGGTATGTAAAGGAGATAATATGAGAGATAGAGTCTGAATTTCTATTTGTATGCAGATCCTCTGATATGAATATGGCTGAGCTGAAGAATAATATATTTAAAAAGTGATTTATTATTTCGTAATAAGCTCATCTTTGTTCTTTAAAAAAATGGATTTCTCTCTTTTACTATAAATGTCTTTCAGACAGTGTAGGATGAAGTTTTTGAGGGAAATCTTTGATCTTGGGGAAGTGTTACCAAAAACGTAGGTAAGGAGAGGGAACTTGGTCAGAGAATCCTCTCTGAATATGATGCAAATGATCAATCACTGTTTCCAAGGAATCAGGGCTTCCCAAAGTGCCTATTTTGATCGACTTTGTCGCATTTTTAGATTTGTTTGTCGGATTTTCAGCAAAATCGGATTTCTTGCGGAAACTTTTGACGAATATCATTGAAAATTCAACTCTTTCTATAAGATGAGAGATTTCTTGACCAAAATGATTTTTTTGAGAACTCACCTTTGGAAAATTGTTGAATCGAATTAAGAACATTTAGATTTGATAAATTGTCTAAACTCTCTCTAGAAAATAAGCAGCGTCAGATTTTTTGAAAGGATGTCCGATAATGGCTGGAATTCTAGAGAAAGATTTGGAAGTTCTGGTCATAAATCCAAAAAAAAAGATACAATTCAAAGACTGATTTTCTGATAAACTTCTTGTTTAGGTTTTTCTAGAAATTAAAAAAAAATCTGATCAAAGGGTTTTCTATGAAAGGGATTGAAAAGAAAGTGACCATTTGCCAAAAAGAATCTTCATCGAATTTCCAATAATGAAAACTTTCAACAGGTTTTTTTTTCTGAAGGTCATTGTTGTAAATTTGCTTTGCCGCAAGAAAAAGATAATTTGAGATTTTTTTATGAAAAGAATTTTTTTTTTCCATAAAAAATTCGAAAAATTTTTCAAATCTTATTTTACTCAAGGCAAACTCTCAATCTGAATTTTGGCCAAGAGATCATCTCCAAATTTTGAGCGAATGATCAAATATCTCTCTTTTCTCGCTTCTTTGGAAGTTTCTTTCTCTTGAAAAAACAAGAGATGAGATCAAACAAAAACCTTTTTGACGGAGAAGTGTTTTGTAGAAGGTTACCGAAGCCAATAAATCACTTGTAAAGAGCAAAAAATAAGTAATCAAACTTTCTTTTGCCACTTCTTAAGGCTTTTGCAAAATGGCGGATTTTTTTATTTTTCAGAAAATTAATCCTTTGAAAAAGAATTTCTTCGTGTGACGCAGACGTACTCAAATTGATTCTGTTTATAGAATGAAAACTTGACAAAAAATAATATTTCCATCTGCTGCTTCTTTGAAAATAAATTCCCAACTCTTGAACTTTTTCCAAACAAAAGAGACTCAAAAATTTCTGTTTATATAATAGGCTTGGAAATATAAAAGTCAATCAAAGGTCATTCTTGAACCGAGGACTATTTTCAAATTTTTCAGAAATAATTCGTTCCATAAACTCAAAAGAGAATGCAGAATTTCAAATTCAATTTCTCTTCCAATTCACGGAATTTTTAACAGAGACAAAATGTCCAGAATTTTTTTTTGACTTTTCAAAAGATGGAAGAAAATGAATTTGATGTTATAAAGTGAGATTATCATGAATATCTGAGATGTGGCGAATGAATTTTTCTCAGAATTGATATGGACATGTTGGTCTTTCATGAAAAAAACTGGTAAATTTTTTTTGACATAAAATTGATGATTTTTAGCAACTTATAATAAGATCACTAATGATAAAAGAAAAAGGCTTGGAATTTTTTTCAGGCAAAATCCCGCCGAAACTCAAAATTTCTAACAAGTCTATTTGAATTGAAAATTTCTTGGGAAGTCTGTTTATGAGAAGGTTTTGACAAGCTTAAGCAGAGAATAGCAATAAAATTAAGGAGGAAGGATATGGAAAAGAGAAAAGCCACTTCCGAATTATTTATTTCTTTGCGAAAATTTGTTGAATAAAAAAAGGAGGGAAAAATTAAGAAAATTAATTTTTTGGAATAATTTGACAAAGAGAGAGGTTAGTGAAGATTCAGTAAAATTAATCTATGATTTATATGAACAGTGCAGGAAATTTCTCTTGGAAGTTGGCAATCTCTCCTTTTGAACTCAAGAAAAACGGCTTCCGCTTGACGAGAAGATTCAAACTTTGTTAGAAAAAGGTTGAAAACATGCATTGAAAAAAAACCTTTGTGAATTTTCATGAATTAATATAAACGAAAAGAAAAATATTTGAAAGGCTTTCCTGGCTAGAAATCTCGTTATTTCCTTTAAATTCTTTAACAGCTGCATAAGATGAATCTAGAGTCCGATCTTGACTCAGAAAATAAAGGGTTTAGTTGGTATTTTCTGAGCATCTCTGATTGCAAAGGAATCAGTTTGTGAGTTTATTAAAAACCGGTTTTTTGAAGTTCTATTTTAGGTGTTTTTGCCGAAAAACTAAAAGTTTTTCAAGACAAACTCCGCTAATTCATTTTAAAGGGTCTCAACTGTTCTAAAGATAGAGAGCGGATGCCTTTGGCCTTCGACTTGAATTGTGATACTCAGAAGGCTTGAATGAATTTTCTCGTCATTGTGGAAGGATTTAGCGGCTATAAAGGGGAATACCTGGAAAATAATGTTTATGCGTGCGTGCACATATATTTCATCTTTCACCAAAGAAGTGGGATGATTTATGGAGATAAAGAGATAAATATTTAAGCCCCATAGATTATCAAAGGAGTTTTTGGAATTGAGAATCCGTGAAAAACTCCTGAGAGATGTAATTTTCGCGGGATTTTCCATTAAAAATTTTAATTATTCAATATATTTCACCTTTGTGACCCTATCTTTTTTAATAAAATAAGAAACAAATTTTCCCAAGAAGATGTCGTCGCGAAAAAACCAACTTTACGAAACTTTCAAACTTTTCTGCTCCATCTTTATCTGGAATGAAAACCGCTTCCAAACTTTCCAATACGTCCTTCATTTCCTCAGCCAGTTCCAACTTCTTGCCATAATCCTCTCTACTCAATCCCTAGTTCAAGACGGCGCCACTGGATCCCTTGACCCCATCGCCCAAAGCGCCTCCCAGCTCCTCTCTTTATCAAAGGTCTTCACCACCGACGCAGCCATTTCCCTCTACAACACGCTTTTTGCCATGTTGTATATTTACATGCTCTTAGTCTTTGCATTCCTCGCATATCTTTGGCAGAAATGTCACACAAGAAAGCATTTCAACAATCGTCTCCGCTGTATGGCGGTCACCTGGGCCGAAGTCCACCATAATGTGCTCTTCTGGATGATCCAGATCTTTTTACTGGTGTCAATTAACCAGTACCAATCTATGGACAATCCAATTCTCAGCATTTCTATCACGAGCCACGGCCTGCTTCCTCTTGCTATCTTGCCGCTCTTGTTCAATTACGCCATTGGAATTGGGACAAGCATCCAATGTCATGATCCCTTTATGACAAACAACCCTTTTGCTAGCTATAACTCTTCATTCCAAGTTAGCTCGATTATTTGCAAAATAGTTGCTGGCCCTCTTATGGTGTTTGTTGAAGATAAAAATACATTGAAATGGATGTTTTCCGTTGTGATTTTATTGCTGGTATATTCTCGCTATGAATTGTTGTACAGAACAACGCCATATTTTAAGTGGTCTGCTATGAGAATTGCCATGACAATGACTAGCTGTGAGCTGGCTATTGCCCTTGGATTTTTCCTGAATTGTATTTTTATACAGTTGGAAGTGACTCAATGGTGTCATGCTATTTATATTGAGATTATTTTGATGATAATTTTGCTGAGATTCTCATGGTTGAGAGTCCATAATCTTGCTTTTGAGTACATTTCCAAGCCAAATAGATCTTTAAAGAACACAATTGACGTGTTTAAGAAACTCTTTGCTTTATCTTTTACACATGAAAATGCCAAGACAAGGTCATCAGGATCCGATCTTTCGAGGACTCCAAATTTGTCCTTTATGTATTTAACAGGAAGTGTTTTGAACCAGCAAGATCTTCAAGAAGCCAAAAAGGATGAGATTCAGATTTTATATTATGCAGAAGGAGAGATATTACAAGCAGCATTGGAGACTTTTCGTTATAACAATACTTTCAAATTATTATATGCTTATTCGTTATTCAAGAGAAAGGGGATATTATCAAGAGGAATTTACACAATTTTTAGCATAGATTCCAAGAAGGCAAGACTAACAGATGAGATCAACGCGTTTTATCTAAGCAGGCTTTTTGAAGAGGAAATGGCTCAATTTTACTCAAAGCACGCTGGTGCAGCAGATCACGAAATCAATGATAAATTCCTGAATATCAAGAAAATGGTGGATTCTCACGAGAAATCCGATTTGCTGTTGCAGTTGATTGAGAAAAACACTCTGAGCTACAAGCAATTATGGGACTATTATAACGAAGCAGAGATGTCTGTTGTCACTTTTCTCAAGAAGACTATTGTGTTGGAAAAAGAAGCTGTTAAAATTGAGACCCTGTGGTCCGAATTATGCCAAAAATCTAGAAGTTATTCTAGATCTTTAGGGCCATTTTATGGGCTCTACCTTGGACTTGTGAGAAGTCTCCCAGTGACAGGAGAAAAGATCTTTACCAAATGTAATCGCATGATTGAGCAAATAAAGCACCTGAAGAATTCAAAGAATCCCATGAATCAACTCAGGCTGAATGGAGATGATAACATGATCTTCTACATCTCGATGTCCAAAGAAAAATTGGGAAGAATTCGCTACGCATCATACAGTGTTCATAAAGAGCTTGGATGGACTCCTCAAGAATTGGTTGGAAGAAATATAAAGGACTTACAGCCAACATATATCAAGGAAAGACATGACATGATTTTACATCAATATATTGAAGGAAATTCGAATATTTTAAATGTTAGTTTGGAGAGTTTTGTGCAGACAAGAGAAGGATTTCTAGTTCCTGTTGATGTTTATATCTCTCAATATCCTTATATCGGAGCTGAGCCAATGCATTTTGGGTTATTAAGAAAGAGAAGAATCCAATCAGAAGTCATGATCGTTGGTCCTAATGGAATAATTGACTCGTTTACTCAAGGAATAGGACGCGCTTTGGGCATGGGACTCCACAAAAAAATCCATATTGGGCAGATCTGTGGAGATTACTCGAAATTAAATTTGAGAACGTTGGACAGCAAGCCAACAATAAGCCAGACTGCTTTCTTGAGCGGAAGTAAATTGAATATCCCAGAAGAGCCTGTAGAAACACCCGAAACTCCTATAAAGAATACTCTTCACAAGAATATTTATGATGAGAATGAAAAGCAAGAAATGACTTTGTTGTTGACATCTTATGCAGTGAATATCAGCACCAACAAAAAGAAGGAAATCTTGTGCTCTGTGACTGTCCAAAAGCACACAATTTTTGGAGAAACCTACCTTCATTTATATTTGAATGTGTTGAAGACCAAGGATAAAAACGCCCTTGAAGTGAGCGTTACAGACTTGGATGCGAAGAAAGAGCCAATCCCAGGCTCAGACGATCCAGGAAGTGAAGGTTTAGACGAGCTGGAGTCAATTTTGACCGATCCTCCTGCTGAAATGATGAACCACACAGGAAATACAGGAATTATCTGTGAATCTATGGGTGCTGGTGGGCAAAGTATGAGGAATCTATTGGGAGACATCACAGAAAGAAGGACTTTAGAGCATATAAAAATCAAGCAAAAGAAGATTGAAAAGACTCCACAATTCCCCAAGAAAATGATGACCACAACAATCACCCAAGTGAACACTTATAAGCAATTGAAGAGCTTGAGAAGAACTGAGGTTAACACTGCTTCTGAATTCAGAAGCCAACTTGGAAGCACAGATAGATTTGAAGCGTTGGACAGAAAGCTCGATAGATTGGATTTATTGGACTCTAGATCTTCAGCAGCGTTTTCAACAGCTTCAACAAGAGGAAAAATGGGCCAGAATATCAGATTGGAACAAGCGATTTATTCGATTCCCGATGAAAGATTTATCAAGATCTTGGATTATTTGATTGTGATTTTTATTGTCTTATGCGCTGGCTTGGTGTGTTTATACGTAGTTTATGAGAATACAAGACTGGATTCGATCGCTGAAGTCATTGACTTTACCTCATCTATGCAATTGAGAACCTCCTGGATGATCAATTTGCGTATTGAAACCCAGTTTATTGCGCTTGTAAATCAAGGTGTGAAAAAGGGAACTCCGACTTCAATTGCTATCGCGTTATATCTAATGCAATATATCGTTACCACTCTTGCTTCAGTCAATAGCCAAACAGTGAATTCTTTGTACGTAATTGACACAGATTTGGTGCAGAGCTTGTATAATGACCGCTTTGATATTATTGAGGATTCCACTGATACTTATACAAGACAAGAAAATAACTTTGAGTTGAGCGCTGATTTGATAAATGCTGGAAATAATCTGATAAAGCTGCCATTTGCTAATATCACTTCATCAAAGCCTGACGTGAAGTTCATTGTTGATAACACTATCAACGAAAATGTCTTGTCTTCGGACCGTGCTATTAAGTTGATTATCAATGATTTAAAGGATGATCTGAACAGAGTAAATTTCTTGGCTTTAACTCTTGCTGTTGTCACTGAAATTATCGGGCTTACAATTTTGGTATTGTTGATCACCGATTTAAGAAAATTCTTGAGAAAAAGAACTCAGCTTATTGAGGTGGTTCTAAGGCTTGATGCTGACCAGATCAATAACCATAAGAGATTTATTGTGGGTTTCTATGAATGTATTCAAAAGAAAAATTACGAGGAGGATATCTACAGAAAAATCAAGGCGACATATCAAGATACAAATCTCCAAAAGGCGTTTAAGCAAGAAGCTAAGAGAACTCATAAAAAGGCCGCAGATTTGAGAGGAATCAATACACAAATGATAAGAAGTGTGTTGTTAACAATGATCGGAATTATTTTGTTTGGGTCAATTTTCTTGATCTTGAGTGGTAAGTTCATGCTTGATAAAGAGAAATTCGTGAAGAAGATCGACACAATGGTCACAGTCAACGCACTCGGTGGTGATCTTAGTTTGTTATCTACCATTATCTTTGATTATCAAGTCGGTGGCCAAAATACTCTTGCTCGTGGAATTACCATTAAAGAACAGGTTGAATATTTGTTGGAAAAGGGTCAATCAATTCCACAATACTACCATTCATTAGAAACTGATGGGAACGATCCCGAAGATATTCTTTTAAGAGAAGTCATGGAAGGAAATTTATGCAAAATTCCTCAGATTTCCACACTGCCTGAAGCCAGTTGTGCGGCTATTGGTGGTGGAATTCTTACACAAGGACAAATTAAAGTGCTGAGTTTTATGTATTCAGGGTTTGAAGAGAGTAAAAATGCTTTTGATTCTTCCAATCAGACCTTGGCGGCTGCTAGCATTTCCTTGAATTTGAAAGCAAAATTGACAGGAGAAGATATTGGTTCATACGTGAGTTATGCAAATACGTTGATTAGAAGTTTGACAAAGACTCAATTACAGAATTCGATCTCTAACCACCAAAAGGATGTGATTAATATTATTATTGTGTATGCGTTGGTGTACGTTGGATTGGCGTTGTTATTGTCTTTGAAGATCTGGAGAAGTATCAAGAAGGAAAGAGTTGACTGGAGAAAGATTATTAGACATGTCCCCTATTCGATTATCTCCTCAAGCAAATTGTTGAAAGTCTATTTGGTCAACAATTGTCACAGTTCTTTCGATAACGTTAAAAGTATCCTGGGATAAGCAAGATGGTGGGCTCGTGAAAGGACTTTTTTTTTGTGTTGATGATTGATTCATTTATTTACAATTTTTAAGTCTCAAGAGAAGAGGCTTTATATTGTATTTGTTGTATATATACAATTGTAATCTCAGTGAATAATCCTTTTTTCTCAAATTAAGAAGATATCATAGATATAATTATAAAATACTTTTCATAAGAAACGTGGCTATAATTTTATTCAAGGCTTGTACGTTCAAGACTGATATGAATTTCAGCGGTTTTCTGTCCGTCTTTATACAGATTAAACCATTGATAAACTCTTCCAGATCCTGAAGCAAGCGCATCTTCAAAATTAATAATCGTTTCGCCTATCGTATTCGTAAACACCATATAATGTCTATCCTTCACTTTGATCTTTGCTGTAAGATCTTTAGGGCTCTTTTCCAACACAATAGCATCTGTCCAAGCAGGATTACTCAACCCATGTTGTGCAGGATGTGTTTTTCCGCGATGATTTGCTATCTTTATCTTGACATATGGTGCCATTTTCTTTGATTCATCAGACTCCATAAGCCTTAATTCTAAAGGCCTGAAAATAATGGCTTCTTTTTTGTAAACCATTACTTCTGGTCTTCTTATGGTCTCGAAATCAGGTTCTTCACTAATAATTGGCTGAGAAGTCCAGCCAAATTCCTCCATAACAGATGGGTTTGTTTTTTGGAGAGGATGGAGACTGGAAATAGGGTTTGTCATGAAATCTGGATCCATGTCTAAGAGGTGAGAGATATGTTGTGATCGGATAGGATGTATTGTTTTGTGGAAAATTTTATTAGAAAAAGGGATGAATTATGGGAAATTTAAACGTTGTTAGGATAAATCTGATTAATTTAGTTCTTATCCCCGCGTGTATGAGAATGGGGGGTTTTTCGGCTTGAAAAGAAGAGGTTTGATGAGAAAAGATGATTGAAAGGAAAAGGGATTGAAGCAGAAAGTTGAGGGAAATATTTAAAGGAGATGATTTCTGAGAGGAAAGTGAGTGGAATGTTTTCTAGAATTTTGGTATGAATATGGAAGAAATGTAATATTTTTGGCTCAACTTAATTAGAAAGTTCCATTTGGAATGGGCATTTTGGGACGAGATCAGACCAGAAAAAGCGATGTATGACCACTGTCTGTGAATTTGATTGTGAGGAGGATTGTAGCCTGGTCTGGCTTAATTTGAAAGACTTGAGTTTTTAAGAATGAGTTTATTTGTGAGTGGTTTTGTGAAGTTTTCAGTGGTTTCTCTGAGACTCATCTTTTGAATATTGCTCCCTTCCTTTCTTAGAAGTTAAATTCCTCAAATTCTTCAAATTTTCCAAACCCTTGGTGATCAGTTTATGAAATTCCAAAGTTGACTGAACATGATGGGGATGATGACGGTTTTTGGCAGGACTTTTTTCAAGCTCACTTAGCTCAGTTTTTTATCATTCATGTTTAGAACATAAAAAAAGTAATGCTTGAGCAAAATAGAAATCTGCATATTCAGGTCCTTCTATCACAACTCTCAAAGCTTTGTCCAAATTAATCTCAACTAAATCAAATTAATGTTTTTCATAGATTGCAGGTTGCGCTATTTCTAGTGTTTTAGAACTTTGAGTGCTTCTAAAAGCAGGTTCAGGAAGAAATACGAGTTTTTATTTTG
>Ga0182738_1007503_pt1 | contig 11072 bp, 9 predicted proteins | sample eDN5th30CBELigMG_FD_128876 | JGI IMG/M metagenome (GOLD analysis project Ga0182738, IMG submission 128876) | Enriched Miracle-Growth compost microbial communities from Emeryville, California, USA - eDNA 5th pass 30_C BE-Lig MG (version 2)... ... | reverse complement strand
GACGTCGTCGCGGAACTCTTTCGGATAGGGCTTGGGCACGGGGTCCATCCTTCCAGCAGTGCCTCACGGCACCACAGTTCAGATGTCACCTGTTCTTACATCAGTCCCACCGCATGCAGATGCCACAGCTGGGATCGTCGAGACCAACGGCATTGCACATGGCGCCCTACGACGGACACTGCTCAACGGACGACCGATCTCCGTGTAGGGCTATCGGCATCTCCGACCAGCGACCGCGACGGTGCAGACGCCTGCTGCCGCCGTTTCGCGTGCAGTTGCCAAGACCTTCGCGCAATGGCCGAGGAGAACGTCGATGCTTTCCGGTGATGTGCCGGCGGCACGGAAAGTGATCGGCGCACTCCTGCCAGCCCGACGGTATCGCGGTGTCAGCTCTATTTGGCGCGAGTGCATACCTCACCGAACACCCCACGGAGGCGCTCACCGGGACCGCCCAGCACATACCGTCGAAGTTCCTTCGGGCATGTGCTGGGCGAGGCGGGCGTCGCAAATGGTGGCCTTCATATACGAACTGCTGATGTAGACGGTTTTTAGGTCTGAGATCAGCAATGTGAGGGCGGATAGGCATCGACGCGCTGCGCCCGAGAACTGGGTGTCGGCGGTCAGACCGGGGTGCCGGTGATCGTCGTAGCCAAAGCAGCGCGGACTTCGTCGACGGTGCTGATCTCGGCCAGTAGCGCGAGCGAGTCGATGCTGGCTTGATGCGCTGCGAGAGTGGCCGCAGAGCATGCATCCTCGACGATCACCACTCGGTATCCGAGATCGCCTGCGACCCTGGCTGTTCCCTCGACGGAGGCGTTCGTGGCCACACCGGCGAAGAGGAGGGTGGTGATGCCTTTGCTGCGTAGGATGGTGTCGAGGTCGGTACGGGCGAAGGCTCCGATGCGCTGGTGAGTGAGCACGATGTCCTCATCATGCGGCGTGAGGGGTTCGATGATCTCGGCGAGTTCGCTGCCTTCCTTGAGGCAACCGGATTGGGCGACGATGCCGAGTAGGGGCGAGTTGGCGTCGAGATCGGACAAGTCCGGCTTCCATGCGACCCGGGTGTAGACGATCGTGGTGTGGGCGGTACGGGCGGCGGTGATGAGCGTGGCGATGCGGTCGATGACCTTGCGCTCGGTCACCTGCTGGTAGAAGAAGTCGGCGAAGGCGCCGGTAGGTTCGACGACGTCGCCTTGACAGTGGACAGCCACGAGCGCAGTGGTACGCGGGTCGAGTTCCATCAGTATCTCCTGGGCAGAACGGGGAAGGATCAGGCGTGGGCGAGGATCGAATGCCCGATGTTGTCGATGTCTCGGGCGGCTGTGCGTGGGTTGGACAGGAAGACTTGGAGGATGTCGACGCCGGCCTCGCGCATCAGGGCTGTTTTTTCTCGTAGTTCGGCCGGAGAGCCGTACAAGCACCAGTAGTCGACGAGTTCCTTGGTGATGATCGGACGGTGCCGGGGGTCGAGGCCGCGCAGGTACTTCGCCCAGACGTCGAGGTAGTGCGGTTGGTCCGCGGATTTCGGGTCGCCGAGGTATTGCTGGGCGGCGGTGAGTGAGGCGTCGACGATCGAGTCGCCGAGTTCGTCGCGGTGTTGGTCCATCAGTCCGGCGTTGGTGATGCATGAGCTGATCGGTCCGGATCCGAAGCCGTTGGTGACGCCGTCTTCCCAGGTTTCTCCGTTGCCGAGTTGGTAGAACCAGGACAACGAGACGAGCTTGACAGAGCCTGCGGCTCGTCCGGCATCGGCGACGGCTTTGTCCAGGAGCCTGCGAATCATCTGGATCATGTCGATGTTCGGTCCGAGGCAGTAGACGACGGCGTCGGCGTACTTCGCTGCTTCGGCGAGACCGCGGGGCCCGCCGGCGGCAACCCAGATCGGGATGTGGTCGGTGACGTTGTAGAAACCGCTTTCTTTGTCGAGGAACTCCACTTCCCGGGACTGTCCGAGCCAAGTGTGGTTGACCCGGCGGCCTGCCATCAGTTCACGGGAGACCTCGATGGCGTGGGACAGTTCGGAGATCTTCGCGGTGCGGTTGCCCATGGAACGCAGCGCATTGTTGGCGGTACCGATACCGAGGAAGGTTCGGCCTGGCGCCAGGGCGTTGAGCGTGGCCATGGAGTTCGCGGTGACCGGGGCGATGCGGGTCAGCGGGTTGGTGACCATGGTGCCCAGGTGGATGTCGGTGGTCTGCTGCGAAGCCAGCGCGAGGAACTGGTACGGATCGGAGAACAGCAACGGGCCTTCCCCGACGCCGAAGTGAGTGACCCCGAGGTCTTCGGCCTGCTTCACCATCGCGACCTGATCGATCTTGGCGCAGGTGCCGATACAGAATTCCATAAGTTTTCTCCTTGCACGGGGCCCGGTGGTGTGCACTCGGCTCGTCCTACCCGTCGTAGCGGGGATGTGTCCGACGGCCTCACTGCGGGTGTGCATGCCTCCGGAGTGGATTCCGCGATCGGGGATGCTGCCTGCTGATCGCGAACTGGAATGCTAGCGTTCCAGATGAACGTAGCTCACAGTGACTCACACCACAAGTACTAGAATGCAAGTCGCTGCCTTCAACTCCCAGCACCACCCGATAACCGACGGAAAGCCTGAGCCGATGACCTCGACCGATCCCGGCCCTACGGCTAGCACCGAGGCTGCCGCCCTCCTTGCGCACGTCCGCACCTCCGGGGCACGCCTGTCCTCCGCGCTCTACGACATCTTGAAGACCCGATTGCTCGAAGGCCGCTATACCGCTGGCGAGAAGATCGTCGTCGAGTCGATTCGGCAGGAATTCGGGGTGAGCAAACAGCCGATCATGGATGCCCTACGTCGCCTCTCGAGCGACAAACTGGTCTACATCGTCCCTCAGGTCGGATGCGAGGTCGTTTCCTACACCCCGCGTGAGGTCGAGGACTTCTTTACCCTGTTCGGTGGTTTCGAAGGAGCCATTGCTGCGGTGGCGGCCACGCGGCGAACCGAGGCGCAGGTGCGGGAACTAGATCTGATCTCTGCACGCGTCGATGCCTTGATCGCCTCCGACGACCCCGAGGTCCGCGCCCACGGATACCGAGTTCACAACAGGGAATTCCATGCCGCCATCCATGCGATGGCGCATTCACGGATCATGGAGGAGACCAGTCAGCGGATGTGGGATCTGTCGGATTTCCTGATCAACACCGCCGGCATCACCAACCCGCTCGCGAGTGCGTTACCCGACCGCCAGCACGACCATCACGAGATCGCCGAGGCGATCCGAAATCGCGATGCCGCTGCGGCACGTGAGGCGATGGAGCGCCATATCGTCGGCACGATCGCGGTCATTCGCGACGAATCGAGTGCTCAGCCATCGCGCTGATGGTGAGCCCGCTCCCTATAACGGATTCTGCACGACCGGGCAGGCCTACAGGCTTCCGCCCCGCCTGCGGCGCTGTATCTTCAGGCAGCGCCGCATCACATTGATCGCCACAGAGCGATCCAGCCTCCTCCGACAGAGACTTGCGTCACCATTCGCGCTGGAGTAGCTTCGCAGCTAGACGTCTAGCATTCCAGTTGCTCGGCCCCTTTCTGCGGCGGCCCTCTTCGACATCCCGACGAATCTCAGACGAAAGGCGCGGCCATGACGACCGCCTCGCACCCAGCATTGTTCGCAGTGCCAGCCTGCTCCGACACTCGCAGCGGGGGAACCACACCGTGACCACCGCGCCGACTTCCGCAACGAAGACCTCCCCGATGCGGGTCGCCCTGGCCAGCTTCGTAGGGACCACCGTCGAGTACTACGACTTCTTCATCTACGGCACTGCGGCCGCACTGGTCTTCCCCACCTTGTTCTTCCCCGATGTCTCACCTGCTATCGGAATCCTGTTGTCCTTCGCTACTTTCGGCGTCGGATTCCTCGCCCGACCCCTCGGAGGCATCGTCTTCGGCCACTTCGGTGACCGGGTCGGCCGCAAACAGATGCTCGTCATCTCTCTCGTCGGTATGGGTGCCGCCACAGTACTGATGGGACTGCTACCCGGTTACGCCCAGATCGGCATCGCCGCTCCGATCCTGCTCACCTTGCTGCGCCTGGTTCAAGGCTTCGCCGTAGGCGGTGAATGGGGTGGCGCCACCTTGATGGCCGTCGAGCATGCCCCCACCGCGAAGAAAGGATTCTTCGGCTCCTTCTCACAGATGGGTGCTCCCGCCGGGACGAGCATTGCGACCCTGGCGTTCTTCGCCGCTTCTCAACTCCCGGACGAGCAGTTCCTCAGTTGGGGCTGGCGGCTACCGTTCCTGTTCAGCGCGGTCCTGATCGTAATCGGCCTGTTCATCCGCCTGTCCCTGACCGAAAGCCCCGACTTCGCCGAGATCAAAGCCAACAGTGCTGTAGTGCGGATGCCGATCGCCGTCGCATTCCGCAAGCACTGGAAAGAAATCTTCCTCACTGCCGGCACCTACCTGTCCCAGGGAGTGTTCGCCTACATCTGCATGGCGTATCTCGTCTCCTACGGCACCACCGTCGCCGGAATCAGCCGCACCTTCGCCCTGGCCGGCGTGTTCGTCGCCGGCCTCGTCGCCGTCCTCCTCTATCCCGTCTTCGGCGCCCTGTCGGACACCTTCGGCCGCAAGACCATGTACCTGCTCGGCGCCGTCACCATGGGGGTGGCGATCGGCCCGGCCTTCGCACTGATCAACACCGGAAACCCCTGGCTTTTCATGACCGCGCAGGTACTGGTCTTCGGCATCTCCATGGCCCCCGCCGCCGGAGTAACCGGATCGCTGTTCACCATGATCTTCGATGCGGATGTGCGCTACAGCGGCGTCTCGATCGGCTACACGATCTCCCAGGTCGCGGGCTCGGCGTTCGCCCCGACCATTGCGACCGCCCTGTACGCCTCCACCAACACCAGCAACTCGATAGTGCTCTACCTACTGATCGTCTCGGCCATCTCGGTGGTCTCGGTGATCCTGCTGCCCGGCGGCTGGGGACGCAAGGGCGCGACACGCCAACTGGTTGCCGACCAGCGCACCTCGACACCGAATGCAACTGCCACCGCATCCTTTTCGACTCCGCCCACCACCGACGCCGCACAGTCCCTGCGGACCTTGGACAAGTGAAGTGACCACCATGAACGACCACGACTCCACGTACGACACCGACGTCATCATCGTCGGACTCGGTCCCGCCGGCGGCACAGCCGCTCTCGCCCTGGCCACCTACGGTGTACGCGTCCACGCCGTCTCGATGTTCCCCTGGGTCGCAAACTCACCCCGCGCGCACATCACCAACCAACGCGCCCTCGAAGTACTCCGCGACCTGGGCGTCGAAGACGAAGCCCGCACATACGCCACCCCGTGGGACCAGATGGGCGACACCCTGTTCACCACCAGTCTGGCCGGTGAAGAAATCGTCCGGATGCAAACATGGGGCACCGGCGCCCGGTACGGCGACTATCTCGCCGGCAGCCCGTGCGCGATGCTCGACATCCCTCAGCCCCTGATGGAACCGGTACTGATCAAGAACGCGGCCGAACGCGGTGCGTTGATCAGTTTCAACACCGAATACCTCGATCACAGCCAGGACGAGGACGGTGTCACGGTGAGATTCCGGGATGTGCGCTCGGGCACCGAGTTCACCCAGCGAGCGCGCTTCCTGCTCGGCTTCGACGGTGCCCGCTCGAAGATCGCCGAACAGATCGGACTGCCCTTCGAAGGCGAGCTCGCCCGTGCCGGCACCGCCTACATCCTGTTCAACGCGGATCTGAGCAAGTACGTCGCTCACCGGCCAAGCATTCTGCATTGGATCTTCAACTCCAAGGCCGGTTTCGGTGAGATCGGCATGGGTCTGCTGCGGGCGATCAGACCTTGGGGCCAGTGGATCGCCGGATGGGGCTTCGACATGTCCCAGGGCGAACCCGACATATCCGATGACGTTGTGCTCGAACAGATCCGTACCCTTGTCGGCGACCCTGAGCTGACCATCGACATCATGTCGCGCTCGTTCTGGTACGTCAATCAGCAGTGGGCCGAGCATTATCAATCCGGCCGGGTGTTCTGTGGCGGCGACGCCGTACATCGGCATCCGCCGAGCAGCGGCCTGGGCTCGAACACCTCCATGCAGGACGCATTCAACCTTGCCTGGAAGATCGCCTACGCCGTCAAGGGATACGCGGGACCGGGACTGCTCGAGTCCTACTCCCCCGAGCGGGTCCCGGTCGGCAGGCAGATCGTCGCGCGCGCCAACCAGTCCCGCAAGGACTACGCCGGTCTGCGCGAGTGGTTCGATCCCACCAGCGACGACCCGGTCACCGCCGGCCTGATCACGCTCAAAGCCCCCTCCCCCGAAGGCGCGGCCCTGCGCGAGCGCCTGTACGAGGCACTCGAGGTCAAGAACACCGAGTTCAATGCCCACGGCGTCGAACTCAACCAGCGTTACGCCTCGTCTGCGGTGGTCCCCGACCTTGAAGCCGGTGAGGAGGTATGGGGACGCGACCGGGAACTGTACCTGCAGGCCACCACTCGTCCTGGCGCCAAGCTGCCACACGCCTGGTTGGTCGGCCCGGACGGTACCCGGGTCTCGACCCTCGACGTCACCGGCAAGGGACAGATGACCCTGCTCACCGGCATCGGCGGCCAGGCATGGAAACGTGCCGCTGCCACATTGGACCTACCGTTCCTGCGCACCATAGTCATCGGTGAAGCGGGCATCAACGACTCGTACGGGTACTGGCGGCAGATCCGTGAAATCCATGAGGCCGGGGCTCTTCTCGTGCGCCCCGACGGCTACGTCGCCTGGCGGTACAGCGCTCCGGTATGGGACGACAGCGAAGCACTCACCCACCTCGAGAACGCGCTCACCATCGTCCTCGACCGCGCCCCGCACGAGACCCCGAGCGCCAGGAACGGCGGTACGCCCCAGTACAGCACCCACGCCGTACCGATCGTCGTCCCGCACGTCACCGCCGACGACGCAACACCAGCCTCCACAGCCAGCATCACACCAATCGAGGGAGCACACGCATGACCCGCCCGTACACCAGCGTCTGGGACGATCTGAACCAGGTCGAGTTCAGCCAGGGGTTCATCCAGGCCGGCCCATACCGCACCCGCTATCTGCACGCCGGGGACGACTCCAAGCCCACACTCATTCTCCTACATGGCATCACCGGCCACGCCGAAGCATATGTCCGCAATCTGCGTTCACACGCCGAGCATTTCAATGTCTGGGCCATCGACTTCATCGGCCATGGCTACTCCGCCAAACCCGATCACCCGCTCGAGATCAAGCACTACATCGACCACGTGCTGCACCTCATGGATGCCATCGGCGTCGAGAAGGCATCCTTCTCAGGCGAGTCACTGGGCGGATGGGTCACCGCCCAGTTCGCTCACGACCACCCGGACAAAGTCGAGAGGATCGTGCTCAACACCATGGGCGGCACCATGGCCAACCCACAGGTAATGGAACGGCTCTACACCCTGTCGATGGAAGCCGCCAAAGACCCGAGCTGGGAACGCGTCAAAGCACGCCTCGAATGGCTCATGGCCGACCCGAACATGGTCACCGACGACCTCATCCGCACCCGCCAGGCCATCTTCCAACAACCGGACTGGCTCAAGGCATGCGAAATGAACATGGCCTTGCAGGACCTCGAAACCCGCAAACGGAACATGATCACCGATGCCACCCTCCACGGCATCACCGTGCCAACGATGGTTCTGTGGACCACCAAAGATCCCTCCGGTCCGGTCGACGAAGCAGAGCGCATCGCCTCCCACATCCCCGGCGCCAAGCTGGCGGTCATGGAGAACTGCGGACACTGGCCCCAGTACGAAGACCCCGACACCTTCAACAAACTGCACCTGGATTTTCTCCTCGATCGCAGTTGACAGATGCAGTCGGTGCCGCCCTCCCCTGAACCCCCTGGCGGCACCGGCAGGACCCACCCATCCGACGAACCTCATCCGCTCTCGCTCGAACCATCCGGGCAGAGGCCGTGAAGTACCAGCAAGGAGACTCCGCGATGCCTGTGGCGCTGTGCGCGATGTCGCACTCCCCCCTGATGGGACGCAACGACCCCGATCAAGAAGTCATCGACGCCGTCGACGCCGCCTTCGACCACGCGCGCCGGTTCATCGCCGATTTCGCCCCAGATCTGATCGTCATCTTCGCCCCCGACCACTACAACGGGGTCTTCTACGACCTGTTGCCACCGTTCTGCATCGGAGCCGCTGCGCAGTCCGTCGGCGACTACGGCACCGAAGCTGGCCCCCTCGACGTCGACCGCGACGCCGCTCACACTATTACGCGCGAAGTACTCGACAGCGGCATCGACGCGGCGTTCTCCGAACGCATGCACGTCGACCACGGTTTCGCCCAGGCACTACAACTACTCGTCGGATCGATCACCGCAGTACCGACTGTGCCGATCTTCATCAACTCCGTCGCAGAACCCCTCGGCCCCATCAGCCGAGTTCGGCTGCTCGGCGAAGCTGTCGGACGAGCAGCCAACAAACTGGGCAGACGCGTCCTGTTCGTCGGATCCGGAGGACTCTCCCACGACCCACCGATTCCGCAGTTCACCACCTCGCCTGAGCAAGTGCGCGAACGGTTGATCGACGGCCGCAATCCGAGCGACGCCGAACGCGAAGTCCGCGAACGACGCGTCATCGCCGCCGGGCGAGACTTCGCTGCCGGTACCGCCACCATTCAGCCGTTGAACCCCCACTGGGACCAGCATCTTCTCGAAATTCTGGCATCCGGCGAACTCGAACAAATCGACACGTGGACCAATGACTGGTTCGTCGAGCAGGCCGGCCACTCGTCCCATGAGGTGCGCACCTGGATCGCCGCCTACGCCGCGCTCCACGCAAACGGCCCCTACCAGGTCACCTCAAGCTTCTACCGCGAAATACCTGAGTGGATAGCAGGATTCGGAATCACGACAGCCCTCACCCGATCCTCGAACCACATGAAGTGACCGGCAGCTGCACCCCAAGAAAAGGTCTGCCGTCTTCGACAAGTCCAACTGAGCGCGACCATAACCGCACCGCCGCGGTTATCAAGCAATGCACTACTACAGGCCCACTAGTCACTCTTCCAAGCCGGGCCCATATTCCAAGTACATCACTACGCAAGACTGAGCAGTGGAAACCACTGTGAAGCAACGCTATCGGCTTTGGATCGCGGTTACCGGAGCTCGAGTGCATCGATGAGCTTGCGGCGCTCGTCATCAGTGAAGTGCTTCCGCACCGCCGCGGCCAGCACATCCGGATCCGCTCCCAGACGCTTGAGTGCCTGAGCCACCTTGTCCACCGGCTCGAGCTTGCTCGCAGGTTCTTTCGGCTGCGGCGCGTCGGGCTCGGCAGCCTCTTCCTCTGCGGGTTCCGGATCAGGGTTCTGGGCTGCTTCCCACGCCGCGACCTGTTCCTCGAGTGGAACTCGGGCCAGCGAGCGGGCCTGGCGCACAGCGAGATCACCGGCCCGCAGGGCTGCTTGCAACTCGGGGGCGAGTTTGAGCAGAGCACGACGCTGGGACACCCAGCCTTTGGAGCGGCCGAGCTTCTTCGCCGCCGCATCCGCACTACCGAACTCGGAGACCATCAACTCCACGGCCTTGGCTTCTTCGAGGACGTCGAAATCGCGGCGGTCGATGTTCTCACTCGTTGCCGCCCACAGGATTTCACCCTTGTCGACGGCGATGCTGTCGCGCAGCACCACATCGAGGCCGGGGCGGCCGTACTTCTGGGCCGCAGCGAGCCGGCGGTTGCCGTTGACGACGATGTACTGCGCTGCACCGAGATCGTCTTCATCCTCGGGCCACAGTTTCAACCACGCCGTGCGGCTGACCACGGTGCCCGGTTGCAGCTGCCGGTCGGTAATGGTCGCCAGATCCGACAGATCCCCGAGCTCGTCACGCGGGTTGCGCGGGTTGGCGATGAGCTGATCGACCGGAACATCGGCGAGCAGTTGACCTTCGAGCGGCTCGATCGTCGTCTTCGTCTTCGTGGGTGCGGGGGTGCGCTTGCGGTCGACCGGAGAATTGTCGCCGACTGCTCCGACGAGGGAGGCGAAGTTCGCGCGCCCACCCTTGGGCGGCATCAGCGACCACCGTCCGCGAGCTCGAGGCTGAGCTTGTAGAAATCCTCCCGTGCCTGCAACGAGACGCGGTTGGCTTCGTACTCGGTAACGACACGGCCTTCGGCGGCGGCGCGGGTGTGGACCTTGTAGTGCCGCACCACCGTTCGCGCCAGCGGCCAGCCGTTGGCCTGGACGAACTCGCGCGTCTGCTCGAGGTCGACCTTGCCGTCGCGGGGATCCCAATTGTTCACCACGACAATGAATTTCTTGCCGAGCGGTTCGATGACCTGCTTGATGGTGCGCGCGGTGGGATCGAAACACAGCGGTTCGGGTTCGATCGGAACGATGACCAGATCGGCGACCTCGAGCACTGCGCGCAGGGCGTCGGCGGAACTGCCGGTGCCGAGCACATCGGTGCCGTCGTCGGCGCCGGACAGGTCGATCCAGCCCGGGGTGTCGACATAAACGTGCTTGATGCCGGGCAACTTGTCGAGATTACGGAGCACGTCGAGGTTGTCGTGGACCTGATCGATCAGAAACGGCAACTCCTCGACCCGCGAAGCCCACCAGACTGCGGAGCCCTGCGGGTCGACCGAGATCGCGGCGACCGGGGACTGAACATCGTCATCGGCGCCGGCGGTCACGGCGGTGAGGACATCCGCTTTGACAGCGGCAAGGTTCATAGTGAGCGTCGATTTTCCGACACCACCTTTTTGGTTGAGCATGACATGAACAGCCACAGGTTACCTCCGTATGCTTCACCCCAGGGTGGGGCTACTTCGGACTCGCGTCGTCATCTCTTGACGGAGATGATGATTGCGCCTGCACCACGGTAATCTCCGCGAGACGCGGGTAAGTCCCGGGGAGTGGTGGGAATCGGCTGGGGGCATCCGGCCAGGTCCGCGGCGTGTCGTTCCCGCTCTGCGGGTGGGCCATCGCGTAGTGATCAACGAGTTACCTCTCACAGTGACTCAGAGAAAGCAGCCACGCGATGACCCACGACCATTCTGCACTGCT
>Ga0182738_1007502_pt1 | contig 11072 bp, 11 predicted proteins | sample eDN5th30CBELigMG_FD_128876 | JGI IMG/M metagenome (GOLD analysis project Ga0182738, IMG submission 128876) | Enriched Miracle-Growth compost microbial communities from Emeryville, California, USA - eDNA 5th pass 30_C BE-Lig MG (version 2)... ... | reverse complement strand
TTTCGTAATGATTTTTTAGGGACAATTTTATGAAAATGAGTCCTTTATTATGTTTTCACAGAATTTGGCTGGGCAGTTTTCAGACTGTCGTTTGGTATCATATTTCATTGTTTCAATTCTCGGACAGGTGTTTTATTTCAGATTTAGAAGAAACCTTAAAATATTTTGGGCAAAGAGAATGGGGTTTTTGAGTTTTTCCTGAGTAAGACAAAGTAGATTGATGACTCAGGCATTTCTCAGAGATGAAAGTTGGTTTTAGAACAATTAAGGGGAATGAGTCTTTAATTATTCGAATGAAGGGGTTTGTGAATCCAGATGATGTTTATTATAATTGCGATTATTACCAAAATTTGTAATTGTCACCTTGATATTTATTGATTCGAGCCCATGATTAAATTATTCCCTTCCCATTCTTCAGTCATGCTTCCCTTTGACAGTTTATTCAGTTACCACAGAGTCTGGGTCGATTATCAAGAGCTCTTTGATGAAAGTAAGAGGGTCACAAATCCCAAATGCTTCACTCAATTTGAAACTCCGACCTTTTCTGATGATATTTTCTCGATGGATTGTCTCATTGTTTGTAACAACGGGTTATTCTCTGGCACATCATTTCGAGTAACTCGAGCTTTAATCTTGTCCCTCAATCTTTTTAGTTGAAAGTTTTAATTCCCAAAGATTATCCTTTCAATTGCCCAAAAGTATTTTGTTTGGACAGAATTTCTCATCAAAACATAAATTCAATCACTGGCGAAGTCATTGTCCAGATTCTCAAGGAGAACGAATGGGTTCCGACCTACAAGTAAGAGATGATTTAATTTTCTATCTTATTTGATAGTCTTTGTGCCATTTTATCGGCTTTGGAGTCAAGCTTGGCGGAGCCTGAGATTGAATATATCAAGAACCTGAAATATAACTCAAACCATAATTTCATTTGGAAAAATAACGCGATTTTCGAAAAACTTGCATCTCAAAAATGCAAGTACAATACAAGTTTGACTTTTTCCTGCCTGAAAATAACAATTTGTTAGAATTCAACACAAATGATGGATTTGAGGACTATTTGAGAAATAAAGAAACTTGGACTCCCCAAGAAGTCGATAGAATGAATACAGAAAATGAGGGTTGTATGTACAAGGCCCCTACGCTCCATAAAACAAGTACAATCGACTTTTATTCCAGGTCTGGCATGAAATGTATTGGGAATAAAAATCCTCGCAAGAGATGTTGGATCAGTGGAGCAGTACCAGACTCAGACTTGAAAAAAGTCAAGAAAACCACTTTCTAAGAGAAAATGTCAAGTAGGGTAGTAGTTTGAATTATTTATATTGAGAATGAGATTTTTCTCTAACATATCTTGTGTAATTTTATATGCATAACAAATGCCCAAAAAAAAGTGGATTGCTGCTTGTCTTGTTGTTGAATATTATTATTAATAATAATTGGTTCTATACACGTAATGAGCTTCTGGAGTTTTCCTTTGAAAAAAATCAAATCTTTTCAAAATTTATGAATTGTGGAAGCCTTTTCCGGATTCATTCATAGCAGAGGAGGATTTATCGATATGGATCGACAGGACAGTAAATAATTAAACTGGACTTTTTTTCATGCGCACCCTTATTGATCAAACGCACCCGAAAAATGAAAAATAATTAAACTTTTCATCAGTTTCAAAAGGTTTATTTTCCACTTTGTTGTTTTGGCATATTTTTCAACTCCAATATTTTGAGAATGATCAAGATTCAATCTGTGTAATGTATATAATGCTTTATAAACAGATTAATTTGGAAACAAAGACTCGATAGATAGATACTCTTAGTTAATTACTGTAAACACAAAAATCTAATAAAGTTTAGATTTCTTTCTGAAAGGTTGTACTATATAATACATCAACAATACTTTCATCACCGACATTTAACAAAGTTTGAATATTGGTGAGAGTGAATTTTTCAACTTAGGCCTAGGCTATACTTTTGCAAACGTAATAAAACCGAGATATTCTGGACAGATGTCCTCTACTTGCGCAATCATGACGTGAAAGAAGAATTCTATTGACTGTTCTTTCCACTTCTTGGGGAATATCATCGTCCAAGCCAAGAACTGTAGATGCTGTTGAAGGGCAAACAAAGCTGTGGTTTGGAGAGAAGACAAGAGCTTGCTGGTCTGATTGGACTTGGAAACTTCTTTTCAATCTGTCTTTAGCCTCGAGAAGATAGTTGCCTTGTGCATTTTCACCAAATCTGGCGATTCTCTTCTCATGCTCGGACATGCTGTTTCTTGTTTTGAAACTTCTTTGATCCACTCGGACTCGATAGTGTTGTTCAGCCAAGGGCTTGATTAATTGGTAGATTTTAGACTTGTTGGAAAGGCTATGGAGATAGGGCTCAATGTCGACGAGAAACTGTTGTTGGGGGCCTAATATACTTCCAGGTCTACAGAGCCGAATCCATCCAATGAAGTCGGTTGCTGCAAATTTGTAGTGCTTCATTGCGTAACAGGCAATCAAAGTGCCCGTTCTTCCAAGTCCTGCTTTACAGTGAATGGCAATAGCTCCCTTTTCCATTTCGCAGGTGGCGAGGAATTTGTCGATGATTTCTTGATTTGGGCAGGATCCATCTTCAAAGAACAAGTCAACATGGTCAATGTTCTGTCTTTTAAACTCGTCTTCGTAATAGCCTTTATTATTTAATCGAATTACTTTGGTGACATTGAGTTTCTTGAAGATTGGGATATAGTCGTGAGGCGTCATTCTTCTGTTACCATATTTATCAAGTGATATATTCACCGGTTCACTAAAAGCATAAAGCTTATCTGGAATGACCCAATTGATGTCTCCATTATCTAACTCTGAGTAATACTCGTACTTTTTGAGGTCAAAGGTGTCAATGTTAAACCACTTGAGCTTGATAGCGTACTCTAAGCCTCTCAAGCAGTCCAAAATTGTGCAAGGGAAAGTTGATTCAAGATTATTGGAGGCATCTCTGAAAGCAAGTAATGGATGAGAGAGTTTTGAGAAGGGTCTCCACGCTGTTTCAGCAGGCACTTTATAAACAATCACTTGGAAAGCGCACATGAGGAAAGCAGCATTTGCTCTCTTTTTATGATCGAATTTTGTATAGTAAACTAATGGTATGTGTGAAAACTTTGGGTTATTCAAGACCCTGAGGAGCTCTTGGGTAAATTTGTACACTTTCCCAATGTCAACTGGTCCAAAGTCATGATGTAATGGGTTATAGACGAGTTGGTCATCAACACTGAAATATAAAAAGGACGGATCTTGAATTAAGGTTTCGGTCGAACTCCAGTACAGCCTGTTTTTAATGATTTCGATGACATTTGGGTCATATTTATGAAGAGTTTGCATTTGGTTTTGGAAAGGCTAAGGACTGTTCAAAGTTTGTATAGTTTTTCCTTTTTTTTGAAAAAAAACTTAAGGTTTAAAGTTTGATTAGCATGTATTTATACTAAAACGAGACATAGTTATTAAATTGAGTTTAATAACAGTTGATAAAAAACCTGAGATTAATTTGTAACTCCACTGAATTAGACTTTTTAAGCGGAAATATCCCTCGATATTCTTCGTATTATTTCTGGATTCATTTTTCAATTGTAAATCTTGAATATGACTTGTTTTCCTTCGATAAAGAGAAGATTCATGAAATAAAAGTCTTCTTTTATTTGAGAGCCTGTGAAAATTCATTATAAGAGTTTAGTGAATTGGAGGAGGAACGAGATTGTAAGGGGGAAAACAAGGAATTTGGCGGCATATGAATAAGAACAAAATAGATATTGATCGAAATAATACCAGAAACGGAGAGAATAATTTTCGAAAATTGATAGTAAAACGCCAAAAAAAACCTTTCTGGATAAATAAACGAGAAAATTTTTTAGACGGAAAGGATGAATGATCGAGATGGGAAGAACAACAACCATAGATTGTTTCGGCTGATTTGAATTTATTTGTTTCGATGATAAGTTTTTTTAATAAACAATCTGAAAACCTGAAAAATCTTTTTGAGAGGGAAATATTTAGGGACGGACAAATAAACAGAGAACAAATTATGGACAACAATACTTTCTCACAATTAAAATATATTACATCTGTCATTATAATACTTTGAAGGAGTTTGAATAGAGGGAGTGTTTTTTCCAGATTCCCATTTTTGGTGTTTAAGAACATCAATAAATATTTCATAAATTGTCAGGTCCTTATTGAATTCTTGATTTGTTGTGTAGATAAATTTGAGTAATAAGGTGATATCCCGTAATGCTGATTTTATTTCTGAGTTTTCTTCTTTTTTCATCATCTCTTTGAAAAAGCCGAAAACTTTAGAAAAACTTTTTTTGGCCGAGCTTGTTTTGGATTCTGATTTTTCAAGCAGAAGTTCATTTTTTTTATGATCAACCGCCCCCAATACAGTCTTTGCACAAATTATACTCAAATCCTCTTCAAGTAAAATTTTATTTGATGAACGAGATGTAAAGAGATTGCCAATCAACCGCTTTTTTTGGTCACATGTGAGTTCTGGTTTAGGCATTGACGAATCAACAAATCCTTCAATAATATCAACAACACTTTGATCTGGGAAGTCTTTGATAGTTTCCTTGAGGCTTGTCAAATTTAGAGCTTCATCTGAGTGGAATAAGCTTTTTTCTATTGCTTGTGCCATAGCGATTTCGTTGGCTTCAAGTTGATTAAATAGGAGATATTTGTTGAGATATTTGAACAAACACCAATAGAAGGTCTGGGCGTAAATGTATAATTTTTTGTCTTTTGAGTAAAGTTCTTTCAGGCCTTGAACAATTTTGAGTTTTTCATTCAATTTATTCTGCTTATTCTCTTCTTCAAAATCGCTTTGGGTCGTGAGTATTGGTAATTCACTGAATTTCTCGGAGGTGTTGGTTTCTTTGAGCTCATTCAGAATATTGAGTTCAATTTCTGTTGAATTACTAACTTTTTCACATGCACTTAACTCCTCTTCTTCGGCATTGCGAAAGACACCTTCTTCTTCGGTCTTGCTTTTATTGAGCTTAATTGCTTTATCATAGTAAGTAAGAGCTTTTTCAAAGTCTCCTTGATCTTCTAAAATCACTGCCAAGTTATACAAAGCGGTGCTATTTTCAGGATCGATTTCAATAGCGATATTGTAATTTTGGATCGCTTCTTCGAAATATCCTTGTTCTGCGAGGATGATTGCTACGTTGACATAAGGTTCACTATTTTGAGGATCTAACTGGATTGCTTTGTTATACTTTTCAGTGGCAGTTTGGTAATCACCTTGTTTGGCAAGGAGCATACCAAGATTGATATAGAGAGAACTCTGATCAGGCTCTAATTCGATCGCTTTATTGTAATTTTCAATGGCTCCCTCAATATCACCAATGGCTTTCAAGGACTCAGCCAGGGGTTTATATGCAAGGTTTCCTTGCAGATTTTGGTGAATTGCAATGTAGTAGTTCAATATAGCTTTTTCATGATCTCCTTGCTTTGCTAAGAGGATTCCTCGATTGATGTAAGCCTTTGTATTTGAAGGATCTAATTCAATGAGTCTACTGTAACTTTCTATTGCTCCCTTGGAATCTTGATTTGCTTCGTAAAGTGCTGCGAGACTGGAAAATATCGAGCTATTGAAAGGGTTGAGCTTTGCGGCTTGATTATAATAGTAGATAGCATCCTCGAAGTTGCCAATTTGAGCAAATGAGTCTGCTTGATTCAAGCACATTTGGAAATTTTGACACCCTGCAGACAATTGTTCAGTTTTCAGCTTCTTGACAGGGTCTTGGGGCAGTAGGTTTTCAAAATCATCGAAATCGAATTGAAGACTCCTTTTCATTTCAATAATTACTAGATTTCAACGGTAAACACAACAATTTAGTTCAAAATTTTGAAATTAGCTACTTAAATATTCTTTCCTCTGTGATAATTAAAATCATGATGAATAAATAGTTCTTCTCTGGCTGTGATGTTGGAGAAATTAAATAACAGGAAGATTTTTTTTTCAATATGGAGGGAACAAACAAAATGCTCTCTCAATCTATACATGACAACAACAACAACCAAAATAATCGTATTCTGAAATAAAAACGAAACTCATGAATGATGGTACAGGAAATTCATTAATGAAAGTTAGGCTTGTAAAGTTTCTTGTTGTTGTTTGATTTCTTGTTCTTTTTTCTCGACTAATTCGTGAATTTTGGGTTTAACACTTTTTGTGAATGCAGTTTCGCAATCTTTTTTACAACTGTGTCTCCACATAAAGTTGGATGCGCCTGATTTTTGAGGGTACAAGATTTCACATTTATCAAAGCAATTTTCTTTTTCCTTGTAATCTTCAGCGAAGACTTTAACTTTTTCTTCAGTTAATTTCTGCACACATTCCATGACTCTTCTTTCATCTTCATTCTTATAGGAATCAAGGCTCATTTTTTCTTCATTTGACAATTTTTCAAACTCTTGGGCTTTTTGCCATAATCCCCAGAAGCTTGGCTTATACTGTCTCATGCATTCTCCAGCAAGATCTCCATAATATTTTGCTGCTTGATCACGATCGATTCTCGAGATTTGCATGACTGTTTCTCTGAGCTTTTCAAAGAAGGTGACTGGCTTTTGCTTCCAAGGAGCATGGGTTAATTGATCAAGGTTATTTTGGAGGGGATCGGTATTCTTTTCTTCTGGATTTGATGTCATGCTTTAAAAAAATATTTTTCTGGATTCTTCAAGCAAAATAAATTTATTGCTTTACTAAAATATGCTCAGAAATCTATTCCAAGGTGCCATTAAGGCAACTTATCCAACACTCCATATTCTTCCATATGTGAGTCCACTTGCTAAAACGCCCTCAACTTTGTACTCTAGAAGTCTAAATTACATTGCTGTTCAAAACTTTGCCGATAGAAAACCTCCCAGGGGTAAAGATCCTGATTGACATTATTCCTTATTCCTTTTTCTATTTAAAAATTTTTTGTACTGATTTTTTCTCTTTAGGATTTGAAAGATTCGAAAGAAGACAAGGAAAAAAGAGACCATCTTCGCCAAAAGAGCAAGACGAGAAGGAAGATGAAGACGCCCAAGAGATTGAAATTGAAGTTGGTACGGAATTAATAAACACGACTTTTGTAATTGAGAATAGAAAAGCCTTTAAAGAAAAAAGAAACAAAAGAGAAAGCTCAGGCTGAAAAGAAGAGAAAGGAGGCAGAGGAAGAAGAAGAGGAACAGCATGAGAGGAAGCAGACTAAAAGAAGATCAGATGATGACGAAGAGTTTATCGAAGATGAAGACCAACAAAAGAAAACTCAAAAGAAGAAGGAGAAGGAAAAGGGCTTTAGCTTTACATTTTCAACAAAAGTTGGTTTTACGCCAAGTTCGCCTGAATTTAATAATTTTAGAGCAACTCTGAAAAGGACAAAAAAGACCCTGAACCTCAAAAATTCAAATTTAGCTATTTCATGATGATAGTTCTTGGAGCAGCAACTATGTATGGACTTTATAACGAATATCAGCATTCCAAAAATGAAGTCGCCTACGTCGTAAGATTTTTTTTCATCATCAGGGTAAATAATGAATTTGTGAATAGGATTTTATTAAAAACTACTTGCTTGAGAGCAAAGTAACAAATATTGTCATTAAGAGAGAAGCCCAAAAGAACTCTTATGTGACTATCGCCGAAATTACCACACTTGAAGGAGACAAAATCCTTAAGCTCGGTAATTCTTTCTGAGAAGATTTATTCAGGCTAAAATTTTCCAGGCAACTTGGATCACTTTTTGGAAGAAATTGAAACTTACCAACTTCGTATGGGCAGAACCCCCGAGACCTTGATCCCAGTGAGCTTCCAGTATAACGCCGAAGGTGACAGAGGCTTCAAGAGATTTGCCAGTTTGTTCTGGTTGGCTGCTGTGATTTACATCTTCATCTTCTTTGCTAAAGACATGAAAAACACAATGAATTCTCTGAATAAAGGAGGAGGAATGGGCGGTGACTTATTTGGCGGAGTTGGAAAATCTCAAGTCAAGATCTTTGGCCTTGAAAATAAAGTCAAGCAAAGATTCAAGGACGTTGCAGGCCTTGATGAAGCTAAAGTTGAAATTATGGAATTCGTTGAATTCTTGAAGAAGCCCAAGAAGTTTAAGGAGTTGGGAGCCAAAATCCCAAGAGGAGCTCTCTTGTCAGGCCCTCCTGGTACTGGTAAAACTTTGCTTGCTAAAGCTGCTGCAGGCGAGGCTGGTGTACCATTCTTGTCAATTTCCGGCTCTGATTTCGTTGAAATGTTTGTCGGTGTGGGTGCTTCCAGAGTCAGAGATTTATTCAAAAAAGCCAAAGAACATGCTCCTGCCATCATCTTTATCGACGAAATCGATGCTGTCGGTAGAAAAAGAGAAAATAAAATGGGAGGTAATGATGAGAGAGATAATACACTCAATCAATTATTGGTCGAAATGGATGGTTTCGGCACTGAAACTAACGTTGTTATTCTTGCAGGTATCTGATGAATTATTGGGGAAAATATTTTAACATCTCCTAGCAACCAATAGAAAGGAATTATTGGATCCAGCATTGACAAGACCAGGACGTTTTGACAGATCAATTGAGATCACTTTGCCAGATATTGAAGGAAGAAAGCAAATATTCATGGTGCATTTGAAGCCATTGAAGTTGGATCCTGAAAAGACTATGGAAGATTATGCCAAGAGACTTGCTACTTTGACTCCTGGGTTCAGTGGAGCTGATATTGGAAACTTGTGTAATGAAGCTGCTATTTTGGCTGCAAGAAAAAATAAGAAATTCGTTTCATCTGATGATTTTGAAGCTGCAACTGAAAGAGTCATAGGCGGCCTTGAAAAGAAAAGCATTGTCTCTGAAGAAGAAAAGAAGACTGTTGCTATCCACGAATCTGGCCACGCTGTTGTCAGTTGGTTCCTTGAAGGCGGTGCTCCTTTATTAAAGTTGACAATTATTCCCAGATCTAAAGGTTCACTTGGATTTGCACAATATCTTCCAAATGAAACATCCCTTGAAACCAAGGAAGAACTGATGGATAGAATTTGCTGTATTCTTGGAGGAAGATGCTCTGAAGAATTATTCCGTTCTAAAATCACCACCGGAGCTTCAGATGATCTTCGTAAAGCTTATGATCTTGCTGAAGCTATCGTTGTAAAACTTGGTATGAGTGAAAAAATTGGTAATAGAGGTTTCCCTCAAAGAGAGTATGGTAAATCCTACAGTGATTTAACCGGAAAAGTAAGAAAAATTTCTTTTGAAAAATGTGTAAATTGTTTAAAAAGGACATTGATATGGAAATCAAGAGAATTGTTGACGAATGTACCGAAAGAACTAGAGGAATTGTTAGACAATACAAAACTCAAATTGAAAAGTAGATGTTCGAGATATTCGAGATCTAATTTTATTTTTTAGTTTATCTAATTCTTTGTTGGAGAAGGAAACTTTGGATTTGTCTTCTATTATTGAAATCTTGGGACAAAGACCTTACCCTCCAAAATCCAATTTTAAAGCCTATTTGGAATACAAAACTCAACAAGAACAAGAAATTGAAGCCATAAAGGAACAAGAAGAAAGTGAAAAAGCCGAAGGAGTCAAAGAAACTGAAGAAGGGGCAAATAAACCACAAGAGGAAGGAGAAAAGAAGGCAGAATCAAAAGATTCTTCACAATGATAATGGGTGTGAATAAAAATGTTTTATATTATCTTGTGTAGTAATTAGATATTATTGTTGTATCTATAAGGACTCTTGATTTTATATTTCGTATAAAATTAAGAGAGGATTTTCCACTACTTAAACTTTCAAAAGAAAAGGTCAATTTTCTGATGTCAATTCAGGTCACGAGTTTTCCAGGATCAGGTAAAAGGATAAAATTGGCTTGGATACACTTTGATGTTAATTCTTCTGAAGAGAAATCTCTTTAAAAAATTATTAAAATAAAAACAAAAATCTTTATCGTCGTGTAAATGAAGTGGAAGGTCCCTTATCAATTTCGTGGTTTCATTTCAAGAGACAAACTTAATGACTACATCATGAGCCGCAAAGTTAAATTCATCCCATTGAGACGTGTCAACTTGTATTTGGGGAAAGGATCCCTCCAAGGTTTCAGCAGCATTTATTCAAACATTCTTCAAGCCATGTCCGATTTTGACTACGAATATCTCTCAAATATTATGGAGCCTAGACTCTATCAACATTGCAAGGAGGGTCTTGAACAAATTCAAAACAAAAACTATAAGCTTGAGTATATCGAACAGAACCTTGAAGAGGCTGAAGCCACCGAGTCTGAAGACGAAGGAGACGTTGCCAAAGGAGACAAGAAAGAAGAGGATGCCAAAGACAAAGACTCTTCAAAGGATAAAAAATTCATGGGATTCACTGTAGATGATGGTGCAATGGGAGAAATTTTGAGTGGTCCTCTTGGATTTGTGTACGGACAAAAAGATATGCAAATATATATTGAAGCAAGAGGCGCATTTGGTGTGAATATTAAAAGATCTAAAAATAAAGATTTTAGAAGGGTCTTTGGCAACGATTTCACATCAATGGCTTTCTACAAAGGCGACAAGCTTTCTTGGGGAGATGTGATTAGAAAACAAGTTTTGATTCTCGATGTTTATTACTACACAAGCAGAAAGCTCGCCCTTAAGGATGATGAAGGAGATTTGGTTGAAGGATCTGATAATCCCAAGGATTTGTATGATCATAAATTCAGATTTGAGACCTATACTGATAAGATCGATTGGGTTTTGACCGATATGGATGAAAAATTGCAAGGCAATCCTTTCCTTCCCAGTGAGCACCAAGAAGAATCCGAAACTCAACAAGAATAAATTCGTAACAAATGAAGAAAAAATCCTATGTTATTTGTATGAAATATTTGATGAGGATTTTTGTGTAACTAATAACTCGGAAAATTCACTCTTCTTCTAACTTCAAAAATATAAAAAATAATGAATATTAGGGTTTTATGAAAAAGATCCTTGAAATGGGTGGAATTCATGAAAGATCTTGAGAACCAACAGAAGGAAAATGAATGGGGTTTTTTTGAAGAGTATTTCATTTTTGGAAAAAAAT
>Ga0182738_1007501_pt1 | contig 11073 bp, 3 predicted proteins | sample eDN5th30CBELigMG_FD_128876 | JGI IMG/M metagenome (GOLD analysis project Ga0182738, IMG submission 128876) | Enriched Miracle-Growth compost microbial communities from Emeryville, California, USA - eDNA 5th pass 30_C BE-Lig MG (version 2)... ... | reverse complement strand
GGTCGTCGTTCTCGCGGGTCATCGCCGGGGTGCTCGCCTCCGCGCTCGCACTGACCGGCATCGGCGCGGGGGTGCTGCTCTCGGCGACGGTCGCGACGGCGGATGACGGCACGACTCCGACCACCTCCGTGACGAGCGTCGGCTCCGCGGGCAAGGACTTCATCCTCGCCGGGGAGAACGCGACGTATGACATCTCAGTCACCAATGACTCGGGTGCGGACAAGTTCAACCTCTCCGTCACGGCACTCGTCCCGGTCGGGGTCGAGTTCATCTCGGCGTCCTTCCTCGGCACGCCGAAGAAGTACACGGCGGGAATGCCGCTGCCGAACGCAACTCGCACGAGTGGGCCGATGCCCGCCACGGACTGCGCCGCACCGCTCGTCCCGGTCGGTCCGACGAGCCGGCTGTGCACGGTCCCGACGGGGTACGAGCTCTGAGTGTGGCAGAACGTCTCGGACCTCCCCGCCACCGCGACGGTGACCTCGACGATCGAGGTCATGCCGTCGGCGACGGTGTTCCCCGTCGGCACCGACGATCTCGGGATCGCGGTGACGAGCTACACGTCGAACAACGCGACGCTGCTGCCCGCGTTCGACGGCTCGACGTCCGTCGCACTGAACTCGAACCACACCTCCAGGCCCGGCACGGACGCCGCCTCGGCCGACGTCCGGGCGCTGCGTGTCACCAAGTCGGAGCCGAGCCCCGAGCAGGAGCTGCTGCGCGGCGTCCACAACAACACGACGACGTACACGATCGTCGTGGAGAACACGGGCGAGGACGCGACCAACGGCGTCACGGTCACCGACTATCTCCCCGCGGGCCTCGAGTACCTCGGCGTCGGCGGCGAGGACCACACCGACCCGGCCTCCTACCTCTTCCCCTCGGGCGGCAGCGGCACCCTCGAATACCCGGGTGCGAGCCCCCTCACGAGCACGCCGGCCCCGGCCGGCGGCCCTGGCGCAGCCCCTGGGCCTGGCTGGGACGGATTCGGCGAAACGGTCGAGACGGTCTCGCTCGACGCCGCGCAGGCGACCGCGCTCGGTCTCCCGGGCGCCGGTGTCTACACCAAGGTGACCTGGACGATCGGCGCGCTTTCCGGTGGTACGCCGCAGAGCTTCGCGACGACGGAGGGCACGGCCGGCGAGTACACGATCCGCTACCGCGCCGCGGTCCCGCTCTTCGAGAACACGATGGACTGGCCGGGCACGACGCCCGACATCACCGGCGAGCAGGGCTCGAACCTCGGCAACAACACGGGCGCGTCGACGCGCCACGGGATCAACGATCCCGACTACAACTACGCCCAGCACATGACGAACACCGTCGGCGTCGTCGGCACCTACCAGGGCACGGTCACGAACCCGGGCGACGAGGTCTCGTCGGACGACGACCAGGTCACGATCGAGGCGGTCGACCTCCGCGTCATCAAGAGGGTCAACCCTGACTCGTTCGCGACCGGCAACCTCGCGCTGTATCGACTCGACCTCGCGACGAGCGAGTACACGAGCGCCGCGGGCATCACGCTGACCGACGAGATCGCGAACGGCCTCTGCCCGGCGTTCCCAAGCCAGCCGACCGAGCCCGTGTTCATGATCGATGGCGACGTCAAGACCCTGATCGACTGGAACAACGAGGTCGGCGCCGAGTGCGACTACCCGAACGCGAGCGGGACGGTGCAGGCCACCGGCACGACGGTGACGGTCACCTCGATCGACTTCAGCACGATGGACGGCTCGTTCACGGTCGATTTCGCCGTCGGTGCCGTGACCGCGCAGGCGAGCGCCGTCATCCAGTACGCGGCACTGCAACGCCACACGTACATCCCTGGCACTTCCCACGACGGCGCGACGAGCTCGGGCGACACGATGGTCAACTACGTCGAGGTGCGGGGCACCACGACGCAGATCCCCGCCCTGGACGACGTCGAGAGCGCGAGCGGCGCGCAGGCCTACGGCGACGAAACCGTGCTCGACGACTCGACGGCGGAGATCCACTCGAACTTCTCGGGCCTGACGAAGACGGTCCTCCAGCGCGACAAGAACCCGGGCACCGCGAGTCCGGCCGACTGGGTGGATCACGCGACCGAGCCCTTCGCACTCGGTGACACCGTCTGGTACCGCGTACGCATCGACTTCGCCGAGGACATCGAGACGCGCCAGCCCAAGCTGACCGACTTCCTCCCCCAGGGCGTCGAGTACGTCACGTCGAGCTACACCGCCCACCTCGGCACGGTCGACCCGGCCTACTTCGGCGACTACATCCCGGCCGCGCCGACGCAGAACGGCAATGTGCTGACCTGGCTGCTCGGCGACCAGAATCAGCAGCCCGCGTCGGACGACCGCTTCATCCCGATCGGCAGCTGGATCGAGTTCACGATCGAGGGCCGCGTCGTCGGCCAGTCCGCCTCGTCGAGCGAGGTCGACAAGCCGGAGAACCAGGCCAAGTACCAGCAGGAGAACGTCGACGGCGACGTCTTCTTCCTCCGCGACGAGGCGGCGATCGACCTCGACTACGGCGCGAGCCTCGTCGCGAAGGGCGTCCGGGACGTCAACGGGAACTCGACGCTGCCGGCGACGAGCCAGTCCGGCCCCGACGGGACGGTCTTCGGCTCGAACCGCGACGGCATCACGGTCAAGCAGACCGACGTCGTCACGTACCGTCTCGACCTGATCGCCCCCGAGACGGACCTCAAGGACATCGTCATCTGGGACGCCCTCCCGGTCGGGATCCGAGCTGCGGACGTCGACCCGAACCCGGCTAGCTTCACCGCGGCGACCGTGGAGCGAGTCGGTCTGGGCTCTTGGAACGAGACGCCGCTCGTCACCGGGTTCACGGCCGAGGTCGTGAACCCAGGCGACCCGGGCTACCCGACCGGCGACGTCGCTGCCGCGTACACCGCCCGCTCGCTCATCAAGTGGACGATCTCCGCGACGATCCCCGGATCGGACAGCCTCGCCGACACCGTCCGCGTGCTAACCCTCGGCTACAAGGTCACGATCCCCGACGGCACCGTGGTCGACGGCGGCGACGAGGCGGAGATCACGCAGGACTACGTCAACGACGCCTCAATTACCAACTACGCGGTCATCAACAACTGGACCGGCATGAACGGCGACAGCACGTCGACGCTCGTCCCCGAGCCCGGATCTCCCGGTCAGGTCTCGACGATCCTGCCGGGCCCGACGCAGTTCGAGGTGCCCTCGGACGGCACCTACGACCCGTCGAACGTCACCGTGCGGGACGCGAGCTTCGCGAAGACGCTCGTGTCGACCGAGATCGCGCCGACCGGCACGACCCCGGCGGACACGAACAACCCGGCGAACGCGATCGCCCAGGGCGAGTATGCGACGTTCGAGTACTCCGTGACCGTCCCGGCGCACACCTCGGTCTCGAACCTGCAACTCTCCGACGGCGGCGCTTTCGGCTACCCCGCCCCGGGCTTCGGCAGCAACGTCACCTACCAGTACCTGGCCGGCAGCGCGCAGTTCTTCGGCCCGAGCAACTCCGGAAGTACCCCCGACACCTGCGGCGCGGGCGAGCTCACGGGCTTCACCTGCGCGGAGACCGACGGCGCGACGCACGGCGTGCTCGGGTACTCCGGGGTCTACCAGAACGACACCGCGACCGACCAGGTCTTCCGCGTGCGGATCACGGTGTGGGTGAAGGATCGCGACGAGTCGAACCTCGCCTACAACCCGAACCTGGCGAACAATACGCAGCTGCGCAACACCGCGACATTCCGCTTCGACGACCCGGACAGCACGACCGGCGGCACGATCTCGCGCACCGCGAACGCACAGGTGCAGTACCGCGAGCCGGTGCCCACGCTGACGAAGACGGTAACCGATCCGGCAACCGGCATCGTCGGCGCCGATGGGAACGTCACCTTCCGCCTCACGGCGGGCAACACCGCCAGTCGGGTCGCGCTCTACGACACGATCGTCTACGACTGCGTCCCCGCCGGGTTCTCCGTCCCGACACCGGCCTTCGCAGCGTCCCAGGGCTCGGCCTCGGTCGTCGCAGGCGGTTGCACGGTGACCGGCACCGGCACCGCCCAGCGGGTCGTCCCCGGTGGTGGCGTCGGCACGCTGATCGAGTGGACCGTCGGTCGCCTCGACGGTGGTCAGACGGAAACCCTCGATTTCACCGCCAAGGTCGACAGCACCGCCGGCGGCGGCGCGAGCTACACGAACCGCGCGCACATCATCGGCTACACCCTGCCCGACACGCTCGACCCGACCGACGCCCGTCGCGGCGACCGCGCGACCGGCGCGGATGCCCCGGTGACGCTCTCGCAGGCGACGTTGACGAAGTCGGTCACGACGCCGAACGGCCTCGGCTCGGCGCCCGTCGGCGAGACCGTCCGCTACACGGTCACCGTCAACCTGCCCGCGAACGCGAACTTCTACGACGTGACCCTCACGGACACGCTGCCCGCAGGAGTGAGCTTCGCAGGCAACCAGGACGTGACGTTCTCCGGCTGGCCCGTCGATCCGCTCGTGACCGGCCCGGTCGATCCGAACAGCCAGAACTTGAGCTGGACGATCGCGCCCGACGACATCCCGCTGCTCGCGACGGCACGGACCATCACGATCGCGTTCGACGCGACGATCACGAGCAGCGTGTCCTCGTCGGCGGCGTCCGTGACGAACACGGCGCAGTTCGCCTGGAACACGGTCGACGGCGGCGGCACCCGCCTGACCGACGACGACACCGCGGTGGTCACGATCCTCAACCCGCTCCTCGGCATCGTCAAGGACGTCAAGTTCAGCGAGGAGGCGGACACTGCCTACCGCCAGCAGGCGCAGGGCGGCCCGGACCGCGACCTCACGTACCGCGTCACCGTCACGAACACGGGCAACACCCCCGCCTACAACGCGACGTTCACCGACACGATCCCGGCCGGGGTCGTGGTCGACGGCTCGAGCATCTCCCCGGCTGGTGTGCTGAGCGGGAACGACCCGACGACGGGCGGCGGGCTCATCACCTGGACGGTCGCCGGACCGATCGGCGTCGGCGCTGGCAACGCGATCACGTTCACCTACGACGCGGTCTTCGCGCCGTCCGCGGACCTCGCCTCGAACACGAACGGCCAGGGCGACCTGCTCACGAACACGGCCCGGGTCACGCATTACGAGTCCTTCCCGAGCGGGGGGCGCTCCTACGACCCGACGACGGTGCAGGACACCGCCGAGGCGCGGGCGCTGTTCCCCTACGTGACCCTCACCAAGGCGGTCGCGGACACCACGCACACGGCGTACGTCGGCGAGCCCTTCGAGTGGGTGCTCACGGCGACGAACTCGGGTCTCGGCGATGCGCAGAAGGTCGTGCTGACCGACACGCTGCCGGCGAACTGGACGTTCACCGCGGTGACGAGCATCACGGTCGCGGGCGTCGCGCAGGCGCTGACGAACCCGACCGGCCCGGCCGGCGGCCCGCTGGTATGGACCTTCGGTGCCGACGCGAACGCGGTGACCGGACTCCCTGTCGCGATCCTCGCCCCCGGCCAGAGCATCGTCATCCACTACACGGCGACACCGACGAACCCGGATGCGATCGCGAACCCCGGCGTGGGCTCCGCGAACCCGCACACGAACAAGCTGGACGCGGTGACGACGGACCGGCAGAACGCGACCCGGGACCACACCGGTCCCGAAGCGACCGATGATGCGTTCCTGCGCGAAGCCGACCTCCTCCTCGTGAAGGATGCGATCGGCGGCGTCGTGGACAGCGGCACCGGTCAGCCGGACAACCTGTACGGCCTGCCGACCGGCACCTGGGTGCCCGGCCAGGCGGTCTCCGCGGGCGTCTACGACCAGCCGCAGTGGCAGATCACCGTGACGAACCAGGGCCCCGACGCCGGCTTCGGACCGTTCCGCGTCGTCGACACGCAGACGCTGCCCACCGGTGTGACGACCGGCTCCTGGTCGGCCCGCTACTTCAGCGGTCCGTCGGACACGACGGGCACCGCGCTCACGGTGACCGGCACCGGCACGAGCGGTGACCCGTTCGTCGTCGGCACGACGAGCACGAGCCTCAAGGCGGACGGCAGCGACCGGATCGTGCTCACGGCGAACCTCACGATCGCCGCGGGCGCGACCGCGACGGGCACCGAGCTGAGCAACACGGCGGACGTGCGCGGCCGCACCTACGAGGACCCCGCGAACTTCGGCGACAACGAGGACGACGCGGACAAGCCGCTCACGCCGATCGCCGATCTCGCGATCATCAAGGCGGTCACGAGCCCCGTCCCGCCGACCACCCCGATCGTCGGCTCGACGATCACGTGGGAGCTTCGCGTGAGCAACCTCGGTCCGTCGGCCTCGGCGAGCACGGTGCTCAACCCGATCGTCATCACCGACACGATCCCGGCGGGCGTGACCGGCGTGACCGCGTCGAGCAACGCGAACTGGCTGCCGACGGTCACCCGAGGCGGCGTGGCGAGCACCTTCCCGGCGGAGGCCGGCGACGTCGTGACCTGGACGTATCAGGGAACCGCGATGCCGCTCGGCGCGACCGCCGCGGTGAGCCTCACGGGCACGATCCTGCCCTCGCACACCGGCACGCTGACGAACTCGGCGGAGGTCGAGCCGGGCGACACCCCGGACCCCGTCACCCCGAACAACGAGGACGACGTCACGGTGACCCCGGACGACTCGACGAGACTCACGATCACGAAGACTCGCGTGGTGCCGGACGGTCTCGGCGGCTGGCGCCAGGCGGATCCCGCGACCGACCCGACTGACGCCTTCGTCGCCGGCGACCCGGTCCACTACCGGATCACCGTGACGAATGCCGGCCCCGCCGACGCGCGCAATGTGACGGTCGTCGACGAGGTGCCGACCGGCCTGACGTACCAGACGCACGAGAGCATCGTCGGCACGTGGGCCCACGCCTCGGGCGGCACGACGAGCACGGGCACGAACGCCGGCTGGGACACGTTCACGCTGAGCGGCACGCAGGCGTCGGGCGGCGCGAACGCGACGTCGTTCGTCGTCACCTACGACACCGCGACGACGATCACCGGCGGCATCGTGAACTGGGCCGAGGTCACGGCCGACAACTGGGATCCCAGCGACCCCGGCGGACCGTACGACCGCGACGACGACGACACCGACTCGACGCGCATCGTCGACCTCGGGATCGTCAAGACGCACACCGGCTCCGGACCCTTCACCCCGGGCACGGAGCTCGAGTACACGCTCGTCGTGACGAACCACGGCCCGAGCGCGACGAACGGCGTCATCGTGATCGAGGACAGCCTGCCTGCGGGGATGACGTACGTCGCGAACTCCGCAATCGTCGCCGTCACGGGCGGCACGCCCGCCGCGGGTGAGCCTGCGTTGAGCGGCACGGGCAATCGCGTTCTCACCTGGAACGCGCTCACGGCAGCCGACACCTTCGACGTCGGCGACACGATCACGGTGACGTTCCGTGCGCTCATCGACCCGAAGGTGCGCGCGAGCGTCCTGCTCGCCAACACGGCGGAGGTCGACGCCCCGACAGCGAGCCGGATACCGACCCGAACCCGAACGAGGACGACGACTCGATCACGACGGGTGCGACCGACGCCGACATGACGATCATCAAGACGGTCGCCGCGGGACCGTATGTGGCGGGCACGAACGTCACCTACACCCTGACGATCGAGAACATCGGCCCCTCCGCGGTCCCGGCGAGGGTGACGGACACCCTGCCGACGGGGCTCACGCTCGTGTCGATGTCCGGCACCAACTGGGACTGCACGTCGGTCGTGGCCGGCGCCGGATCGGGCGCCTGCGACTATCTCGACGCGGTCGACACGAACGTCGTCACCCAGGTGCTGCACCCGGTCGGGACGAGCACGATCACGGTCGTCGCGTACATCTCGCCGACCGTCGTGACCGGCACCTCGCTGCTCAACGAGGCCGAGCTCAGCTGGACCGACGGCACCGGGACGCACACGGACGACGACGACGAGCCGATCATCGTGACGACGGACGCCGACCTCGGCATCGTCAAGAGCGTCATCACGGGTGCGGGCGGCACGGTCGTCACCGAGCCGGCTCCCGTCACCGCGGGTGAGACCGGCTGGTACCGCCTGCAGGTCACCAACCACGGTCCGAGCGACGCGATCGGTCCGATCACCGTCGTCGACGAGCTGCCGCTCGGGGTCACGGTGCCAGCGAGCCTCACGACGGCGGGCGCCTGGACGGTCGTGCCGGGCGCGGTCACACCCGGCAACCGCCAGCTCGTCACCTTCACCCTGACGGGCGGCCTGCTCGCGAACACGGCGGCCGACACCACCCGCGGCGTCGCGCCGGTCATCGAGTTCGAGGTCGACATCGACCCGACCATCGCCGACGCCACGGTGCTCACGAACGACGCGGACGTCTCCTCGCCGACGCCGGACTCGAACCCGACGAACGACGAGGACGACGCGGACATCCTCGTGGAGCGCTCGGTCGACCTCGAGGTCGTCAAGTCGCACCCGGTCGACGCGAACGGCCAGGTCGTCATCGACCAGCCGCTGGACTTCACCATCCAGGTGACGAACCACGGGCCGTCCGAGGCGAGCGGGATCACGATCACCGACGAGGTCCCGCCGGGGCTCGAGGTCACGAGCACCGTCGGACCCGTCGCCGGGACCGGCTGGACGATCGACTCGATCACGCTCGTCGACCCGCTCGACGCGGCCGCCGGAGCGACCGTCGTCGCGAGCTACGCGCCCGTCCTCGGCGTCGACCCGACGGCGAACGAGGCCGACCCGCTCGTCATCTCGACGATCGTGCGCGAGAGCGCGCGGGGCACAACGCCGAACCACGTCGAGGTCACGGGCAACGAGCCCGACCCCGACCCCGGCAACAACGAGTTCGATGACCCGCTCGACGTGCTGCCCAGGGTCACCCTGGTCGTCACGAAGACCGCGACGAGCGCGTTCCAGGTCGGCAAGAAGGGCACCTACCTCATCGAGGTCGAAAACCTGGGACCGCATGACGACCCGGGTCCGCTGACGGTCGAGGACGTCCTGCCCGCGGGTCTGACGTTCGCGTCCTCCACGCCGGCCTCGGTCGTCACGGGTGGCAGCGGGACGCCGCAGACGGTGACCTGGACCATTCCGGGTCTCGACGTCGGCGACACCGTCCAGCTGACCCTCGTCGTGGACATCCACGAGGCCGCCTACCCATCGGTGACGAACGTCGCGACCGTCACCACCCCGAGCGAGCTCACGCCGACCTCGGACACGGACGACGACGAGACGGTCAGCGTCGCGGAGGCGGACCTCGCCTGGACGGGAAGCCGGGACCAGGTGCTGCTCCTCGGACTGGGAGTCGTACTCGTGCTCCTCGGCACCGCGGGCGTCGCCGCGACGCTGCGCAACCGCAGGACCCGGTCGGCTCAGTAGTCGCCCGGTCGGCGCGCGGCCTCCCCGGTAGACTTGGGGAGGCCGCACGCCGACGGGCGACGGCGGATGCGGAGGACCCCGGTGCCAGCAGTCGTGATCGTCGGCGCCCAGTGGGGCGATGAGGGCAAGGGCAAGGCGACCGACCTCATCTCGAGCCGCATCGACTACGTCGTCAAGTTCAACGGCGGCAACAACGCCGGGCACACGGTCGTCGTCGGCGACGAGAAGTACGCGCTGCACCTGCTGCCCTCCGGCATCCTCACCCCGGGCGTCATCCCGGTCATCGGCAACGGCGTCGTCATCGACCTCGGCGTGCTCTTCAGCGAGCTCACCGCGCTCTCCTCGCGCGGCGTCGACGTGAGCCGCCTGCTCGTCAGCGCGAACGCGCACGTCATCACGAAGTACCACGTGACGATGGACAAGGTCACGGAGCGCTTCCTCGGCAAGCGGCAGATCGGCACGACGGGCCGCGGCATCGGCCCGACCTACGCCGACAAGATCAACCGCGTCGGCATCCGGATCCAGGACCTCTTCGACGAGTCCATCCTGCGGCAGAAGGTCGAGGCGGCCCTCGACGTCAAGAACCACCTGCTCGTCAAGATCTACAACCGCCGCGCGATCACGGTCGACGAGATCGTCGAGGAGCTGCTCTCCTACACGGACCGCCTGCGTCCGATGGTCGCCGACACCGCGCTCGTCCTCCACCAGGCGCTGGAGAACGACAGCACGGTGCTCTTCGAGGCCGGCCAGGCCACCATGCTCGACGTCGATCACGGCACCTACCCCTTCGTGACGTCTTCGAGCGCGACCTCGGGCGGCGCGGCGACGGGCTCCGGCATCGCGCCGAACCGCATCGACCGTGTCATCGGCATCGCGAAGGCGTATGTGACGCGAGTCGGCGCGGGGCCGTTCCCCACGGAGCTCCTCGACGCCGACGGCGCCGAGCCGGAGGGCCCGGGCGCGCGCCTTCGCCGCATCGGTTTCGAGTTCGGCACGACGACGGGCCGTCCGCGGCGCACCGGCTGGTACGACACGCTCATCACGCGCTATGCCTCGCGGATCAACGGGATCACCGACCTCGTCCTCACGAAGCTCGACGTGCTCTCCGGCCTCGAGCGCATCCCCGTCTGCGTCGCCTACGACGTCGACGGCGAGCGCGTCGAGGAGATCCCCGTCAACCAGACCGACTTCCACCACGCGAAGCCGATCTACGAGGAGTTCCCCGGCTGGTCGGAGGACATCTCGGGCGCGCGCGAGTTCGCCGACCTGCCGCCGAACGCGCGCAGCTACGTGGAGGCGCTCGAGGCCATGAGCGGCACCCGGATCTCGGCGATCGGCGTCGGCGCGGATCGTGACGCGATCGTCGTCCGCCACGACCTCCTGCCCCGGTGATCGAGCCTGTCGAAATCATCGCCCGGTAACGTGGCATCCATGACCGTCGACCCCGAGCTCGCGGAGCTCCGCCAGAGCATCGACAACATCGACGCCGCGCTCATCCACCTCCTCGCCGAGCGCTTCGCCGCGACGCAGAAGGTCGGCCGGCTCAAGGCCCAGCACGGCCTGCCCGCCTCGGATCCAGAACGCGAGCGCTGGCAGGTCGCGAGGCTCCGGGCGCTCGCGGAGGACGCGCGGCTGGACCCCGAGTTCGCGGAGAAGTACTTCAACTTCATCGTCGCCGAGGTCATCCG
>Ga0182738_1007498_pt1 | contig 11077 bp, 9 predicted proteins | sample eDN5th30CBELigMG_FD_128876 | JGI IMG/M metagenome (GOLD analysis project Ga0182738, IMG submission 128876) | Enriched Miracle-Growth compost microbial communities from Emeryville, California, USA - eDNA 5th pass 30_C BE-Lig MG (version 2)... ... | reverse complement strand
ATTTTTTGGCTGGTTCATAACATGATTGCTTTAGGTTATGCCTTGTTTTTCATGATTGGTCGCCGCGCATATCGAGAGACAGAGCGTATTCGGGCTCGAGAGGATATCGTGATCCACTACAAAGCTGGAAACCTGCGCTATAAGGCCCGGACTGTGGATGTGTCGGAACAAGGCATTGCACTATTTGTAGCGCGTCCTATTTACTTGCCGCCACAGACTACGATCACATTGGTCGTGAAGAGCGAGCGATATGAGGCAAATCTGGATGCTATCATCGTCTATGTGAAAAAGGATGGGGAGGGATGGCGTTACTCAGCAAGGGTTCAGCCGGTCAATGAAACGGACAAGCGCCAATACATGCAAATCATTTATGACCGGAAACACTCTTTGCCTGAGCACTTGAATCTTTGGGAGACGGTTTATGACGAAATGGTTCGTAATGTACAACGGCGCGTTGTCCAACCGTTATCAGATAAGAGAAAAGTGCCGCGAATTCCGCTTGAATGTCCGATCGTTTTTACTAATGGTGTTGGATGTACGCTGCACAGCTTTAATTACCTTTTCTTTTCCGCCACCGGCTTTCAAAGTGATGTTTCAGCAGGGGCAGTGATAACTTTTTATACAAAAAGTAATATTGAAGTCATTTTGCGGCATACCGGAAAGACTACGACCGGTAATCAAGAAGTGCTTCTCTCGGTTGAAAATATCGACGATATTGTGGATCGGGGCCTTATAGATCAGATGCTGGATGATTTAATTCATCCACATTCAGAGAGCGCTTAAGAGGAGGAATGTTAGAGATGCCAATCACCTTTCAACTTTTGATGGTAGCCCTTTTGGTAATCTCTTGTCTAGGTTACATGTTGCTTGTTCGAAAAACACTTTCACTAACCTGGGAGTTTATCCCTGTGTTTGTGTTTTCATCTATAGCTTGCCTTGTTTTTTTTGGCGGTTTGGCTGGACAGCTTTTTACTGTCAGCCTAGCCGTTATGATTCTGGGATTGCTTTCGTTTATTGTGATCGTGTTTCACTGGCTAGGTCGAGGGGCCAAATTTGGCTTTACCTTTTCTATATTCCATTTTACATTTTTTGCAGGAAGTCTTATTTTTCTGTTGGTGCTATTCCAGAACAAATTGACGCACTATGATAATTTTTCTCATTGGGCGATTGTCTTGAAGGTGATGTTAAGTACAGATGCCTTTCCAACGCCATCCTCGAGTCTCATCGACTTTAAAAATTATCCGCTTGGCGTCTCATCATTTCTCTATTATATTTGCCGTTTTGCGGGACCTGGTCAGTCTACAATGTTAGTAGCGCAAGGCTTGCTTATTTTTTCCTGTTTCTATGCCATGTTTGGCATTGTTTCCGAGAAGAAGCGTTTTCTCCTGTATGCGTTCCTCGGATTAGGCCTATCCATGCTTTCCTTTTTCAATCTTACCATCCGCATCAACAATTTGTTGGTGGATTTTTTGCTTCCAATTTACTCCCTGGCAATCTTTGCAGTTGTCTATAGGTGTCGAAATGAGATTATACGAGCATGTATCGTAGTCCTCCCGCTAGCGGGACTGCTGACCATCATGAAAAGCACCGGGATAATTTTTGCTGCATTTGGGCTGATATATCTAATCTATACATGGTTGACTCATTGGAGTAAGTCTGTCTGGAAGAATACAAGTACCATTGTCGGGCTGCTCTGTGTCGTAATGTTTCCTTACCTTGGCTGGAACTGGCGAATGGCGACTGTATTCCAGGGGATAAAAAACAAATTCGACGTTTCATCCGCAACTCTTCAAAGTACGGAGATGGGAAAAACCCCGGAGCAAATGCATGACATTATCTCACTATTTCTAAGGTCTAGTATTGATCTTACGACACGTCCGGCGATGGGGATTGTCGCCTTTGAATTCGCAGCAATCGTTGCTTCTATTTTTGCGGCAATTGTTTTGAAAAAGAAATGGAACTTGTGGAAGGCACTGATCGCTCTCAATGTGGTAATGGTGTTGTACTATGCGGGGATTCTGGGGATGTATCTTTACTCAATGCCGCTAGATGAGGCGATTCGGCTGGCCGGTTTCGAGCGTTATGTATCAAGTATGGTAGTACTCTTTGTCGGAGGTCTGGTCCTCTGCGCTACGGTAGATCTTGAACGATCCTTCTACTACAAAATCGGTGAAGTGCCTGACTATCGTGCATTTAAAAATGTTAAAACGAAAGGATATTATCAAAAAGGAATTATTGCTTGTACGGGTGTGGCTGTTACCTTGTTATTATCGGAATACAACGGTATGTTTTCCATTGCTCAAAGCTATGAAACGACGCTTCCGTACAAAGTTAATAAAGTTACCGGTGATAGGTGGTACACAAATGGCCAGGAGGATAACAGCAAATATCTTTTCTATGCCTCGGATCGGGATCAGCAAGTGACGAACTACTACATGCAATATATCGGGAAGTATTTTTTGTATGCCCCAAATGTAGATGGGATATGTTTGTTCTATGAGGACAATATGGACAATCTTTTAAGCAACTACAATTATCTGGTCGTTGTGGAGAGTGATTTCGAAGGAAAAAGGTTGTTGAAAAAGCATTATGGCGTTGACATGCAAGAGGGCATCTACAAAATTACACAGTCCGGAGAACAAATTGTTCTTACATTACTTTAAGCCCAAAATCATAGTGTAAACATACTACATGGGACTTCATAATTTAAAATTTTCAAATAAGATATTACTGTTATAACAGTATGATGGCAGTTTAAATTTACATTATTTGATAATTTTTCATAAAGATGGAGAGGGTAGAGTTGATGGTTTATAAAAGACAGGAAGGATTTAGGTTTGTATTTGATCCGCCAATCAATGGTATATATAAAGTAATGAAAATAAATAATGTAGAGATATCTTCATCATATGAAGTCATGTCAATCATTGATATTAGTCCAAAAGGTGCAAAACTGGAAATAGATTTAGACTTTTTATATTCAAATACAACAATATCTATTGCTTTCAAACTAAATAAAAAAGGAATTCATCTAACGGGTCAGACCGTTTGGAAAAAGGGATATGCAGGAAGAGTCTTTTATGGCATTAAATTCAATGAAAATAGTTATTCTGAAACTGAATTATTAAAAGAAATAAAATCATATTCAAAATTAATGCGTAAAAATTAAGTGTCTAAATGAACATAAACAATAAGCCTAGCTCCTTAAACCCGGCATTCCCCTTCTAAGCTCCTGTATGGTAAAATCAGGAAAAGGTAACGTAACTAAAATGATTGGGGGAGATTTACATAGTTAGCAGTATGACAATGGGGGCGTTGGCGTTTTCCATCGTTTTTTCAATTGTATTATTTGTCGGGTTGATCGTGTTTTACAAGAGAAAAGTAGGGATTTATGTAAAGCCGCTGATTATTGGAGCGATTGGATTTCTTGTGTTCACCCAGGTTTTGGAGAAGGCCCTGCACTATGTTGTGTTTACCAACTTTCCCAGTTTTCCTGGACACCCATGGCTATTCGGATTGTATGGCGGATTGGCAGCAGGGGTTTTCGAGGAGCTGGGGAGATTTGTTTTGTTCACTTGGTTGCTCAAAAAATACCTTGATTACAAAGGCGGGATTTCCTTTGGGACCGGTTGGGGTGGGATTGAGGCGGTTGCCTTAACGTTGATGATGATGGTGCCAAATTTGATCTTTGCCACGCTAATCAACCAAGGGACGTTTGAATCTTCGTTGGGCGGGAAAATTCCTGGTGAACATTTGGCGATGATTAAAGAAACCTTACTAAACCAGGGGAGTTCCTACTATTTACTAGCGAGCGTAGAACGATTCTTTGCTGCTTTCATGCAGATCGCTTTATCCTTGCTCGTCCTGCTTGGTGTTGTAAGGGGGAGGTTCGCATATGTCATCTATGCCATTTTGATCCACGTGGTGATTGATTTTCCCATTGCCTTTTACCAAACCGGTCATATCAAAAGCTTGTGGATCATCGAGCTATATATTGCCCTCATTGGACTTTGCTCGATGTGGTTTATCCGAAGGATGCGAGAGGTGCTGGAGTAGAAGGGAGGCGGTGGCCTCCCTTTTATATTTTAGTCATAATAAGGTTGCTCAAAAATAGCGTAGTCATGTCCGGGCAGAACAATCGCGTTGATTTCTTTTATTTTCTGAAACGTCTTGTAATAATCCGCGAGATTCCCGTGCACCCCATTTGGAATCGATTCGAGTGGATTTTCTACGTTCCAGTTCTCGAGTAGGGGGATATTATCCCCAGCAATCAGATACTTTCCATCTACCAAAATACTTTGAAAGCCGGGTGAATGCCCTGGGTGCAGGAAAACCTTAATCCCCTCCATAATGTCCACGTCCCCGTCGACTACCTCAATCCGATCAATGACCTCAAGCCAATTCGGCTTCAGTCCCTTGATCCCAATTTCGTAAGCTTTTCTATGTACGGGCAGGGGAGAAATCGCGTATTTGATCTCAGTTTTTTGCACGATAAATGTGGCCTTCTCAAAAAGCTCCACATTCTGGCAATGGTCCCAATGCAGATGCGTCCAAATGACGAGATCAATTTCATTTGGCGTCACGTTGTGGGATCTCAGAGAGTGTTCTAGATCATGTTTGATAACCGGATAGTGGTACTTTTCCACCAATCCCGGATCCCCAATCCCCGTGTCAACCAGGATATTCCGTTTCCCATTCTGCAGCAGCCACACCGGAATAGGAGCCTTAATTTTTTTCCCGAATCTCTTAAATAGGTGAAACCCGATTTTTCAAAGCTAGGGAACTCCCCACTCATGATGGGGATGATTTTCCATGGGCTCATTGTTGTGCCTCCTTAAGTTAAACTTATATTTAAAATTTTAGCATAATTATTCTAGATTCGCTCTTATCAAGGTCAAAACCATGATGAAAAGCTGTTTGCGGGGGGGATCTGAAGAGTTTTTGGGTGCCCGCAACCCCAGATTTCCCCGCATAGCACACCCTATCCCTCCCCAGGTCACAAAGTCAAGGGTCCAGGTCACAGGAAATAGCCTTCAGGTCACGGGAAATAAGATTCTGCTCACATTGGTGTAATCATTACAGATAAATGCCCTCACTTGTATAAGTCCCCACTTTTTCTATTATTTGTAATCCCAAATCTCCGATAATGTTCTATAATAAAATAGGTAGAATGGCACATACATGTCCAAAACAAATAGGGAGTTTCTCATATGAATAAAATACTAGTCACCGGTGCGGCCGGGTTTATTGGCTTCCACCTCACCAACCTTTTGCTCAATCAAAACTATCAGGTGATCGGCCTAGACAACCTGAACAACTACTATACACCTAAACTAAAAGAGGATCGGCTCTCACATCTCGAAAAACACCAAAATTTTACCTTTCACAAAATGGACCTAAAGGACAAGTCCGCAGTGGATGAGATTTTCGCAACCTATCGACCAGACGTGGTGATCAACCTTGCAGCACAAGCGGGCGTTCGCTATTCGATTGAAAATCCATATGCCTATGTGGACTCCAACCTCACCGGGTTCATGAACATCCTGGAAGCCGCACGGAACTATCCGGTGAAGCATTTGCTTTATGCCTCATCGAGTTCGGTTTATGGTGGAAATAAAGTCGCGCCATTCTCTACGAACCATAATGTGGACCACCCAGTGAGCCTTTATGCCGCCACGAAAAAATCCAACGAGTTGATGGCACATACATACAGTCACCTTTACAAGATTCCAACGACGGGACTGCGCTTCTTCACTGTTTATGGACCGTGGGGACGGCCGGATATGGCATACTTTTCCTTTACGAAAAACATTATCGAAGGAAAACCCATCAAGGTGTTCAACCATGGAAGGATGGAGCGCGATTTCACCTATATCGATGATATTGTTGAGGGCATCCAAAAACTAATCCCTCTTGCACCAAAACCAAACACAGAGTGGGACGAAAGCAAGGATGACCTCAGCACCAGCTTTGCACCTTACAAAATTTACAACATCGGCAACAACCAGCCCGTACAACTAATGAAATTTATCAATACACTAGAAAACTTGATAGGCAAAGAGGCAGAAAAAGTCTATCTCGATATGCAGCCGGGGGATGTGCTCAGGACTTATGCCGATGTTTCCGATCTGGAACGCGATATCAACTTCAAGCCGGGGACAAGCATAGAAGACGGACTCGCAAAATTCGTCGATTGGTATAAAACGTATTACGGAGAGGGGATTTAATCCAGCATGAAAATCACCATTGCAGGAACAGGCTATGTAGGCCTTTCCAATGCGGTTCTATTAGCGCAAAACCATGAAGTGACGGCACTCGATATTTTGCAAGAAAAAGTAGATTTGATCAATCAACGGAAATCCCCGATTATCGATTCAGAAATCGAGGAATTCCTCGCAACCAAAGATCTCAATCTAACCGCTACAACCGACAATTACAAAGCCTACAAAGATGCTGAATTCGTGATCATTTCCACTCCGACCAATTACGATCCCGACAAAAACTATTTCAACACACGAAGCGTTGAAGCGGTGATTGCCAACGTTCTTTCGATCAATCCGGACGCGGTGATGGTGATCAAGTCCACTGTTCCGGTTGGATATACGGAGAAAGTTCGGGAGAAATTTGAAACGCAAAATATTATTTTTTCACCGGAATTCCTCAGAGAGGGCAAAGCCCTTCACGACAACCTTTACCCATCGAGGATCATCGTGGGCGAGCAATCGGAGCGGGCGAGAACTTTTGCGAACCTGCTCGTGGAAGGAGCCCTAAAAGAGGATATCCCTGTCCTCTTCACCAACTCCACTGAGGCGGAGGCGATCAAGCTTTTTGCCAATACGTATCTCGCGATGCGCGTAGCTTTCTTCAATGAGCTCGATTCTTACGCTGAGGTTCGGGGGCTTAATACGAAGCAAATCATCGACGGGGTCGGACTCGATCCGCGGATCGGAAACCATTACAATAATCCGTCCTTTGGCTATGGCGGGTACTGTCTTCCGAAGGACACCAAGCAGCTGCTCGCGAACTATGAGGATGTGCCGAACAACATTATGGGTGCGATCGTCGATGCCAACCGCACGAGAAAAGACCACATCGCCAACATGATCATCGCTAAAGAGCCGAAAATCGTGGGAATTTACCGCTTAACAATGAAGATGGATTCAGATAATTTCCGTCAATCTGCGATCCAAGGGGTAATGAAAAGGATCAAGGCCAAAGGGATCGAAGTAGTGGTTTACGAGCCGGCTCTCACCGAGGACGAATTTTTCCGCTCCCGCGTGATCCGGGATTTTGAGGAGTTTAAGAAAATCAGCGATGTAATTGTCGCCAACCGGGTGTCTGAAGAGATCCAGGATGTCGCAGACAAAGTGTACACCAGAGATCTATTTAGTCGGGACTAAAAATTTAGACTGTAACCCCTGTTCATTTAGTGATATGCTGAAAATTGAAAACATTACAAATGAACAGGAGGAAGTGCCCATGCGATACCGGAAACTAGGCAAGACCCATATCGAAATCTCCGAAATGACCTTTGGATGCTGGGAATTGGGCGGCGGACAGTGGGAAAAGCAGAGCGATGAAGTGAATATCGAAGCGATTCAAAAAGCGTTTGAACTAGGGATCCACACCTTTGACACGGCAGAGGGGGATGGCAAGGGACATTCCGAAGAAGTCGTGCGCATGGGACTGGATGGGAAACGAAAAGAGTGCGTTATCAGCACCAAAGTCTCCCCAGAACATTTAAAGCCAGAGGACGTGCGATCTGCGGCAGAAAATAGCCTGATACGTTTAGGCACGGATTATTTGGATATAAATGTCAAAGCTGTTGAAGTAGAACTAACCGATGATGAACTGCAGCAGTTGAGCGACATTAGCACTCGGGTTATTCAGGGAATTGATGGATAGAATGAAAGAAAAAGCCCTCTTAACGCAAGAGGGCTTTTAAGGTGGTTTTAAATCGTATGCTTCTCGTTATAATCTATATTGCTTTTATTGGCCTCGGATTGCCGGATGCGATGCTCGGGGCGGCGTGGCCAGTGATGCATACGGGATTAGGTGCGCCGATTGAAATGGCCGGTGTCCTCTCGATGATTATCGTCGGCGGGACGATTGTTTCGAGCTTTTACAGCGGAGTTGTCTTGCAAAAGTGGGGAGTCAGCCGGGTGACCTGGGTTAGCGTGATGATGACGGCGGTGGCGTTGTTGGGGTTTTCCTTATCCCCATCCATCGTGTGGTTGGCTGTGCTAGCGGTGCCGCTCGGCCTTGGGGCAGGATCAGTCGATGCCGGGTTGAACAACTACGTCGCGATCCATTACAAAGCACATCACATGAGCTGGCTGCACTGCTTCTGGGGAATCGGCGCGATCCTTGGACCCTTGCTGATGTCCCATTTTCTTGCGGGCGGGGAGTCCTGGCGAAAAGGGTATCTGACCGTCAGCGTGATCCAGTTTGGGATTGTGTTGATGTTGCTTTTCTCCTTATCTTTATGGAAAAAAGGGGAGGTCGCCACTAGCTCGGTCCCGGTGCAGGGGAAAGTGACCCAGATCAAAGGAGTAAAGCTTTCGCTCTTTGCTTTCTTCTTTTATATCGGGGTGGAGGCAACGATTAGTTTGTGGGGCAGCAGCTTTTTGGTGAACGCCAAAGAACTGCCTGTCGCTATGGCAGTTTTTTGGGTTTCTTTATTTTATGTTGGCGTTACCGTGGGAAGGTTGATCACCGGTTTTGTTACATTTCGCATGGGAAATCGGACGTTGATTCGCATCGGGCAAGGGCTCATCCTGGCTGGGGCCGCGCTGTTGATTGTTCCATTGCCACCCCTTTTTTTGCTGATTGGATTGGTCTTGATTGGCTTCGGCTGTGCCCCGATTTACCCCTGCATGCTGCATATTACACCGGAGCGTTTTGGAAAAGAGCATTCGCAAAAAATCATCGGCTACCAAATGGCCGTCGCCAACATCGGCGGCGCCTTTTTGCCTCCACTGTTCGGTTGGTTCGCGGCAAAAACTACTTTTGATGTGTTTCCTTATGTGATTGTCGTTTACACGGTTGCGATGCTCATTCTGTCGGAGAAGCTTCGACCTCAATCGGTTGAAAGTTGACCACATCGAATAGCCCGCTGTCTGTGATTTTTAGTTCGGGTATCACCGGCAGGGCGAGGAAAGACAATGTCAAAAAGGGGTTGAAAGGCTGGCTGAACCCAACTTGGGCGAGGCCCTCTTTTATTTTCGCGAGCTCCCTTAGGACAACGTCTCCCTTCTGATCAGAGAGCAGCCCCGCGATCGGCAACGGTAGGCTGGCCACAACCACCCCCTCACAGGCAATGAGCAAGCCACCCTGTATTTTGGCTAGTTCCGTAGCCGCAAAAATCATGTCCTCATCATTCGTCCCGGCAACGATCAGGTTATGGGAGTCGTGTGCGACAGTCGAGGCGATTGCCCCTTTTCTGAGTCCCAACCCCTTCACAATCCCCAGGCCAATGTGCCCGGATGCTCGGTGCCGCTCGATGACTGCGATTTTTATGTTGTCGTTGGAAGGGGTGAATGCTCCGTCGGTGTCTCGCTCGACCTCCTCGATCAGATGGTTCGTCACCAGGTTGTTCGGAATGATCTCGATTACATGCGCCCGGTTCCCTTTGAGGGGGATCCGTAGATGGGTTGTTTCCAGTGGGGGCAGGTGAACACTGTTTTTGATGTTGGCAGGAACGGGTGGAGGAGGAGAGAAATGGGTTTCTGCCAATTTTCCCTGTTCCGCGATGAGGCCCCCATTTTTATAGACTTGATGGATCGTAATATTTTCCAGATCGTCTAACAAAAGAAAATCCGCATCATACCCCGGTGCAATCGCCCCCTTGTGGTTCAGGCCGAAACATTCCGCGGGATTTAATGTTCCCATTTGAATCGCCGTGAGCGGGGAGAGTCCTTCCTTGATCGCCAGGCGAACAATGTGGTCGATGCTGCCTTCCTTTATTAAATCATCCAAATGTTTGTCATCCGTGACAAACAGGAAGCGCCGCGAATTCCGTACGGTGACTGCCGGTAGAAGTGCTTTGGCGTTTTTCGCCACGGATCCTTCTCGGATCATCACATACATTCCCCTTTGCAGACGAGTTTGAGCTTCTTCCGCTGTCACACACTCATGATCCGTACGGATCCCGGCGGTCATGTAGATGTTAATCCCGTTGGAGTTGACACCCGCGGCGTGGCCGTCGATCCGGTGTTGGGTGGCCGCTAAAAGTTTATCAATCATCGATTCTTCTGCCGCTTTTACCGAAGGGAAATCCATTACCTCCGCTAATCCCAATACCCGTGGATGTACAAGTAATGGTCTGAGATCGTCAGCCTTAAGGATCGCCCCCGCATGTTCAAAAGGTGTCGCCGGCACACAAGACGGCAACATGAAGTAGGCATCAAAGGGAAGATTTTCTGTGGAGTCCAGCATGAATTGGATTCCGGGGATTCCCGCGACATTGGCGATCTCATGCGGATCCGTGACAATCGTCGTGACCCCGTGCGGAAGCAAGGCCTTGGCAAACTCTTGAGGGGTAACGAGGGCCGACTCTATGTGCACATGCCCATCAATAAAAGCCGGACAGATGTATCGCCCTTCGGCATCGATTATCTGACGCCCCGGCATGTCAAATCGCCCAATCCCCACAATAGTGCCCTGTGCAATTGCCACATCGCCCTCGATAATGTCCGCGTTGAAAACATCGACGATCTTTCCGTTTTTTATAATGAGATCCGCAGGGGCCCTTCCAGCGGCTACATCGATTCTTCGTATGAGGCCCTTTTTATCCGGCTGGTTCATTATTGCGATCCCTCCTTTTTCCTTTTAATCGAATAGGTTGATTATAACTTATACTTTGGCTGGCAGAAAAATGCAGGAAATTGTGGGGCCTTGTAACGAGAGGGGGGCAAAGACTTCGTTGACGGTTCCTAAGAAGGTTTTTTGATTTTCATAAGGGGGATGAAGATCAATGTCGTGATTTTTAGGAGGTGTATTGAACTTCATAAGGGGGATGAAGTTCAATGTCGTGATTTTTACGAGGTGTATTGAACTTCATAAGGGGGATGAAGAT
>Ga0182738_1007497_pt1 | contig 11077 bp, 10 predicted proteins | sample eDN5th30CBELigMG_FD_128876 | JGI IMG/M metagenome (GOLD analysis project Ga0182738, IMG submission 128876) | Enriched Miracle-Growth compost microbial communities from Emeryville, California, USA - eDNA 5th pass 30_C BE-Lig MG (version 2)... ... | reverse complement strand
TAACTCTCCATTTTCATCTAATAAAACAAAATCAACGGCCCATGTATCTATTCCAATACTTTCTGGTTCTATTCCCTGCGCTTTACATTTATGTATACCTACTTTAATTTCGGAAAATAATCTGTCTACTTCCCAGCAATAATATTGTCCTTTTTTGACGATGTTATTTGGGAACCGATGTACTTCTTTAAGCATAAGCTTTCCAAGTTCCATCCAACCAAGGATTAGCCTTCCGCTTGAAGCCCCAATGTCTACAGCAAGGGTATACCTTTTCATATTTCACATCTCCCTACGAAAGTTTGAAAACGTTTCCTTTTTTATTATAGTAAAAGATATACCTTGGGAAAAAAATAACGTAAAATTATTTATTTGTTGTCCTTATTTTCCTACAAGTAAAAATTCCCTCATAAAAAAAGGACTAGTTTATTTAACTAATCCTTCTCTTAATTGCTTTGGCGTTACCTTATACTTATCTTTAAATATACGATAAAAATAGCTGATATTATCGTATCCAACTTCCTCTACAATTGTTCGAATAGGGAAAGAAGTTGTTTCCAATAAATCTTTTGCTTTGTTCAAACGTTTTTCTTGCACCAATTCTTTATAGGTCGAACCTGTAGCTTTTTTTATCTGTTTGCTTAAGGAGGAAGATGATTGCTTTAATTTCCCAGCTAATTCATGTAACGCTCCAGTTTTATAATAATCCTCAATATATTTTAATGACTCTACAACCAAATAATGCTGTGTAGATACCTCTGTATTTTGTTTTATTTTATCGCTATTTTTTGCTAACTCTATGATTAGCAATCCCATATATAACTTCATGGTAGAGTCTAAAAATAATGTATTCTTTTTTTCTTCCAACCATATTTTTTCTATAATATCTTGAATTTCGGAAACCTCTGATACGGTAAAATATAAATATTGTCCACTTTGTGTTTGATTATATAAACTATTAATCAAGAAATCTGTAATTTTATTTTCCCCATGTAGATATTGAAAAATAAATTCAAAAAAAGATGGTTGGATAATAAAATTCACTACGAGATCTTGTTCCTTACTTGCTTTTATTTCATGCTCGATATGTTGATTTAAAAACAGCAATTCTCCTTGCTTTAACGTAATCGTTTCATTCCCAACTGTTTGCGTCAATGTTCCTTTCACAACATAATTTATTTCTATATAATTATGCCGATGTTTAGGAAAATGGATGAATCTCGTATGTTTTCTTACCGTAATCATCTTATTTTTATTTAGAAATTTTTCACTTTCAATAATAAAGTTTGACTGACTAGTATAAAGATCTTTGATTACTTCCCCTTTATGGTTCAAAATATCTCTTTCTTCGTCATTTAATTCCATTAATTCCTCTAAGAGAATCTCTTTCATTCTACACCTCATATTCGGAAGCTTTATACTCTTATTATGGAAGCATTTTAATTAATCCGCAAATAGAAAAGCGTGCATGATCCTACAAAAGGATTCATACACGCTTTAACCATGCTAAAAGCTATCTTACCATTCGTACATATTTCTATTCTACTTATCTTGTAAATGCTGCCGGAACCCCACCATCTACTGTAATCATACAACCTGTTGTTTTATCCGCTTTGGAGGAAGCAAAGTAAGCAATTGCCTCTGCAATATCTCTTGGATAAATGTTGACCAATAAAGTAGTACGTTTACGATAATGTTCCTCTAACTGATCTGGATGTATTCCATAAGCAGCAGCTCTTTCTTCACGCCAACTTGAACCCCAAATAGCAGAGCCTTGTAGAACTGCATCAGGTAATACAGAATTTACTCGAATACCAAATTCTCCACCTTCTGCAGCAATACATCTAGCAAGATGGGTTTCCATTGCCTTCACAGAGCTATATGCTGCCGCATTTTTGCCTGCATAAACAGAGTTTTTGGAACCGATAAAGACCATACTTCCACCAATACCTTGTTCTTTCATTTGTTTAAATGCTTCTCTAGCAACTAAGAAGTAACCTGTACCAAGGACATTCATATTAAGATTCCATTCTTTTAAAGTGGTCTCGTCAAATGGACTAGAAGTTGCGAGGCCTGCATTGTTAACAATAATATCTACTCCACCAAAAGTAAGTGCCACTTTTTTATATGCAGCCTGAACTGCTTCTTCATCTGTTACATCCATCTTTACAGCTAAAGCACGACCTTCTCCATATGCTTCATTAATTTCTGCTGCTACCTTTTCTGCTCCTTCTAAATTTAAATCAGCTAGTACAACATGTGCACCTTCTGAAGCTAGTAATCTACAAGTCTCACTACCAATACCACCTGCTCCTCCTGTAACAAAGGCAACTTTACGAGAAAATTCAGCTTCTTTTGGAGCTAAAGATAGTTTATATAGCTCTAATGGCCAATATTCTACATTAAATGATTCATTTTCATTGAGAGAAACGAAATTACCCAGTGCTGTTGCACCCTTCATAACAGATATTGCACGATGGTATAATGCGCCACTTACATTTGCCATTGCTACTGTTTTTCCGGTATTCACCATACCAATTCCAGGAATTAAAATAACGCGAGGTGCTGTTTCAAAAATTTTATCCCCTTCATTTTTGTTTCTATCAAAATAAGCTTGGTATTCTTCCTTGAATTTTTCAATTCCAGCCTGTACACTTACTTTTAATTTTTCTGCATCTTCAGTAGATGGATCCCACTCTATATATAACGGTACCATTTTTGTATGTACTAAATGATCAGGACATGCAGCTCCAACTTGTGAAAGTTTTGGTGCATCATAACTATTAACAAATTGAAGAACATCTTCGCACCTATCATAAGTAAGAAGCATTTTCTTTTCTTCACTAACAGCACCACGAATGACTGGCAATACTGCAGCTAAAATATTCTCAGCTTTTTCTGCGCTAAGTGACTCATATTTTTTTCCACCGTATACTTTCTCTTCTTCTATTCTGTTTTGAATAAAACTTTCTGCTTCATTAATAATGGAGATTGTTTTTTCATAACTTTCTTGTGCTGTATCTCCCCACACAACTAAACCATGTTTCTCCATTAATACTAATTCTGCATTAGGATTGTTTTTAACTCCTTCTGAAATCATTTTTGATAGAGTAAAGCCTGGACGGATATATGGAACCCAAACAAAACGATTTCCATAAATCTCTTCTGCAAGTTGCTTTCCATTATCAGCACAGCAAAGACTAATAATTGCATCTGGATGTGTGTGATCCACATGTTTGTATGGTAAAAATGCGTGTAAAAGTGTCTCAATAGAAGGACGAGGATGAGTACTATCTATCATACAATGAGCTAAATAAGCTACCATCTCCTCATCAGACATTTCATCTCTTTCGATTAACGGACGAATATCTTCCATCTTTAGACCAGTAAAATTATGCGCTTTCATTGTTGCTAAGTCAGAACCGCTTCCTTTCACCCACATTACTTCTACATCACGACCTCTAAAATCCTTTTCGATCGTTTTCATGGAAGTGTTCCCGCCACCCCAATTACAAACTGCTCGGTCCGTACCAATTAAATTAGAACGATACACTAACTCATCTAGTCCTTTATTCAATTGTGAAGCCTTTTCATTTTCCCATAAGCTTTTCACCATTTTTGTATCCTCCCGTTTTTGTATATTTTTATTTGATTTCATTATATAACATCTTTTTATATTTTTGAATAGTTTTATTTATTTTTGTTTTTTTATTTTATTCGTGTTAAAAAGAAAAGATATTAAGAAAAACCACATAAAAAAAAGAAATAACAAAAAGGAATAGTTTAATCTTAGTTTTTTTTCGTGGAGAATTATTAATAAATAAACTTAATGAAACTTATCCTTTCGCTATTCGTAAATGTAATAGAAGGTTAACCAACCTTATTTTTTTCCTGGGAAAGATTATAGTCCTTAAAATACAATGCTTAAATGGAGTAAACTAGCATAGTAGAATTTATGATAAAGGAGGGGAATCATGGACATAACAGCAAGTGCATGGATGTCTATCCTGCAAATATCAGGTTTACTTTTCTATTTAATACCAATAATTTTAGTAATCTTTGCAGTCATAAAGTTTTATAAATTAGCAAAAGAAAAAAATAGGATCCTAAATGAAATCTCTAACAAGTTAGAAAGACTCTCTAACAAGTAGCTGTATTTAATACCGTATTAAAAAAGATGATCTCCATAAGTTCGAACGAACGAATGATAATATCATTGTCTTGGAACTTATAGAAATCATCTTCTTTATTGGAAATTATATTTTAACAAAAGTTGTTACACTTCTTTTAGAACCAAGTATTTTTCTCGATAGTTCCTCTTTCCACTTCTTTCTATCTAACTTATATTCCCCATATTCATCCTTATAGGTTTTTTTAAGTAAATTTATCGTTCGACTCTCATTTGTATAATTTTCAGAAAGAGATATCCCATTACGCCCTTCTTCATAAATATAGTATTCTACTAGATCTCCTAAAAGCATAAAATCATCTAAAAAAGTGATGAGCTCTAGTTCATCACTACCCATTTCATAAACATACGGTAAAGTAAATGGTAAACATTCTTTATAAGCTTCTCCACTAATAAAAGGATAGTTATTATCTTGTTCATGAAACGCTTGAATAGGTCTAATTGTTGAAATAAAGTAGTGGGTTGTCATTTTAAGACTTCCTTTCCTATACTTAGTTAAGCTTATTATAACGAGTATATAAAAAAAGAACCAGTCCAGGTTCCATTTTACTCCTCATTTCCAATAAATTTATTATCCCATACGTGTAAAAGAAGATGATTTCCATAAGTTTGAACCAAATGAAAAATCATTTGTCATGGAACTTATCTTATAGAAATCATCTTCTTTATTAATTATAGCTCTAGTTCTCCCATTCTAAGGAGCTCTACAACAGCCTGTGAACGCCCCTTCACGCCCAGCTTCTGCATAGCATTAGAAATATGATTTCGAACTGTCTTTTCGCTTATAAATAAATCACTTGCGATTTCTTTAGTTGTTTTATCTTGGACTAACAGTTCAAATACTTCTCTTTCTCTTTTTGTTAATAATGGCTTGTGAGTAAATTCATTCTCCTTCAAGTAGTGTAACCCTCCTTGCCTTTGCCAGCTATGAACTTTGGGATGGGTATAGTTATAGTCTGAATATATTATGTAAAAAGACACTACAGAGTGAATGGTTTTATGAAAATTGGGAAGGATTTATCTAGAATTTTTTCTTATCCATAAATGCTGTCTTAATAAGGTTTGGTCTACATTTTCCCCATCATAATGAACCAAACATGTTATAATTTTATTGGTACTTTCTAACAAAGACTAAAAATGTATTATATATATATTAAGAAAGTTTTGGGTGATTAGTATGAAAAGGAATATGGAATCTTTAGCTAGCCTTCATAAAGAATTCCTTCAAGACATGTACTTTGACTATGAAGATAATAGTACGAAGTATATAGACCTCATTACAATAATGGCATGTTTGTTTTTCTGTGAATCAGAAAAGAAAAAGGGAAAAACAGAAATAATTATCCCTGTATTTCACTTATCTATATGGGAAAAAGAAAAGGATACAGTAGAGGAGCTTTTTAAATGGATATTAAACAAGTCTGTTCCTTTACAATTCTCAAAAATAGAACCTACTCATGACCAAGAACTACGTTTAGCCCTACCTACTAATCAAAACGTTTCTTTGTTTCTCGATGATATTGAATCTTTAACTGGGCTATATTTAAGTAGTATAAGTAAAGAGAGTTATGTATCGGATTACATACGGGTAATAGACAAAGATAATGAAAAATCCAAACAACAAAAATTAACTTTATTTTTAAGAAATTCCGTATCCGATTCTACAGAGATTAAAACAGCAGGCTCCATATTTAATAAAAAAAGGATACACCATTCTCCAGCCTCCCTTTTATTGCTATTAATGATTGCTGCCACGAGATCTTATTTTAATGGCGGATCTGCTGTCTATTATTATCAAAGCATGAAAATAAACTTGGACTGTATAGATAATTTCAAGCTATTAGATACAGTTTCTCATCCTAAAACATTTGAACTACTAAATGCACTTTTTGGTAGCATTTCAGCAAATATGATGATTAAAACCCCTCTTCTCTATAAAACAAGGGCAGAGATACTTAAAGAATTACCTAATAAATATAAATTACAAATGAAGAATACAAATGAATGCCTAAGAATGAAACGAAAAATAGAGGACAAACAAGTAGATACTCCTTGTGGTATTTGCACAGCCTGTATCCAGAGAAAAATACATATGGCTGCATCTAATAATGAAGTATATGATGGATTTTATCAATATGATTACGGACAAAAGCTAGTGGAAATGAAAAATGACCAAGATAAACAAATTTTCACAGATTCCATACAGCTAATGCAAACAATTTATGATTATGTAGAGAGTAACTTAGAAAATGTAACTCTAGAAGAACAACATGCAGCTAAAGAATTTATGGCTACCTTTAGTAGATTTATAGAGAAATATAACCCAAATTAAATGCCACCATATTATTGGTGGCATTTAATTTCTGCAATATGCTTTCAGTAGTTGTTTATAAACTACTTTTCTTATTAAAGTGGTTTCTTCTTGTTGTCTATACACTATTTTTACTATCATTTTCTATTAATGTGGCTTTTAGAGTGATTCTATACACCATTTTCGCTGGGTTTTCCCTTTAATATGGCTTTTTGGTCAATCCTATACACCACTTTGACTGCCTTTTCCTTTTAATATGGCTTTTAGACCGTTTCTATACACCACTTTGGCTGGCTCTTCCCTTTAATATGGCTTTTAGATTGACCCTATACACCACTTTGGCTGCCTTTCCCTTTAAATATGGCTTTTAGACCAATTCTATACACCATTTTCGCTGGCTCTTCCCTTTAATATGGCTTTTGGATCAATCCTATACACCATTTTTCCTTTAAATATGGTCCTTAATGATCACTACCAAAGAAATTCTTAAATGCTTGGAAAGTAGTTTCTCGGTTTAGAGCTGCAATAGATGTTGTTAAAGGAATTCCCTTTGGACAAGACTGTACACAGTTCTGTGAGTTACCACAGTTCGCTAAGCCACCGTCTCCCATAATTTCTTGTAGTCTCTCTTCTTTATTCATTTCCCCTGTTGGATGGGAGTTAAATAGTCTAACTTGTGAAAGAGGTGCTGGTCCCATAAAATCAGATTTACTGTTCACATTAGGACAAGCTTCTAAGCAAACTCCACAAGTCATACATTTAGAAAGTTCATATGCCCATTGGCGTTTTTTCTCTGGCATTCTAGGTCCCGGTCCTAAATCATATGTTCCATCAATTGGAATCCATGCTTTTACTTTCTTTAAGCTATCAAACATACGACTACGGTCTACTTGTAGATCACGTACGACTGGAAATGTTCTCATCGGCTCAAGACGAACTGGATGTTCTAATTGATCAATTAGTGCAGTACAGGATTGTCTTGGCTTGCCATTAATAACCATGGAGCAAGCACCACAAACTTCCTCTAAACAGTTCATATCCCAGGAAACAGGTGAAGTCTTTTCTCCAGTACTGGTAACTGGATTTCTTCTTATTTCCATTAATGCAGAGATGACATTCATATTTGGACGATACGGTAGAGTAAATTCTTGTACATAAGATGGTGAATCAGGGTCATCTTGTCTTGTGATTTGAATTGTTACAGTTCTTTGTTCCCCCATTTTTATTTCACTCCCTCTTTTTGCTTGGAATAATCTCTTTTTCTTGGTTTAATCAAGGAAGTATCTACTTCCTGGTAATGAAAATCAGGTGCCTCCTCTGCTGAAACAAACTTGGCCATTGTTGTTTTTAAGAAATCTTCATCATTTCTTTCTGGAAACTCTGGCTTATAATGCGCTCCACGACTTTCATTTCGGTTATAAGCACCTAACGTGATAACTCTTGCCAGTTGCAACATATTCTCTAATTGACGAGTAAATACCGCTCCTTGGTTACTCCATTTTGCAGTATCGTTAATATTAATCTTTTTATATCTTTCTAGTAATTCTTGGATTTTATGATCCGTCGCCAACAGTTTATCGTTATAGCGTACTACGGTTACATTATCTGTCATCCATTCTCCTAATTCTTTATGAAGAATATATGCATTTTCTGTTCCATCCATTTTCATAATATCTTGCCATTTATTCTCTTCTTCCTTCACTGCAGAATCATAGATAGTGGAAGAAAGGTCTTCTGCACTCTTTTGAAGTCCACTAATATAACGAACAGCATTTGGTCCTACTACCATGCCACCATAAATTGCAGATAATAAGCTATTTGCACCTAAACGGTTTGCACCATGTTGAGAATAATCACATTCTCCAGCGGCAAATAATCCAGGAATATTCGTCATTTGATCATAATCTACCCATAATCCACCCATAGAGTAATGAACAGCAGGGAAAATCTTCATTGGAAGCTTTCTTGGATCTTCTCCCGTGAATTTTTCATAAATTTCGATGATACCACCTAATTTAATATCCAGCTCCTTAGGATTTTTATGGGACAAGTCTAAGTACACCATGTTTTCTCCATTGATGCCTAATTTTTGGTCCACACAGACATGGAAGATTTCTCTAGTTGCAATATCCCTTGGAACAAGATTTCCATATGCAGGATATTTCTCTTCTAAGAAATACCAAGGCTTCCCATCTTTATATGTCCAAATTCGTCCACCTTCTCCACGTGCTGACTCACTCATCAGTCTAAGCTTATCATCGCCAGGAATAGCAGTTGGATGAATTTGAATAAATTCACCGTTTGAATAATATGCTCCTTGCTGATACACAACTGAAGCTGCAGATCCTGTATTGATAATAGAATTAGTTGATTTACCAAAGATAATACCAGGACCACCAGTTGCCAATATAACAGCATCTGCTCGGAAGCTTTTGATTTCCATTGTTTTTAAATCTTGCGCTTTTATCCCTTTGCATACTCCTTCACTATCGGTAATAATACCAAGGAATTCCCAACCTTCATATTTAACAACTAGTCCATCTACTTCAAATCTTCTTACTTGCTCATCTAATGCATAAAGAAGCTGTTGTCCTGTAGTAGCACCTGCAAATGCAGTTCTATGATACTGTGTTCCGCCAAATCGACGGAAGTCTAGTAATCCCTCAGGTGTTCTATTAAACATTACGCCCATACGATCCATTAAATGAATAATTCCAGGAGCAGCTTCTGCCATTGCTTTAACTGGAGGTTGATTTGCTAAAAAGTCTCCACCATAAACAGTGTCATCAAAATGTTCCCAAGGTGAATCTCCTTCACCTTTTGTATTTACAGCCCCATTTATTCCACCTTGTGCACATACAGAATGAGATCTTTTTACAGGTACAAGGGAAAACAATTCTATTGGAGTACCCGTTTCTGCTACCTTAATTGCGGCCATTAGTCCTGCTAAGCCACCACCTACGATAATTACTTTCCCTTTCTTCATAACGAAATCTCCACTCCTTCATTCTAGCTCTATTAATCTATGATTCTTATACGAATGCAAAAATTGCTCTTACGCCGACAATAGTTAATAATACAAAGATACCTAGTGTTACATATGTACTAATTCGTTGCGATTTTGGAGTAACTGTAATACCCCAGCTTACACAGAAAGACCATAATCCATTTGAAAAATGAAAGATTGTAGAAATTACTCCAATTAAATAGAAGGCAATCATCCATGGATTAGAGAAAATTTCAGCCATCATATTGAAATCTACTTCTTTACCTAATTGCGCTGCAACCCTTGTTTGCCATACATGCCATACAATAAAAATAAGGGTAATAATTCCTGTCACTCTCTGTATGTAGAACATCCAGTTTCGGAAGTAGCCATATTTTTTGGTATTATTTTTTGCAGTAAAAGCAATATAAATACCATAAATAGCATGATACAAAATAGGTAGAAGTATCACAAAAATTTCTAAAAAGTACCTAAATGGTAAATGTTCCATAAAACCAGCAGCTTTATTAAAAGCCTCAACACCTCTAGTCGCAAAGTGATTTACGACTAAATGTTGTATAAGAAATACACCTACAGGAATGACTCCTAATAAGGAGTGAAGTCTCCTAAATAAAAACTCTCGATTTGCAGCCATAAAATTCCCCCCTAAATAATGACAAGTAAAATAGTGTTTTGAAACGATTACAAAACCAAAAATTCTTACAATTAAGTGACAATTTAATTGTACTCTTAAAAAAAAATACGGTCAAGAAAACGGATACATTAAATAAAATTTCTTTCCTTATTTTTACTATATGATGAAAAAAGAAATAATTTCCTATTTTCTACTAAACGAATAAACAAGAGTAAGCTATCGAATAATAGAATCATAAAAAGAGGACTATTTATTCATTTTCCTTCATTATCTTATGTATTTTTTTCATTTTTACAGTATACTATTTAGGCTAGTTATTTTATTCTATTAATAGAGCATGTCATATACTAAATATTATTCGTGTCACGGTGATTGAATTAACAATAATTACCACAAAAAGAGAGATAAACACGATTTTATATATAATAGAATGATAGAAAGAGGAGAGCGTAATGAGTGATTTAACACCGTTAGAAGAAAAATCACAGATAGAACAAGAAGATCCACTTACTGTTCCTGCATATGGATATGAATTAATTAGAGAAATATTAATACCTGAATTATTAGGGAGGGAAACACCTGATCTTTTATATTGGGCTGGGAAAAGGATTGCTCGTTTATTTCCCTTAGATACTGTAGAAGAATGCGTTTCTTTCTTTCAAAAAGTCGCTTGGGGTAATCTAGAAGTAACGAAGCTAACCAAAAATGAAGTCATCTATTCTTTATCTAGCGATCTTATTGAAAAGAGATTAAAAGAAAAAGGTAAAAGTACTTTCCAATTAGAGGCTGGATTTCTAGCACAGCAATATCAACAAATAAAAAAAGTGATTGTGGAAGCATTTGAAGAACCCAAAAAAAGAAATCAAAAAGTTACAATTACCGTTCGATGGGATAGTAAGGACATTATAGAGTAAAAAAAGAAGGTTTTAACATAACCTT